>JGI24723J26617_10002593_pt1 | contig 14035 bp, 11 predicted proteins | sample Cruoilmetagenom6_FD_26617 | JGI IMG/M metagenome (IMG submission 26617)
ATTATCTACGATGCCGATCGTGGGATGCTCCGCTTTGTCTCGGACATGACCTTCGGGTCGGGCTCCGACGCGGTGCAGGCATCGGCTGGTGAATCGCTCAAGCGTCTTGCCCGTGTGCTCAAGTCGGGCTCGGCGAGCAAGTACGACATCGAGATCGTCGGGCACACGGACAACGAACGCCCGAGCGCCAACACACAGAAGCGCCACCCGACCAACATGCACCTGTCAGCGCACCGCGCCATTTCGGTGAGGGCGGCACTTGGGCAGGCCGGGATTGAATGGGACCGGATGTCCGTCACCGGGTGGGGTGAGAACCGTCCGCTCGTGGCTAACAACAAGGGCAAGGGCACCAAGGCCAACCGGCGCGTCGAGATCTACCTCGTGCCATCGAGCAAGGGCAGCGTGCGGGTGTCGGCTCCGGAGTCGAGCAGCACCCCCGCTTCGACTCAGGCGCCGGTAAACACTCGACCGAAGATCGATCCGACCAAGTAACGGTCAACGATCACCATTGAAAAACAAACCGTGCGGCTTCCATCGGAGGCTGCACGGTTTTTTTCGTGGTACAGGCTTGGTTCAGGCTTGGTTTCGATGACTTAGGGGGCGACGCTTCGCTTTGGGGCGATCGCGAAGAAGAAGGACACCAGCAACAGCAGGAACCCCGTAGCCGTGGCGGGCAGGGTCCAGCCTGAGACACGCAGGGCTTGGCGTTCGTGCGTGATCGCGGGCGCTCTGGGCATAACCTTGAGGGCCGCTCCGTACTGCCAGGTGTACTCGGCGAGCTCGTCGTCGCGACGACCGGGGATTGGTTCGTCCTTGAGCTTGGCGTAGTTCTGCCTGCGGGCGAGGCTCTTGCCGCTCTCCGGGTAGCGTTTGACCTCGTGGGTGATGGTGCCGTCGCGGAGGAACTCGTAGCAGTCGAATCGCCACTGCTCGCGGTGGACATCGGCAGTGCTCGCGTTCTTTTCGTGCTCGATGCCCTCGAAGCGTGGTGCCTTGGCGGGCTCGATGCCGAAGGGTGTGCGGGTGATGATCCCGAGCCGCGGCTTGATCTCGTCGCTCATGAGCTTGGCTTCGAACTCTTTCATCGACATGCCCGAGCGGTCGGCGAAGAGCGAGATGGTCAGCCAGTCCTTCTGGCGATCGTAGAGATCGGGCAGGGGCTGGACGGGCGGGACGGCGACATCGAGGACGAGCTCTTGATCGCCGTAGGTGACGACGACGACGGCTTTGTCGTCCCTGGTCTCCTCGACGACCGTGACCGGTCGCCCGGCGAAGGTGAACGATGGGCTGGTCGCCTGGATGAAGGCGAAGAGCGGGTTATCGTTGGTCTTGTTGTATTGGTCGATGCGCTTGGCCAGCGAGAAGCCCGAGACCCCGATCATGACCAGCGAGACCACTACGAGCACCCACCAGAAGGCTCTGGACTCTTTCTTGGTGCGGCGCTGAGCGGGTTCAGATTGATCTGGCATGGGGGGCTCGGTTGGGTTGGTTTGCTGGGCGGCGCTGGCTTAGTGCCCGCCGTGGCCGTCGTCCGTGTGGCCTGTGGACGCGGGGACATCGGAGAAGAGCCCGGGGGTCAGGCCGTGGCGTGGGTGGGACTCGTTGGCGGTCGAGGTCTGCTCGTGGTGCCCGTAGCCAAGCTGTTCGAAGAAGTTGTGCTCGTCCATCGAGTCGCGGTGGACCGCGTGTCCGTCGTAGAAGTGCTCCCAGAAGGTGGCTTCTTGTCCTTTTTCACGGTAGTAGAGCAGGCCGTGCTCGTTCTCGTTGCCGTGCAGGCGGGAGTACTCGACGAGGCTGAGCCCGCCGGTGTTGATTTTGTTGGTGAGCAGAACGGAGAAGTTCTCGTCGGCGGCCACGGCATCAAGCCCGGCGCTGGTGCCGCCTGCGGAGATCGCGGGTGCCTTGACGGGGTCGACCCAGTCACGCGAGCCCAGGTCGATCATCGAGAAGGTGAGGAAGAGGGCGACACAGAAGAGACAGAAGAGCAGGACGAAGGTGTTGAGGGCCTTGTCGTACTTGAGCTGCATGAAGAAGGCAGCGACGAGGATCGCCTTGACCGTGGCGATCGACATCGCGCCGGCGATATTGACCCACTTGGGCAGGGTGACCTCGAAGGCGGTCTCGAACCACTGCTCGAAGTTGTAGAACCCGACGGTGAGCGCGGTCAGGAACAGGAGGGCCGCGAGGATCCCGATCTGCATCTTCCAGTTGGCGATGAAGTGCTCGTGGCCGGCGTGATCATCATGATCGCTGTGGGCGTCGTGGGTNTGGGTNGTTGATTGGTTGCTCATGGTGTGGTCTCTTCGNGNCGTGAAATCATGTGGTGATCGGTTGCTGATTGATCGGAATGAATCAGTGAATCAGGTACAGCAACGGGAAGAGGAAGATCCAGATCAGGTCGACGATGTGCCAGTAGAGGGCGGAGTTCTCGACGAGGGTGTACTGGGTGGGGCCGTAGGCTTGGTGGCGCTGGGCGTACCAGAGCACGACGCCAAAGAGGATCGCCCCGACGATGACATGGAAGGCGTGGATCCCGGTGCCGACATAGTACAGCGACCACCAGAGGGGCTCGTGTACATCGTGGGCGTTTGGATACGAGAAGAACGCGCCGGGTGCCTTGCCTTGTGGGAGCTTGACCCCGTACTCGAAGGTGAACTTCACCCCGACGAAGATCAACGCACAGATGATCGTGACGATGATGTTGATCTTGAACCAGAACTGCTTATCGAGCTGGGCCAGACGCACGGCGTTGGCTGCGGTCCACGAGGAGATGAGCAGGACGGCGGTGTTGGCCGCACCCATGCGCCAGTCGAGGTAGTGTGAGCCGTTGGCCCATGCTTCTGGGTAGAGCATGCGGAAGATGGCGTATCCACAGAAGATCCCCGCGAAGAGCAGGACTTCGGTCGAGAGGAAGAGCCACATCCCGAGCTTGGCGGCGTCGAACTCTTCGTCGCCCGAGCGCCAGTGCGGCTCGTGCTTGCGGTTGCGCCAGTGCTTGGGGCTCTGGAGGATGCGTGCGGGGACGCCGGAGGTGTTGGTGTCAATCGTGGTCATGGTTTCGCCCTTTGTCGTTGCCCTTGGGCATCGGTTGGGAGGTCATACGGTGCTTGTCGAGCCGGGGTCGGCTATGGGTCTGGGTCTGCCGGTCAGGTCATCCGATCATTGGGAACTGGTCAGTGTGAGCTGGGGTTCTCGGGGAGCGGGTAGTCCTTGGGATCCCAGTGCGGCGGGACGACCTTGTCGAAGTCGTATGGGCCGTGGGTGACGAGGGGTTCGTGGTGGAAGTTGTGCTCGATCGGTGGGGATGTGCATTCCCACTCGAGGGTGAGCCCGCCCCACGGGTTGGCCGGTGCCTTGGCACCCGCAAACAGCGAGTGGACAAAGACCGCCAGGTGGATCAGGAATCCGAGCAGCAGCAAGAGCGACCCGTAGGTCGAGAGCTGGTGGAGGAACTGGAACTCATCGACATAGTTGGCGTAGCGACGGGGCATGCCCTGCGTGCCCAGGAAGAACTGGGTGAAGAAGGTCAGGTTGAACCCGAAGAACACGATGACGGTCGCGAGCATTGCGCCCGGCTCGTTGTACATCTTGCCGAACATCTTGGGCCACCAGTGATGGAGCCCGCTCATGAACGCGATCACGGTCCCGCCCATCATCACATAGTGGAAGTGGGCGACGACATAGTACGAGTCGTGCAGGTGCAGGTCGGTCGCCAGCGTGGCCAGCGGCAGCCCGGTGAGCCCGCCGATCGAGAAGGTGAAGAGGAACATCAGCGCGTAGAGCATGGGGGTGTTGATGACGATCGAGCTCTTGTAGAGCGTCGCGATCCAGTTAAAGATCTTGATCGCCGTCGGGATCGCCACGAGGAAGGTGAGCCCCGAGAACAGGATCGCGGCCAGCTCGCCCATGGCGGTGAAGATATGGTGACCCCACACGAGGAACGACACGCCGGCGATGCCCAGCGAGGAGAACGCGATCGCGCGGTACCCGAAGATGTGCTTGCGCGAGTGCACCGCGAGCACCTCGGAGATGATGCCCATGCCGGGCAGGATCATCACATACACCACGGGGTGGGAGTAGAACCAGAAGAAGTGCTGGTAGAGCACCGGATCGCCGCCGAGGGCGGGGTCGAAGATGCCGATGTGCATCAGGCGCTCGAACATGAGCAGCAGCAGCGTGATCCCGATGACGGGCGTCGCCAGGACCTGGATAATCGAGGTCGCGTAGAGCGCCCAGATCATCAGTGGCATATCGAACCAGCCCATCCCGGGTGCCCGGAGCTTGTGGACGGTGACGACGAAGTTCAAACCAGTGAGGATCGAGGAGAACCCGAGGATGAAGGCGGCCAAGACCATCAGCACCACACGCCAGTGGTCGGCGTCGGTCGTGGTGGAATACGGCGTATAGAAGGTCCACCCGGTGTCAACGCCCCCGAGCAGGATCGATCCGACCCCGAAGGTGCAGCCAAACAGGTAGATGTACCAGCTCATCAGGTTGAGCCTTGGGAAGGCCACATCCTTGGCCCCGAGCATGATGGGCAGGAAGAAGTTGCCCAGAGCCGCGGGGATCGCGGGGATAATGAACATGAAGACCATGATCGCCCCGTGGAGGGTGAACGCACGGTTGTAGATCTGTGTGCCCGACAAGGTCTCGGCCAGCCCCATCGCGCCCAAGAGCTCCTTGAGGCTCTCGCCCGTGGTGACCTCGGTGGTGACGGTGTCGAGCGTGTTGGCATCGACGGTTTCGGTGATCGTTGTGCGGATGGGATCGAGGAGCTCGTAGCGCACCGAGATCGCAGCCATCCCGCCCAGGAAGAACATGAAGAGCACTGCGAAGAGGTACATGACGCCGATCTTCTTGTGATCGACGGTCGATGCCCATTGCCAGATCTTGGCCATCATCCCGGGAGGGCCGCTGAAATAGGAGCCTTCTTCGTGGTGGGCTGTGTGTGTATCAAGCGTACTCATGAATCACTCCCGGCTTCTTCAGTCTCTGATTCGGTGGATTGGGTGTCGGCTTCGGCGTCGCTCTCTGCGTCCTCGCCCGCGTTCGGGTTGCGGTCTGAGAGCGTCTTGATGAAGGCGATCAGGTTATCGATGTCTTCGTCGCTGAGGATGCCCTGATAGCTGACCATCGCGGGGGCGAACCCGTTGACGATCTTGGCGTTTGGATCGAGGATCGACTCGCGGTAGTAGTTGTCGTCACGCATGACGCTGGAGCCATCGGCGAGGGCGGCTTCGTAGCCGAATCCGAACTGGCCGTCGGCGTTCTTGACGGAGTTCCATGTTGGGCCGACGAGGCGGGTGCCGTCGATCTGGTGGCAGGTCTTACAGACCTGGTTCCAAAGTTTTCTACCTTCCTCCTCGGGCGATAGTGTTTCACCCCAAGCATCCATGCGTTGGTCGTAGACCTCTTGAGGAACAATGCGGATGGTGGCGGCCATGCGGGAGTGGTCATCGCCGCAGTATTCGGCGCAGAAGGCCCACATGTCGCGGCCGACGATCTCGGTGACCACGCCGTTCTCATCGGTGTAGTTGACGATGTCGTTGGTGGTCAGGGCGGGCGTGCGGAAGTTGAACCCGGTGTAGCGGTTGGGGACGACATCCATCTTGGTGCGGTACTCGGGGATCCAGAAGGAGTGGATCACATCCGTGGACATCATCCGGAGCTTCACATCGGTGTTCTCGGGCACATAGAAGATCGGGTAGTCTTTCCCCTGACGCACGGTCGTGGTCATGGTCGCTTCGTTCACTTCTTCTTGATACGACAACGGCTGGTACTCATTCGAGCGTGCACCATTTGGATAGGTGGCGACCCATGACCACTTCGCGCCACGGATCTTGAGCTCGAGTGCGTCGTCAGGGGAGACAACCTTGGCGGCGTAGCCCTGGAATCCATAGATGAACATCACGAGCATGCTCGACGATGGGATCACGGTCCAGAGGATCTCGATGTGCAAGTTGTGGTGCGGGCTCGGCTGAGCGGGCACGCCGGGACGCCGGCGGTACTTGATGACGAAGTACACCATCAGGGCCATCACCACGATGAATGAGAAGATCGAGAACCAGGTGATCATCAGGAAGAGCCCGTCGGACCACGCCGCCGCCTCGGAGGGGGCTGGCTTGTCGCCGAAGATGATCTCTTGGAGGATATCTGGTTGTGCGCTTGCGAGCGTTGGCATCATGACACATGACCTGTATGTGCTCGGGCGAACGAGCCCGAGGAGGTTGTTGATGAGTGTGAATCGTTATTGTCTTCGTCGCCATTGGCTTCGAGCCCGGCTTCGAGTTTGGCTTGGTACAGGCGTCGGCGGACGCGTTCGCCCATAAACAGCAGCGAAAGCCCGATGATCAGCAGCACCAGCGTGAGCAGCGCCCCCACTTGCATCACCCGGAATGCCTGGATCGAGTAGGCCCCGGCGAGTGGATCGAAGCGGTAGCAGAAGTGCAGCAGGCGATCGCCGAAGCTCTCGGCGATTTTGCCCTCGGACGCGTCGAGCAGCGAGAGCTTGAGCTCCTGTGGCGGGTAATCAAACCCGTGCATGTACCGCGTGACCATGCCCTCGGGCGAGAGGATCATCAGCGAGATCGGGTGGGAGAAGTCGCCGTTGTCGAGCGGGTTGAACGCGAAGCCGATCGAGTTGACCAATCGTTTGATATTGACCGCGTCGCCCGTGTGGAACTTGATCCCGGCTCGGGCCTCGGGCTTGTCGCCTTGGTTGTACTCGCCGAGGAAGTTGGTGCGTTCGCCTAGGGCCATCGAGGTGGTCTCGGTGTTGTCGAAGCTGACGACCAAGAGTCGGAAGTCTTCGCCGGCGGTGTAGTCGAGCTCGTTGAGCGAGCCCACCAGCTGCGAGAGGACCACCGGGCAGACCACGGGGCACTCGTAGTANACCATGACGAGGATGACCGGGGTGTCGCCGTCGAAGTAGGTGCTCATCTCNACGGATTCACCNGCTGAGTTGGTGAAGGTCGCGTTGAGTGGNACGGCGTTTCCGAGTTGCTCGGTGACGACGACGCCGTTGAGTTCCTTGACNTCGTCGCGATCGAGCAGTCGCTGGGCATGAGCCGAGGGCGCGATCGACAGCACGCTCGCGAGGGCGAGGAGCAGGCATGCTTTCGCAGACCGGCTGGCTAACTGGATGGATCGCGTGAATCGGTTCATGAGGTGTGCTTATGCTCGGATCGGAGCTCGTCGTCGGCTTTAGTCGTCGGTGTTCTGTGCGTACTCGGCGATGACCGTGTCCATCGCGCGATCGATCGGTTCTTCGATCATGGCGAAGGTGTCTTGCTTCTCTTCCCAGGTCACTTGAGCAGCGGTGGTTGTCTCATTGATCATGGACTTGTAGTTGCTCATGTAGTTGCGGAAGTACACCACCAGCACGATGATGACGAAGAGCACGCCCAGCGTCATGACGATGATGGTGACGCCCATGGCTTTGGCGCTTGCCTGGGCGGCGTGGGCAACTTGAGGCTGCCCCTCATCTGCGGTGTGTTGGTGCCAGTTGTCGTTTCCGTGTTCGTCAGCGCTCATGGCTGTACCCTCCGGGGTGTTGGTCTTGCGGGCGTTTGCCCGGGTTGACGGTGGTGTGTTGTTCGCTGGGCTTGGGGTTACTGATGGGCCCAGGATTGGTCTTGTTCTTGCTGTTGGTTCGTTTACGAGTGCATTCGTTGCTTACGCGTGTTTAGACATAGTTTTTATGGTGCAAACACTCGTGGAGCATCGGGTCCTTGATTGGCAGCAGGTTGCTCTTGGGGATCTTGAGGGCGACAAGCCCGACGAAGATACCCAGTGCGCCCACGACGCCGGCGATGTCGAGCCAGATGCCCGCGAGCCCGGGGTCGGTCGCTGATACGGATGGGTTCATGTAGACCATCGGGCGGATGATCCAGGCCATATCCATGATGACCATGAGGATCATGTAGAGCCCCATGCCGCAGAGGAGGGCGGTGGTCCGCTTGGTGTTGCGCCAGATCAGCAGGAGGAATGGGAACCCGAAGTGCCCCAGGGTCATGACGACGAAGAGCCACTGCCAGCCGTGCTGCTGGCGGTTGGTGTACCAGGCGGTTTCTTCCGGGATGTTGGAGTACCAGATCAGGAAGTACTGCGAGAAGCTGATGTAGCCCCAAAAGACCGTAAAGGCGAAGACGAGCTTGCCCAGGTCGTGGTTGTGCTCTTTGGTGACGAGCCCGTTGAGCTTGCCGGCCCGGCGGAGGAGCGTCGAGACGATCGCGATGGCCGAGACCGCCGCGAGCCCGCAGGAGGCGAAGAAGTACACGCCCCACATGGTCGAGAAGAAGCGGTAGTCGATCGACATGAGGAAGTCGAAAGCCGCGAAGGTCATGGTGAAGGCGAAGACGGGGATCCCGAACCCAGCGAGTCGGCGGGCGTTGCGACCCAGCGAGCGGTCGCCGGTCTCATCGCTTTTGCGCGACCAGGCGAGCAGGAGCTGGGAGATCGAGATCCACGCGATAGCGTAGATGACTACGCGGATGACGAAGAACTGCGGGTTGAGGTACGGTGCTTTGACCTCGAGGAGGTGGTTGTATTCTTCGCTGTGCCCGAGCCATTGGAGGAGTTCGCCGCCGCGGAAGAGTTCTATGCCCACGATCGCCAGGAGCATCAGCACCGGCACCCAGACCATGGCTGCGATGTTCTCGAACTGTCGGCGGAGGGTGATCGCCCAGCTCGCGTTGAGCGAGTGGAACACGAGCACCCAGAAGAGGCAGCCCAACGAGATGGCCAGAACCGTGAAGACCCCGACCTCGAAAGCCGCGAGTGCGTGGCGGACATTGATCGAGAATGCGCCGGCGATGGTGACCACCAGCCCGACGAGCCCGAGGAACAACGCGCCGTAGGCAAAGGTCCGCACGCTCGATCCTTCAATAGTCGTGTTGTCCTTGCTCATGCGTGGATCGTTGGCGATCTTGTCGAGCCGGGCCTGCCAGTCGGCGTCCGAGACGCCCGTCGAGAGGGGCGCGGGGTGGTTGGGGTGTCCTGATGGAGTTGTGACTTGGGTCATCCTTCACCTCCGTCGTTGGTCGTTGCGAGGACGGGTTCCTCGGCGGTTTGATCTACTGGGCTGGTTTGGCCGATCCGGCGTCCCTTGGCGTCGAAGGCCGTCTGGAGCGTGCGGATGTAGGCGACGATCGCCCAGGCGTCCTGCTGATCCACGGCGTGCCCATAGGCGGGCATGCGGTTGGAGCCGTCGGGGGACCAGAGCCCCTCGCGGATGATGTGGAAGAGGTAGCCGTCGGATCCGAACTCGCCGGCCCGGTCGCGGTACTTGGCGTCGAGCAGGTTGATCGGGCGGACATTCATCAGGCGACCGACGGTGCCCGAGTCGTTGCCCAGGGCGTCGTAGCCGTGGCACATCGAGCAGTAGATGTTGTAGCGTTCTTGGCCGCGTTCGATCAGTGCTCGGTTGACCTCAACGGGCATGCGCTCGACATACTGGGGTGTTTCTGATCCGGTCGAACCAGCAACGAGCCCGAAGTAGTAGGTCTCGTCGTCCTTGAGCTTGTCGGCCCGGTCCTTGGCGTAGTCGTGGGCCCACTGATCGTCGCTGTCGGGGATCAGGGACTCGGCGCCGAAGGCGACGGTGCCGTCGACTGGCAGACGCTGAGACTTGCCGTCCTCGAAGAACTGGGTGCCGCTCTGAGGCTTGACCTTGGGCTGGTCGTCGAGATCGGGGAAGAACTGACGCGGGGGCGCATCGGAGCGATCGCCGCGGCAGCCGCCGAGGACTGAACCCAATACAACGAGCCCGAGCATGCATACGCGTGCGCCCGTGATCATTGAAGTGTTGGTGTTGACTGAATGGATCATGCTGAATCCTGTGGGTCTGTGTTTCGTACGGTTTGGTACGCTCTGAAAATCAAACGGGCGATCAAGAGTTGGGTTAGCTCACATCCTCGATGAGGGTGATGTCCGAGCCGCCGGCGGCTTCGAGGAGCTGCTTGGTCTTGATGGGGTCGAAGTTGGGGTCGTTGGCNTCGATCGCGATNAAGAAGCGATCGTTGCCCACGCGGCTGAANCGCTCGTGCGAGAACAGCGGGTGNTGGAACCGGGGGAGCCCGTTGAGGGCGAGCATCCCGAAGATACACATGAACGCGGTCAAGAGCACCGCGAGCTCGAACATGATGGGCACGAACGGCTGCCAGGCTTCAAAGGGCTTGCCCTGCACCACGGTTGGGTACAGGAAGTATGAGGTGCCCCACTGCAGCAGGATCGCGATGGTCAAGCCGGTCAATGCTGCACCGCCGGCCATCAGCGGGAGTTTGGTGGTCTTGATGCCCATCGCCTCTTCCATGTCGTGGATCGGGAACGGGGTGTGGACATCCCACTTGGAGTAGCCCGCGTCGCGGACCTGCTTGGCGGCCTTGAAGACCTTGGGGGTCTCGGAGAACTCGGCGACCATGCCGNAGACCGNGTTGCCNGATTCGGTGACGAACTTGGGCGCGGGCTTGCGGATGAGCATCGGGAAGTAGTCGGCGGCGAAGGCCGAGGCTTCACTGAGTTTGTCTTTGATATTCATATCCAGTGTCCCCTTTCTTAGTGGTGGTCATCCGTATGCGACTGCGGCATCACGATCTTGAGCTCGGACAACGCAAACACGGGGAGGAACTTGAGGAACAGGAGGAACAGGGTCATAAAGATCCCGCACGAACCCACGAAGGTGAGGATGTCGACCCAGGTCGGGAAGAACATGTGCCACTCGCCGGGGAGGAACGCGCGGTGGATCGAGGTGACGATAATCACGAAGCGTTCGAACCACATCCCGACGGTGACCGCCGAAGCGACGATCCAGATGACGAGCGGGTTCTGACGCAGCTTGCGGAACCAGAAGACCTGCGGGAAGACCACATTACAGATGATCATGGTCCAGTAGGCCCACCAGTACGGTGCCTTGGCGGGGTTCACNCGGTTGTTGGCGAAGACCGCGAACTCGAACTCGTTGGCCCCGTACCAGGCGATGAAGAACTCCATCGCGTAGGCGAANCCGACCATCGTGCCCGTGAGCAGGATGATCTTGGCCATGTTTTCAAGGTGACGCAGNGTCAGCAGGTCGGAGAAGTTGGGCAGGATCATCCGCAGCGGGATCAGCAGCCAGAGCACCATGGCGAAGCCGCCGAACACCGCACCGGCCACGAAGTATGGCGGGAAGATGGTGGTGTGCCAGCCCGGGATGACCGAGGTCGCNAAGTCAAACGAAACGATCGAGTGCACCGAGAGCACCAGCGGCGTCGAGATGCCCGCGAGCATCAGGTAGGCTTTTTCGTAGCGATGCCAGTGGCGCGAGGAGAATCTCCACCCGAGCGAGAGCAGGCCGTAGGCGAACACGCGGATCTGGTCGGGCTTGGGCATGAAGCCCAGCGCGAGCCCGTCGCCGATGGGCATGGGCATCTTGAATCCGCGAGAGACGCCCTTGTGCAGACGCAGGGAGGCGCGATCGCGGAGGGTCGCCATATCGGGGATCATCCCCATGTACCAGAAGAGCAGCGAGACGGTGCCGTAGGTGGACACCGCGAACACATCCCAGAGCAGCGGCGATCTGAAGTTGGGCCAGATGCCGTTGGAGTTTGGAAGCGGAGCCAGGAACCACGCCATCCAGGCGCGGCCCACATGGATGCCCGGGAAGATCATGGCGCAGATCACCGCGAAGATCGTCATCGCCTCGGCGGCCCGGTTCACCGCGGTTCGCCAGTTCTGCTTGAGCAGACAAAGGATCGCGGAGATCAGCGTACCGGCGTGGCCGATACCGATCCAGAACACGAAGTTGGTGATGTCCCACGCCCAGTCGACCTGGTTGTTGAGCCCCCAGACGCCGACACCGGTGATGATCAGGTAGAGGATCATGATGTTGGCGATGCCCGCGACCGAAGCCGCGACGGTGAAGGCGGCGAGCCAGATCTTGGGCATCGGTGCTTCGGCGTAGCCACACACGATGTCGGTGACCTCGTTGAAGGAGCGATCGCCGAGCACCAATGGTGCGCGGACGCCCGGATCCTCGGAGAGTGTCCCGTCGTCTTTGGTGCCAGGAATCGTCGGCATACGGCGGGCCGTGGGCTGTCCGGAGACCACACCCGCGGCTTTGTATGTCGTTTCTTGGTCTGGATGCATGTCACTCATTGCTGTGTCAACTCCATGGATTGAAGCGTGGAGGCTGATGATTTCTGTGAATGGCGATCAGTCGATCGTTGCTGAGTGTGGTCGCTGCTCATGAGAGCACCTTGAGACTCATCGAGTATCCCTGATCAAAGTATTGTTTGGCCCGATCGATGTAGGTCGCCGAGCCGTGCTCTTCGCCGTGGGGATCGGGTGCGTGGTTGTCGTTGCCGTGGCCGTCGTCATGACCGCCGCCGTGACCGTCTCCATGGCCCCCACCGTGATCATCGCCATGCGAGCCGTGGGAGAACGGATCGTGCTCGATGTGGCGGATCTCTGGGTTCGGGTTGCGGACACGCATCATGTAGGTGGTGCGTGGGCGTGTGTTGAGGTAGCCAAGCAGCAGGTAGCTGCGTCCGGATTCTTTCTCTTTGGACACGCGGGCATTGGGATCGAGGATATCGCCGAAGCTGATGGCGTCGCTCGGGCACGCCTGCTGGCAGGCGACATTGAAGAACCCATCGGGGATCGGTCCGACCTGGTCTTCGTCCTTCCAGATGCCCTGGATCTTGACTTCCTGGCGGGCCTGGTTGACGCGCTGGATACAGAAGGAGCACTTCTCCATCACGCCGCGGGAGCGGACGGTGACATCGGGGTTGAACTGCATCTTGCTGATCTCGTCGATCTTCTTGCGAAGGCGAGGCGGGATGAAGTTCTGGTTGAATGTACGGTCCTTGGCGACGGTGTCCTCGAACAGTTCGTCGGCCTTGACCGAGGTGTAGTTGGGGTTGAGCCCGCCGTTGAACTTAACGGGTGCATAGTCGAAGAAGTTGAATCGACGCACCTTGTAGGGGCAGTTGTTGGCACAGTAGCGTGTGCCGATACAGCGGTTGTAAGCCATATCGTTGGTGCCCTCGTCGCCGTGAACGGTCGCGTTGACCGGGCAGACGGTTTCGCAGGGTGCGTTTTCACAGTGCACACACGCGACGGGCTGCATGAGGATCTCGTCGGGGTTGTTGAGATCGTCGCCCACGAAGTAGCGGTCCATGCGGATCCACTGCATCTCGCGGCCCTTGGCGACCTCGCTCTTGCCGACGATGGGGATGTTGTTCTCGCTCTGGCACGCGATGGTGCAGACATTACAGCCGGTGCATGCGTTCATGTCGATCGACATGCCCCACTGCGGGCCTTGGGCGTAGCGTGGTGGCACTTCGCGGTTGAGCGGCTCGTTGGTGTGCGTGTTGCTTGGATCCGGCTCTTCGTAGGAATCGTTGAGCGGGTTCTTGTAGATGCTGACATTGGCCGGGGTGTGGCTGAGTTCGCCCAGACGCTCGGCGGCGTTGAGCGTTGAGGTCTCGTTGCCGTAGATCACATCGGGGACTTCGACCGTTTCTTCGGCGTACTGATCCCACCATGGCTTGTCGATAGCGCGGACCAGCGAGTGACGCCCTTCGAGCGACCAGTGGTTCTGGGTCGAAGCGATGGTGTAGGTGCCGCCGGCCTTCTTGATGCTCGCGCCGCGGGTCACCATGGCGGTGTTGGCGGGCTTGATCGCGTAGGTGTTGTGCCCGACTTTGTAGCCGACCTTGCCGACGATCTTGCGCCCATACCCGAGCTTGATGCCCAGGGTGTTGTCGGCCATGCCGGGGAGGATCCACGCGGCGCCGGTCATGGTCTGCCCGTTGAGCTTGACCTCGACGAGCTGCGCCTGAGGCATCTGCTGCTTGGTGTAGGGGTTGAACTCGTCCTGATGCGAGTGCTCTGGGAGCACGCCCAAGGCCTTGGCCGTGTTGGGGCTCATCAGGATGGGGTTGTCCCAGACGACGGAGGGCCCGAACTCGGGGAGTTCTTGGAGCCAGCCGTTGTTGGCGCACTGGCCGTTGTTGTTGTTGGATGTGTAGAACACGACATCCATCGAGCCCTGCCC
>JGI24723J26617_10002595_pt1 | contig 14022 bp, 17 predicted proteins | sample Cruoilmetagenom6_FD_26617 | JGI IMG/M metagenome (IMG submission 26617)
GTGGCAAGCCTGAAAATTTTGACAGCGCGGTTGTAATGATCATCGGTATCGGCACAGATCTGGCAAATATTGAACGTATCCAAGGTACATTGGACCGCTTTGGTGAGCGTTTTAAAAACCGTGTTTTCACTAAGATNGAGCAAGCNAAATCGGAACGTCGTAGGGATGTAGCGGGCACTTACGCCAAACGTTGGGCGGCGAAAGAAGCCTGNTCCAAAGCACTGGGTACAGGGCTTGCAATGGGCATTTCGTGGAAAGATATGGGGGTCAAGAACATGCGTACAGGCCAACCGACAATGGAACTGACTGGTTGGGCGGCAGAGCGCTTGAAAAAACTGACACCAAATGACCATGAAGCCTTTGTTCACGTAACTTTGACAGATGATCACCCTTGGGCGCAGGCGTTTGTAGTGATAGAGGCGCGCCCGTCGCTTGACTAACATGCAAGCACACGCCATGTAGCGGTCAAGCTTAAAGGAATATGAATAATGGCAGATAAAAAGGCAGACGGTATTGGCGAGACGATTAAGACAATTGTTTATGCTCTGCTGATCGCAGGTGTTATTCGGACCCTGTTTTTCCAACCGTTCTGGATTCCGTCAGGATCCATGAAGTCAACGCTTTTGATCGGTGATTTCATGTTCGTGAATAAAATGGCTTACGGGTATTCCAAACACTCATGCCCGTTTTCCATGTGTCCGTTTCCGGGGCGCATTTTAGCATCCGAACCTGAACGTGGTGACATTGTTGTATTCAAACACCCTGTTTCCAATGTTGACTATATCAAGCGGCTTATCGGCTTACCGGGGGATCGCATTCAGGTGAAAACGGGTCAGGTTTATATCAATGATGTAGCAGTCCCACTAGAACGGATTGGGACGTTTACGGAACTAAAAGAACTACAAGGCCCGATGCGGGGAACGCCGCGTTGCAGCAACAGCCCTGTTGCACTGAATGGTGGAACTTGTGAAAAAGAATTGTACAAAGAAACGTTGCCAAACGGCGTTGCACACGCGGTTCTGAATATAGGTGAAGACTTTGCAGACGAAACGGGTATGTATACGGTTCCTGCAGAACATTACTTTTTTATGGGGGATAACCGTGATAACTCTCAAGATAGCCGTTATCCACGCAGTCTAGGCGGTGTGGGTTATGTGCCATTTGAAAATTTAGTTGGTCGCGCTGACCGGGTAATATTTTCATCAGCCGGTAAATCGATGCTGGCATTTTGGACATGGCGTTCGGATCGTTTTTTCAAGGGGCTTGAGTGAAACTCGCAAGTGAACTGAAAGATTTCTGCACACGATTGGGCCATCAGTTTGCCCGACCTGAACTGCTGATCGAAGCCACCACGCATTCATCGTTAAGTTCGGCCACGCGTGCAGACAACCAACGGTTGGAATTTCTGGGTGATCGCGTTTTGGCATTGGTGATCGCGCAAGCTTTATTGGAAAAGGACAAAGGCGCATCCGAAGGTATGTTGGCACCCCGTTTCAACGCGTTGGTGCGCAAAGAAGCCTGTGCCGATGTCGCGATGCAGATTGATCTGGGGGCCGCGTTGAAACTGGGCCGTTCGGAAATGCTATCAGGCGGGCGCAAGAAAATGGCGATCTTGGGTGATGCGATGGAAGCGGTAATTGCCGCGGTCTATCTGGACGCAGGATTTGATACGGTTGAAAAACTTATTATGCGTTTGTGGGGTGAACGGATCAATACGTCCGAAGAAGATGCGCGGGACCCAAAAACGACTTTGCAGGAATGGGCGCAGGGTCACAAAATGCCACCGCCCAAATATGTTGAAATTGGGCGTACGGGCCCGGATCACGCGCCTGTATTTGAGATAGAAGCGCAATTGTCAAACGGGGTATCGGCGACTGCCAATGCGCCGTCCAAACGGCAAGCACAACAAATGGCTGCAGCCAAGTTACTGGAACAGGTGGATACATGAGCGATACAAAATGCGGATATGTCGCCCTTATCGGAGAGCCCAATGCGGGCAAGTCGACACTAATGAATTACATGGTCGGGGCCAAGGTGTCGATCGTGACACACAAGGTGCAAACCACGCGCGCGCGCATTCGCGGTATTGCGATAGAAGATAATGCGCAGTTGATTTTTGTCGACACGCCTGGCCTGTTTCAAACCCGGCGTAATCTGGACAAGGCAATGGTTGCTGCCGCGTGGTCCGGGGCTAATGATGGCGATGTAGTTGTACTGCTGATTGAGGCGCATCGCGGTATCACCAAAGGTGTCGAGATGATTTTGGAAGGTTTAAGTAAACGCCTTCGCACCAAACAAAAGATTGTTTTGGCGATCAATAAAATTGACATGGTCAAGTCTGAAAAACTATTGGCCCTGACGAAAACAATCAATGAGATGTTTGATTTCGATGAAACCTTTATGATTTCTGCTGAAAAGGGTTTTGGCGTGAAAGAATTGCGGGCATATTTTGCTGCGCACATGCCCAAAGGCCCGTGGTTATACCCCGAAGATCAAATCGCGGATGTGCCGATGCGGATGATTGCCGCTGAAACCACCCGCGAGAAACTGATGTTGCGACTGCATCAGGAATTGCCTTATTTCCTGACCGTGGAAACCACAGGATGGGAACAGAAAAAAGACGGATCGGTGCGTATTGATCAGGTGGTTTATGTCATTCGTGAACGCCACAAAGGCATAGCACTTGGCCCAAAGGGCCAAACGATCAAAGCGGTCAGTATTGCCGCGCGTACAGAGCTGAAAAGCCTTGTCGGCGCGGAAGTACATTTGTTCATTCAGGTCAAGGTACGCCCCAAGTGGGAAAATGAAGCGGAACGCTTTACGGAAATGGGTCTGGACTTTTCAGACACTAAAAAATGATCCCGCGCCTGACCAGTGATCTGTGGGTCAGCGCATATCTAAGGCGTTTACAACTGGTGAACATTCCTGCTTTCATCACCGCGAAAGGGGATGCAACCGCAGGGGCTATCATCGTGAAACTGAATACGCTGGACGGGCAAGCGCAAGCGTTTCATCGCAGCTATGATCTGGAAGGTAACCGTGTGTGGGCAACACTTGCACAAGGTGCAGAGCGTGATGTGGACACAAGCCTTACAAAGCAACGTTCATTTGATCCTGATATATGGGTGATTGAGGTCGAAGATCGGCAAGGGCGCCATTTGCTCGACGAAGACGGTTTAAGCGGTTAGCCTGAAATATATGGAATGGCAGGACACAGGTATAATTATATCGGTTCGCAAACATGGCGAAACGTCAACGATTGTTGACGTTCTNACCGAAAATCATGGCCGCCATGCAGGATTGGTGCGTGGCGGGGCAGGACGAAAATTGGCGCCGATCCTACAACCCGGCACACAAGTGGATGTTGAATGGCGCGCACGTCTGGAAGATCACTTGGGCAATTACAACATCGAGCCCACCCAATCGCGGGCAACAATCCTGTCGGATCGTCTGGCTCTTCCCGGGATGGGATCGGTTTGTGCATTGGTCAATTTCGCATTTCCGGAACGCATGGCTTTGCCGCGTTTATATATTGCCACAGTAGGCCTGTTTGACCAAATGGCAGCTGGTGGCGCATGGTTGTCGGACTATGCGTTATGGGAATATGCGTTGTTGGAAGAACTGGGATACGGGCTTGATCTGGACAGTTGTGCCGCCACCGGCGTGCAACAGGACTTGATCTATGTATCGCCAAAATCGGGACGTGCGGTCAGCCGTACAGCTGGGGCTGATTGGGCAGATCGCATGTTGCCCTTGCCAAGGTTTCTGCGGGCGCAAACCGCAACCAAAGAAGCTAGCGAAGTTCTGGATGCACTAAGAACTACAGGGTATTTTTTGGAACGCCGTCTAGCTCCTGCGCTGGGTAATCGCCCATTGCCGGATGCGCGCGTGCGGTTTTTGGACGTACTGACCAAAGCTGTAATAAAGGAGTTATAAATGCAAAACTTTGCAGAAATCAAAAAGATTGCCGAAGATCGTAAAGGCGGTGCAAAGGCTTTGGAAGCACTTATAGGTGATGATGACCCTGTGGCTGACATTTCGCATCTTACAGATGATCGTATTTTGTCCGAATTTTCAAAACGGGTGTTTCAGGCCGGGTTCAATTGGTCAGTTGTGGAAAAGAAATGGGCAGGGTTCGAAACGGCGTTTCACCGATTTGATATCGGGCGCAATGCGATGATGTTTGATGATGATTTTGACGCGCATCTGAAAAACACAGCCATTATACGCCATGCCAAAAAAATATTGTCGGTGCGTGATAATGCGATTTTCTTGTCTGATCTGGCGAAAGAAAACGGATCGGCTGCAAAATTTTTGTATGAATGGCCATCATCTGATCTGATCGGCTTGTGGGATGTGATGAAAAAACGTGGATCCAGATTGGGTGGCGTTACAGGCCAATATGCTTTGCGGTTTTTGGGCAAAGACAGTTTTATTTTAAGCCGAGGGGTCGGCTCGGCACTTGCGCGTGCAGGTGTTGTTGATGGGCCGACAACATCGAAAACGGCACAACGTAAAATTCAAGATGCGTTTAATGCGTGGCATGATGAAACCGGGGAAAGTTACACACGAATGAGCCGTATTCTGGCAATGTCGATAGATAGCTAGTTTTGCACATAAACCAGCGTTTGGCCATTATCTGATTTCAAGATTAAGGTGTTGCCCGTGATTTCTGCTGTTGTCATCTTTTGCAACAGATCAAAATACTGCCCTTCCATAGCCAGTTCCGGGCAAGCCATTTTGGTTGCTCCCAATCCTTTAACCTCAAACCAGGGTAGCGGTACAGTCTGGTTGCCGAAATAACGGTTACACGGGGCTTGTCCCGCAATGCGGCCCTCTTCGGGAAAGCTTATGGTCACTAAGGNGGCAACATTGACCTCGTTCATGGTTTTTAGAACCCAAATATCTGTNCCATCCGTTTGGCCCGATACGGTTTCATCGTTAAAACAAGCGGTCAGGATCGAAAGAAGTATAAGAGAGCTGCGCATCATGCGGATAGATTTACAGGTCGTTCAGGTTTTTTCAATCCCATAAAAAAACCGCGCCCATTGGGACGCGGTTTATAACGATTTTGATGGTGACTTATGCGCTGATTTTTACGGCAAGAACATCATCGCTGACATGCTTTTCATATTGTGCGAAATTGTCTGAGAACATGTTNATCAATTTTGCAGCATTCGCATCATATGCAGCCTTATCGGCCCATGTATTGCGGGGATCGAGCAATGCATTGTCGACACCTGTAACGGCGACAGGCACGTCAAAGCCAAAGTTTTCATCGCGACGGAAGTCCGCATTGTTCAACGAACCATCCAGAGCGGCTGTCAGTAATCCGCGTGTGGCCTTGATCGGCATCCTTGCACCCGTGCCGTAAGCACCACCTGTCCAGCCTGTGTTGACCAACCAGCATGCGGCCCCTGTGGATGCGATTTTATCACGCAACAATGCACCGTATGCTTCCGGGCGGCGCGGCATGAAAGGTGCACCGAAGCACGTGGAAAATGTTGGTTGCGGCTCTGTGACACCACGCTCGGTACCTGCCACTTTAGAGGTAAAGCCGGATAGGAAATGATACATTGCCTGTGCAGGTGTCAGACGAGCAATGGGGGGCAGAACACCAAAGGCATCGCATGTCAGCATAATGACATTTTTCGGCTGACCGCCGATCGAGTCGTCAGATGCGTTGGAAATATAATGCAGCGGATAAGCACAACGCATATTGGCGGTCAGGCTGTCGTCTTCGAAATCCAACTCTTTGGTGTATTCATCGTAGACCATATTTTCGATCACAGTACCGAATTTCTGTGTCGTTGCGTAAATTTCCGGTTCTGCTTCGGCTGACAAATTGATTGTTTTTGCGTAGCACCCGCCTTCGAAGTTGAAGGTGGTCTTGTCAGACCAGCCATGTTCGTCATCTCCGATCAAGACCCGTTTCGGGTCGGCGGATAATGTGGTTTTTCCCGTGCCGGACAGGCCAAAGAATACGGCTGTATCCGATGGATCGCCAATCGCGTGATTGGCAGAGCAATGCATCGGCATGACATCTTGATCGGGCAACAGGTAATTTAGCACCGAGAAAACACCTTTTTTATTCTCACCAGCATATTCCGTGCCACCGATCAGCACCAATTTTTGTTCGAATGAAATTGCAATAATTACTTCGGAACGACAACCGTGCTTTGCAGGGTCAGCCTGAAATGTCGGGCAGTTTACCACGGTAAATTCCGGAATGAAGCTTTCCAGCTCTGATGCTTCGGGGCGGCGCAACATGGTGCGGATAAATAGGCTGTGCCAAGCAAGTTCCGTAATCACCCTTGTGTTCAGCCGATAAGCCGGATCAGAGCCACCAAACAGATCTTGTACAAAATATTCGCCACCTTCCATGTGGGCGAACATATCTTTTTTCAGCTGCTCAAAGGCATCCATTGCCAGCGGCGGATTGTTCTCCCACCAGATACTGTCTTTGACGGATGGTTCATCAACCACAAATTTATCTTTTGGAGAACGGCCTGTGTACTCACCGGTGGAAACAAGGAAAGCACCACCTTGTCCCAACGCACCTTCGCCTTTTTTTAAAGCCGCTTCAATCAACGCCGGTTCCAGTAGGTTATAGTGGACAGTTTTTAGACCTGAAATGCCTGTATCTTCCAACCGGCGGGTTGGGTTTACGCGCCCATTTTCCATATTATTTGTGCTCCTTGGGTAAACTCTTAAAGACTTTACCATTAGTGATCAGGCTTGATTAGCACCAACCGTCTAGAATTACATTACATCCAAGAGGAATATTCGGGCTGTATAACATGTCGTTATTTGAATGAAACACCCGTTTTGGGTCAATTTCGCGCAGTTAACGCTAACGTGTGTAAGGGTTTCTGACTGATTGTGATGAAAAAAAGACACGATTATGCCGCAATTAACAGATTTAAGTTGATTCTGCGACTCAGGTAGCAGATTGTGGAGGGAATAATAATAAAAAAATACGAGCAAACATTCAGAGGGCAGCATGGCTAAAATAGCTTTGGTCGATGACGACCGTAATATTCTTACTTCCGTTTCCATGACATTAGAAGCCGAAGGTTATGATGTATCTACATATAATGACGGGTTGCAGGCACTTAATGCTTTCAACGAGTCGATGCCGGATATGGCAGTTCTGGACATCAAAATGCCCCGTATGGACGGGATGGATCTACTGGGCCGTCTGCGACAAAAAACGGATATGCCGGTTATATTCTTAACATCCAAAGACGATGAAATCGATGAGGTTTTGGGCCTGCGGATGGGTGCCGATGATTATGTACGCAAACCATTTTCCCAACGGTTGTTGGTCGAACGCATCCGTGCAATTTTGCGTCGTCAAGAAGTACGCCTTTCAGATGCGGGTTCGATAATTTCAGAAGAAGCAAATGACAGCCTGATAGATCGTGGTGATCTGACAATGGATCCAATGCGCCATGCTGTGATGTGGAAAGGTCAGAACGTTTCGCTGACGGTTACAGAGTTTCTGTTGCTTCAAGCGCTTGCGACACGGCCGGGATTTGTAAAAAGTCGGGATCAGTTGATGGATGTGGCCTATGATGATCAGGTCTATGTTGATGACCGCACGATTGACAGTCACATAAAAAGGCTGCGTAAAAAAATGCGCACTGTAGATGATGATTTCAGCGCCATTGAAACGCTGTATGGTATTGGTTACCGCTACAACGAACAATAAAATCATGGCAAATGCAGAGATAGACATGGCTTCGGATATGGACATATCTGACAGTGGTTATGATGATGACAAGCCAAACACACCTGACATTAAGCGATATTTTTGGACGTCCGCACTGGCGCGTCGGATTATTGCCTTTAATCTGATTGCACTTTGTGTGNTGCTGCTGGGCATGTTGTACCTTAGCCAGTTTCGCAATTCTGTGGCGTCGGAACGGGTGGCCGCGTTGCAATCCGAAACCACGTTATACGCACAACTTGTGCAAGAGCGGATGTCAAACAATACGGATGAGGCATTGTCCGGGGATGCATTGCTTGTGGCAATGATAGAAAAATTACCGCGTTCCGGAATTTCGGAAGTTCACATCTTCGACGTGAAAAACCAGCCACTTGGAATGTTGCTTTCCAGTGCCGAATTTGACCAGAATAAACGAAACTCTGGGGGTGCAAAAGGCTTCAGTTATTTTCTGGACGGGCTGGCGGATAAGATTGTCGGTATGTTTAAAGACAAAACACCGGCAAATCAGGCAATAAGTGTGGAAGAAATTACCAAACGTCTTGCCATTCGTATCAGCGAAGGTGGTGCGCGAAGCCTACAAGGCACAATCCAATCCGGTGAAACAGTGATAGCGGTTGGGCAACGTATCAAGATGAATGGCGTGGTGGTTGGGTCTGTGGTTGCATCAACGCCAAAGGGAATGATGGAAGAACTGCGCAAGCAGGAACGTAACACAATTTTGCGCCTGTTTGCATTGGCTGCTGGCCTGTCAATTATCCTATCGATGGTCTTGGCGAATACTATTGCGAACCCGATATATGATTTAGCGGCTGCAATGGACGCAGGAACAACATCTAAATTACGCAGAGATAATTCTGATCGTGTGCTTATACCTGACATGACGGGTCGCGCTGATGAAATTGGCCATCTTTCAAACGCGATGCGCAATATGACGTCTGCATTGTATCACCGTATTGAGGCCAATGAACAGTTTGCAGCGGACGTCGCTCATGAGATTAAAAACCCGCTGGCCTCTTTACGATCAGCGATTGAAACGCTGCGCGTCGCACCCGAAGGCGAAAAGCGCAATAGGTTGCTGGATGTGGTTGAACATGATGTTCGTCGTCTTGACCGGCTTGTGACTGACATTTCAAACGCGTCACGTTTGGATTCTGAGCTGGTTAAAGAAGAAGAAGAACGCTTTGATCTGATCAGAATGCTGGAACGCATTGTGGATTTCCATGGATTAGAAGCAAATGAGCTGGGGATTGAAATGATCTTCGATGCACCGGATGAAAAAATAGTTATCGACGGGTTGGAAGAACGCTTGGCGCAGGTATTTGTGAACTTGATCTCGAATGCAGTGTCTTTTTGCGAAAAGGGCGATGCGGTCAGGATTTGGGCGCGTCATGTTGAAAATCGCGTGCTGGTTGTGGTTGAAGACACCGGACAAGGTATACCTGAAGACAGCTTAACCAAAGTTTTCAAACGGTTTTATTCAAACCGCCCTGTTGAAAATTTTGGCAATAACTCAGGCCTCGGTTTGTCAATTTCCAAACAAATAGTCGAAGCGCATGGTGGGGTTATTTGGGCAGAAAATATCCATGTTAAAAATGCTCCGGCCGGGTCTCCAGCGCTTGGTGCGCGTTTTGTTGTCGGATTGCCGGGGTGACAACGATCGGACCAGGTGCTGTACACGGGTCTTGTGTCGACTTTGACGGGAAAAGCATATTGGCAATAGGCCCGTCGGGGGCTGGAAAATCGACTTTGGCCTTGAATCTGATCGCCTTGGGTGGGGTATTGGTGTCTGACGATCAGGTTATTTTATCAACAGATATAAATGGCGTGAACGTGTCGCCACCTGTATCAATTGCTGGAAAAATCGAGGCGCGAAATGTCGGGATATTAAATTGCCCGTACTTGAAAAGTTCACGATTAAATCTTGTGGTGGATCTAGATGCTATTGCACACGACCGTTTACCAACCCCGCAAACTGTAAAGATTGGCGAACATCAGGTGGAAATTATTGCGGGTAATGGTGTCGCAAACTTGCCAATAGCCGTAAGGCTGCTTAATCTGTTCGGACGTGATCAAGCATCTGGATCAATGCCGTGACTGGAAAAGCACAACAATCAAACATCGTACTTGTTACTGGGCCATCGGGCGCAGGGCGCAGCACCGCGATCAATGTATTTGAAGATATGGGTTTTGAGACCATAGACAATATGCCTTTATCCTTGTTGCCGGACCTGTTGTCAGGGCAGACTAACGGTCGCCAGATCGCCTTGGGCGTAGATATTCGAACCCGTGATTTCAGCGTTGGTTCTGTGTTGGATATTCACGAAGAAATTAAACGCATAGAAGGGTTTGACAGTACAATCCTGTTTTTGGATTGCGATACAGATGCTTTGGTGCGCCGATATAGCGAAACCCGCCGCCGCCATCCATTAACGCCGGATGAAACGCCGAAATTCGGTATTGAGCGGGAAAAGGAAATTCTTTCAACGTTGCGATTGCGGGCGGATGTGCTGATAGAGACGACGAATCTGTCACCACATGATTTAAAACAGGAACTTAAAAACTGGTACGGAGACGCTGATGCTAAGCATTTGGCGATTACTTTGCATTCGTTTTCATATAAGCGTGGTACCCCACGGGGGATAGATATGATTTACGACTGTCGTTTTTTAAACAACCCTTACTGGGATGAATCTTTACGCATCATGAATGGTACAGACAAAGACGTGGCAGATTATGTGAAATCGGATATAAGGTTCGGCGAGTTTTTTGAGCGCTTGTTGGGTATGTGCGAGTTTTTATTGCCTGCCTATATTGATGAAGGAAAAGCACACTTTTCGCTGGGCTTTGGTTGTACGGGTGGACAACACCGTTCAGTATGCATAGCAGAAGGTTTGGGAAAAAGCCTTGCAGACTCAGGCTGGCACGTGTCTATACGCCATCGAGAACTGGAAAGGCAGTAATGTGGGTACTATAGGAGCGGCAGCGTTTTGATAGGGGTGGTTATTGTAGCACACGGCGGGTTGGCCAATGAATATTTGGCCGCCATTGAACATGTCGTAGGTAAACAGGACGGCATCAGGGCAATATCCATTGCCGCTGAATGTGATCGCGCTGCAAAACAAATAGAAATCTACGATGCTGCCAACAGCGTTGATACGGGTGACGGTGTTATTGTTGTCGTGGATATGTTTGGCGGATCACCGGCCAATCTGTCGATGATGGCTTGTGCAGAAACAAAAAGAAAAATCCTTTATGGTGCAAACCTGCCAATGCTGATAAAGCTTGCAAAATCACGCAATATGACTGTGGATCATGCCATTGAGACAAGTATGGCCGCTGGTAAAAAGTATATGAATTGCTGTAACAGCTAAGATATAAAGGCAGCTTTGATGATCCAAGTCCTTACAATTGAGAATGAAAAAGGCCTACATGCCAGAGCTTCGGCGAAATTTGTGGAAACTGTCGAAGGTTTCGATGCCGAGGCAATGGTTACAAAAGACGGCACGACTGTCTCTGGTAGTTCTATCATGGGGCTTATGATGTTGGCTGCGTCCAAAGGGTGCCAGATTGAAATTGAAACGACCGGTGGGCAAGAGGAATCTCTTGCCGCTGCATTAAAAGCTCTATTGGCTGATTATTTCGGTGAGGCAAAATAACGTGACAGAGATTGAGACAGAGGTAGAAGCTGAAAAGATCATGCTTTATGATCGCTCAGAGCTGACCTATGCCAATTCCTTTCCGCAACGTGGTAAGCGTATCTTTATCAGAACTGTTGAAACTCTGACGGCACGGTTCCAATTGCTGTATCACATGCGCCATTGGGAAAATAATCCGAATAAAGATCCACATTTTTGGACATCTGTTCTGGATGAAATGAGCGTCAAGATTACAACGCCCCTGAAACAATTGGAAAATATCCCGTCATCAGGGCCGATTGTTGTGGTTTGCAATCATCCGCACGGACTGGTGGACGGACTGGTTTTGGCGTGGTTGTTGTCGAAACGTCGTGAAGACTTTCAGATTATCACAAGGGCATTGCTGAACGGCGTTGCGGTGGCCGAAAAGAACCTTTTACCGATCAGTTTCCCGCATGAGGAAGATGCTGTTCGCAAGAACCTGCAAACCCGCAAAGAGGCTTTGAACAAAGTTAAAGATGGACATTGTATCGGCGTGTTTCCGGCGGGAACCGTTTCGACAAGTAAAACAGCCTTTGGCCCGGTGATTGAAGCAGACTGGGGTAAGTTTACCTCGAAACTGGTTTTGCAAAGCAATGCACAAGTTGTGCCGATCTTTTTCCAAGGCTCTAATTCACGCTGGTTTCAGATCGCCAATCGTATTTCGGATACATGCCGTCAAAGCCTGCTGATGTATGAAATCAAACATGCGTTTAATAAAGAGCAGTCGCCGATTATAGGCAAGCCTATCCGGCGTGATGTGTTGGATAAGTATAAAACGGACCCTGAAAGCCTGATGGCATTTTTGCGGACAGAAACTTTGAAGCTTGGTGCCTAAGCTAAATAAAAAAGCCCGGTAAAATGCCGGGCTTTTAAAGATATATGTTGGCTTATATTACAGTGCGTCTGTCAGTGCGGGCACTGCATCGAACAAATCCGCAACCAGACCGTAGTCAGCCACCTGAAAGATAGGTGCTTCTTCGTCTTTGTTGATGGCGACGATAACTTTACTGTCTTTCATGCCTGCCAAGTGTTGGATGGCACCCGAGATACCGCAAGCGATATACAAGTCAGGGGCAACCACTTTGCCTGTTTGGCCAACTTGCCAGTCGTTCGGTGCGTAACCACTGTCCACAGCGGCGCGAGATGCCCCGACAGCGGCGTTCAGTTTGTCGGCCAGCGCTTCGATGATCGCAAAGCTTTCCTCTGATCCGACGCCGCGTCCACCGGACACTACGATTTTCGCAGATGTCAGTTCCGGGCGGTCAGATGTCTGAACCTTATCTTCAACCCATGAAGACAGATCAGGGTTTCCGGCAGCGCTAACGGTTTCAACAGAAGCAGAACCGGTTTCAGCAGCGGCATCAAAGCCGGCGGTGCGGATTGAAACAACTTTTTTACCGTCGGATGATTTAACTGTCTGAATGGCATTGCCTGCGTAGATCGGGCGTTCAAACGTATCGCCGTCGACTACTCCGGTGATGTCGGAAATAACCATTACGTCCAGCAGGGCGGCAACACGCGGCAGGATATTTTTGGCATTTGATGTGGCAGGTGCCATGATGTGATCGTAATCACCTGCAAGTGACACAATCAAATCCGCTACAGGTTCGGCCAGACCGTTGCCGTAAGCAGCGTCATCTGCGCAAAGAACGGATGAAACACCGTCAAGTGAGGCAGCAGCTTTCGCCGCATCGCTGCATCCGGTGGATGCGCAAAGAACAGTCACATCACCCAAAGCCTGCGCCGCAGTGACGGCTTTACCGGTTTGGTCCAGTGAAATTTCACCAGCAACAATTTCTGCTAATAGAAGAACAGCCATTAGATTACCCCCGCTTCATCTTTAAGTTTTGCAACCAATTCAGCAACATCGGCCACTTTCACGCCAGCGGCGCGTTCTGATGGTTCTGTTGTGCTGACGATTTCCAGCCGTGGTGAAATGTCCACGCCATAATCGGCTGGTGTTTTCATATCCATCGGTTTTTTCTTGGCTTTCATGATGTTCGGCAAAGATGCATAACGCGGCTCGTTCAAACGTAGATCAACCGAAACGATTGTCGGCATTTTAACCTTGATGGTTTGCAAACCGCCGTCAACTTCGCGTGTTACTGTGGCAGTGTCGCCGTCCACGGATAGTTCCGATGCAAACGTTCCTTGTGACCAACCCAACAGTGCAGACAGCATCTGGCCGGTTGCGTTCATGTCATTGTCGATGGCTTGTTTGCCACAAAGAACCAGACCGGGTTGTTCTTCGTCGATTACCGCTTTTAGCAGTTTGGCAACGGCTAATGGTTCTATGTCTGTGTGCACATCATCTGTCGCTTCGATCAGAATGGCGCGGTCCGCACCCATCGCCAATGCTGTGCGTAAAGTTTCCTGCGATTGTTTCACACCGATGGACACGGCTACAATCTCTTCAGCTTTGCCGGCTTCCCGTAGACGAATGGCTTCTTCAACAGCAATTTCATCGAACGGGTTCATGGACATTTTGACATTCGCAAGATCAACACCGCTGCCGTCCGCTTTAACACGAACTTTCACGTTGTAATCGATCACACGTTTGACGGGGACTAGCACCTTCATCTGCGACACTCCAAGTTAAATTAGTCTCTTGGT
>JGI24723J26617_10002600_pt1 | contig 14010 bp, 8 predicted proteins | sample Cruoilmetagenom6_FD_26617 | JGI IMG/M metagenome (IMG submission 26617)
GAATATGATGTCATATACACGGCAGTTCCTGCTAATGGTAAAGAACCTTTTCCACCGGCAAGTCGATCTCTAATTTCACCACCGCTTCCCGTTGCAGCACCGTTAAAAGGNTCAACCGTTGTAGGGAANTTGTGAGTTTCTGCTTTTATAGAAATAACACTATCAAAAGCTGTATTTTGATAAAAGTCGGGTTTGTCGGCTGTTTTCGGTGCAAATTGAATGGCCTTCGGACCCTTAACAAAAGCGACATTATCTTTATACGCCGAAACGATGTCGTTAGGATGTTCTTGAGACGTTTTTTTGATCAACTTAAATAGGGATGAAGGCATCTCTTTTCCGTCGATAATAAATGTTCCGTTAAAAATTTTATGGCGACAGTGCTCGCTATTTGCTTGGCTAAAACCAAAAACTTCACTGTCGGTTAGCTTTCTATTTANTTTTTCTGAAAGCGCATTGAGGTAGTCAATTTCTTCGTCATTTAATGCGAGTCCCTCTTGTTGATTGTATGCTGAAATATCATCGATCTCTAGAATTTCTTCCGGTTTGATATGAACAGCGAAAATATCTTGATCCAATTGCTTATAACGCTGTGAAAGCATGGGGTCAAAGTTTGTTTTTTCTTCGGAAGCATTTATGAATTCTTCAATACGAATAATACCTGAGATCCCCATGTTTTGGGTGATTTCGACGGCATTTGTGCTCCATGGAGTTATCATGGCGGCGCGCGGACCAATAAAAAAATCCGTAAGAACGGATTTGTCAATTTTTGGTTGGTTGCCAAAGAGCCAAACTAACTTTTGAACGGCTTCATTGGGTACTTCGGAAGTGGTTTGGACAGCGAAAACGGTGTTTTTTACGTCTCCAAAAAAGTAGATCATCCTATGCGGTTTTAAGCGATTTTGTAAGACACAAAGATAGCTATTTTTAGTGAAATGTCATTCAATATATATAAGGTCTTGTGATTGATCTTCAGTTCTATTAACCCACTGAGTTACTAGGTTTTTGGAATGACAAATTAACCCTATATTTGGAACACTTTTAAATAAACCTAATCTAATTATATGAAATTCAAACATCTACTATGTGCTTTTGCGGTGCTTTTTAGCATTAGCAGTTGGTCACAAGAACGACAGACATTTCCGCCTACGGAAGTTTTTAATGGAACTTTTATTGGACAGACGATCCCGCTTCGGGATTTTCCAACGGTTGACCCGAATGAATCTTATGGTGTAAAAGATATTAAGATCATACCAAATGATTTAAGAAGAAATGAAAAAGTAAACGCAAATGCGCTTCCACTAAACGGTGATGGCTTACGTCAGGCTGATATTGGCGGGATTTATAGCTATGCCTTAGAAGAGAACTTTGATGGTCTTACTAGTAGTGAGGGTGGTGGTTTTACTCCGCCAGATCCTTCAGGAGCTGCAGGACCTAACCATTATATTGCAGCGGTGAATGTTGCGATAAAGATTTTTGATAAATCAGGAACTGTTTTGGCAGGACCAACCGACCTAGGAACATTTTTAGGTTCAGGAAATAATAGTGGAGATCCAATTTTGATGTACGATCATTTGGCCGATCGCTATTTTGTAAGTCAGTTTGGAGCGGCAGCTAACTCTTTGGTTATTGGTGTTTCTGATACACCAGACCCAACGGGAACATATAGTGTTTATCAGTATGTTTTTGATTCTTTTCCAGATTACCCACACTTTAGTGTATGGCCAGATGGATATTATCTAACGGCAAATAAAGGGGGATCGAATAAAGTGTACGCTTTAGAACGCGATGTAATGATCGCTGGAGGAGCTAATCCACAGATTGTTGGTTTTCCACTACCAGGAAGTGTTCAAAACACGAATACGGTTTTGAGTCCGGAGCCTGCTAATTTATTAGGGACTTCGTATCCTGCGAATGTGCCAGGATATGTTACATACTTGCAAGATGATGGATGGGGAGGTATTGGTTTTGACCATTTAAAAGTATGGGAAATTACTTTAGACTGGGTTACCATTGGTAATTCTTCTATCTCGACAGCGCTTGAAATTCCGACAGCACCGTTTGATTCGGTATTTGCTCCGTTTGGATCAGGTGATGTTGCGCAACCGGGAACAAGTCAAAAAATTGATATGATTGGCGGTATTATTTCTTACGCAGCGAATTATAGAAGTTTTGGTACGCACAACTCGTGGGTAATTACTTTTAATACAGATGTCGATGGTAATGATACTTCAGGAATTCGTTGGATCGAATTGCGAAATGACGCTTCAAACGATTGGAGTATTTTTCAGGAAGGAACATATGCACCAGCAGATGGTAATAGTCGTTTTATGGGAAGTGCAGCGATTGATGCTGCCGGAAATATAGGATTGGCTTTTAATGTTGCAAGTGCAACACTTCCAGCGGGCATTCGCTACACAGGTAGATTTGATGGAGATCCGCTAGGAACAATGACGGTTGCAGAAACAACAATTATGGACGGTGTAGGTGTACAAACATTTTCAAATCGTTTTGGTGATTACTCACATTTAACGATGGATCCAGACAACTTTACCTTTTGGCATACTGCAGAGTACTTCTCAAGTAATAATAGCTGGGTATCACGTGTGGCTTCGTTTACGCTTTCGGGAGGATTTAGCAATGATCTAGGGATTAACGACATTGTCACTCCAGTAGATGGAATATTGACTGCTGCGGAAACAGTTGAAGTAAGTGTACGAAACTTCGGTTCGGCGGCGCAATCAAATTTCCCAATCGAATTACGTTTAGATGGAACTTTAGTGGCTACTGAAAATTTTGTGGGAACCATCAATCCAGGGGATGTACAAACGTTCACTTTTGCTCAAACGGTAGATATGTCTACACAAGGACAAACATACAGTTTAGAGGCTAAAACAATATTAGGGAATGATGAGTTTACCAATAACGATCCATTCACAAAAGATATCTCGCACTTATTCGCCAATGATATAGGTCCAACGGCTATTTTGTCACCAGAGACAGGATCGGGATTAGGTATGGAGACGATCTCTATTGCGCTTGAAAATTATGGAGCCAGTGCACAAACAGGTTTTGATATTCAGTATTCCATTAATGGAGATACTCCTGTTGTTGAAACATATATGCCAACAATTGCCTCTGGTGAGAATTTGGTATTCGATTTTGCGCAACAGGCAGATCTTTCTTCGCTAGGTGTGTATACTATTGAAGTTTCTACGCTATTAGCGGGAGATTCAGATACAACCAATGACGTTGTCACTGTAGTGGTTGAGAACTTATTATGCCAACCATCAGCTGATTGCTCTTTTGGTGATGGATTTCAGCTTTTTTCAGTAGCAGAAATAAATAATCCTTCAGGTTGTGAAGGTTATGGTGATTTTAGAGCGCAAGTGGCTAATTTCGGAATTGATTCAACAAATGAATTAACTGTAACCACAGGATATGGAGATCAATATGTTACTGTTTGGATCGATTATAATGACGATTTTATTTTTACAGCGAACGAAGTTGTGGTTGATAACTATCTAATTGCTGCTGGTCAAGGTGCCGGTAATTACACAGAGACAATGGATTTAACTGTTCCTGCAAATGCAACAGCAGGATCGCATACTATGCGTGCTAAAACGAACTGGAATGCACCCGTTCCAACCAATGCATGTGAGGATACTGATTTTGGTGAAACAGAAGATTACACTGCCTTCTTAGGAACCTTAAATGTACAAGATATCGCGTTGGCAAATGCTGAATTAATTGCCACAACACTTCCAAACAATCAATTTGAGGTTACCTTACGAGCTGATATTGAAAGTCAAGTGTATATTGGTATTTATAATACCTTAGGTCAACAATTAAAATTTAAGAATGTTGCCAAAGATGGTGATGTATACCGTGTGAATTTAGATATGTCTGTGGCACAAGCAGGTGTATATTTCATTAAAATGGGAAGCCAAGGAGCTTTCAAATCGGTATCAACAAAGATTATTGTTAAGTAAATTTGTTAAATATTTAGAAGAGACCTCTNGAGAAATCTAGGGGTCTTTTTTATTTCTTTCTTGGTATATATGGTATATAATCAATATCTTGCATCCTATTTAAAATCCAAACTAAAATTATTATGAAAACTAGAAAATTACTTTTGATGGTTGCTTGCTTTGCAAGTGTCGGACTTGTAGCTCAAGAGGCTTTCCCTCCCGTGAGTATTTCGCAGGGAACGCTACGAGGAGAAACCATCGCTTTACGTGATGCTCCCTTGGCTCAACCATGGACAGGTGGCGAACTAAAAGGAACCATTAACCAAAAATTTGTTCAAGGAGCTCAATCAAGAGCACAAGGTTCTCCAGATGGATATGATCCATTAATGCAAACGGAGGCTCCTTACCATGAGTCTATAAATATTTTACAAAACTTTCAAGGATCAGGAATTAGTGAATCAGGTGGTTTTATTCCACCAGATCCTTCTGGTGCAGTAGGCCCAAATCACTATGTTCATGCTGTGAATTCTATTGTTAAAATTTTTGATAAATCAGGGAACGTAGAAGCAGGACCTATCGCTTTAGGGACTTTTTTAGGCAACGGTTCAAATAATGGTGATCCAATCGTAATGTATGACCAATTGGCGGATCGTTTTTTCGTTAGTCAGTTTGAAATTGCTACGAACGCGTTGATCATTGGAATTTCAACTACACCAGATCCTACGGGAACTTATAATGTATATGAATATCCTTTAGATGCTTTTCCAGATTATCCACACTACGGGGTTTGGCCAGATGCATACTATCTTACGGCAAATAAATTTGTTGGAAATACAACATACGCTTTTGATCGCGCAGCGATGCTAGCAGGTGATCCAAATCCAGCGCTTGTTGGATTTGACCTTCCAGGATTGGTTAGAAACCCAAATACAGTTTTTGGCGCACAGCCTGCAAACTTACTTGGAACAACAGTACCAGCAGGTGCTCCAGGACTTATCGTTTATATGCAAGATGATGGATGGCCAGGTGTTTCAGATGACCATTTAAAAGTATGGGAAATCGATGTGAATTTTGGTGGAGCNAGTAGTATCTCTGCACCTCAAGTAATTCCTGTAGCTAGTTTTGATACCTTCTTTGCACCTTTCGGCGCAGGAGATTTAATTCAACCTACAACAAATCAAAAACTAGATAGTCAAGCGGGTGTTGTTTCTTATATGGCAAATTACCGAAGCTTCCCAGGACATAACTCATTCGTTCTTAACTTTAACTCAGATCTTGGTGCAGCCACTTCNGGTATTCGTTGGATCGAACTACGTAATACAGGTACTGGACCATTTTCATTGTATCAAGAAGGAACTTGGACGATCCCTGACGGTGTAAGTCGTTTTATGGGTAGTACNGCTATGGATCAAGANGGAAATATTGCATTAGCGTATAGCGTTGTAAGTTCTGAAACCAAAACGGGTCTTCGTTTTACAGGACGTCTTGATGGCGATCCACTTGGTATTATGACGTTCCCAGAAACTGAGATTTTCCCTGGAGGTAGTTACCAATCGATCTCGAATCGTTATGGTGATTATGCACAATTAACTTTAGACCCTGATGGAAGTACATTCTGGTTTACAAGTCAGTATTTTGCATTTATCAACTCATGGGCAACACGTATNGCAAGTTTCAAGATNGTTTCAGACCTATCTAACGACGTTGGAGCTTATAGCATTACATCGCCATCAGGTTCAGGACCCTATACAGCTGCTGAAACTGTAACAGTTGATCTTTATAACTACGGGGCTTCTGCTCAGTCAAACTTTGATGTTGAATTGCGTTTTAATGGTACTTTGGTATCTACAGAGCCTTTTACAGGAACAATTGCACCAAATACCACAGCGTCTTTCACATTTGCACAAACAGTAGATATGTCTGTTCCTAATACAGATTATGAAATTGAAGTAACTACAGATTTATCTGGTGACCAATTGGGAACCAATGATAGTGTAATGAAAGAATTTCGTGATGATGTACTTAGTACAAATGATGTAAGCCTAGGAGAAAAAGGATTATTGATCTATCCTATTCGTGATACACGTACCTATGAGATCTTCTATTCTACTACAACCGACTTCGGAAACATCAACTACAAAGTACTTGATATCACCGGGAAAGTATTTGGAACAGGAACTTTAGACAAGCAGAGCAATGGTTACAAAAACACTGTTAATTTAAGTGCAGCTGCAACTGGTGTTTATATTGTACAAATTACCAATGGTAGTGATACAACAAGCAAGCAGATCTTAGTTCGTTAAGCATTTAGATCTTTACTATATTAAAAAAGCCCTCCAATTTGGAGGGCTTTTTCTTTCTGTGTACTAAGGCGTTGTTAATTCCAAAAATCGATCAAATCATCAATTTCTTCAGAATCATCTAATACGCAAATATTATCCCAGTGGATAACCCCTTCAATCATTGCAAAAACACGATAATAACCCGCAGGAGTGTTCTCAAGATCAACCGATAAAACATTCGATGATTGATTGTTTAAACGTATTATAGATGAAGTCTCTAATTCAGATTCTGTGTATAAACTATGATTGAGCACATTTCCGAAGTCAACCTCTTGATACATTTTATTAGCGATAGCTGGAATGATCCAAACACGACTGATTGTATTATTTGAAGCAATATTTATAATACTTCTAGGTACCGTTGGGTAAACAGACAAATTGTTTGCCGTTAGATTATTTGGATTTCCTAATGTTAATGGATTTTGATCTGGGGTCTCTCTAGCATTAATTCCAGTAACCAAGCCAAGTGCCGTCTCGTCCTGTGAATTAGTGGAATTGGCATCGTCTTTCTTGTTGCAGCCCATAGCCGTAACAACGGCAAGAATTAGCGCCGTCTTTTTTATTAAAATCATAAGTTATGTAATGATAGCGTATGTTTTCGTTACTCGATAACAACCTTTTTTATTACTCTTTCTTCGGAAGAAGTCAATGCTAAGAAATAAATACCAGCCTCCAGTGATGACACATCAATCCCTTCCGAAACATTCAGTGTTTGTCCTAAAACTTTACGAGCGTTGATGTCATAAAGTGCAAATTCAGAAGATTGAAAAGTAGTCGTTGACTGTACCCAAAGGATCTCTTGCGCAGGAACTGGATAAATTGAGATGTTTTCCGAAGCAACTTCAGAAACAGCTAAAATATTCCAGGTGTCTTCTGCTATGGGACCTCCCCAAATAATGGTTGCCAAAACAGGATTATCAATAAACGGATTTCTATTTCCGTAGTTAAGTTCCAAATACGGATTTCTTTGCTCTTCAAGATCACTAACTGGATCATCAACATTCCATTGTAAATAAACTTGTAACATATCAGTGCTTCCCTGAACCGCCCCAACGCCGTTTAAAGAAGGAAGACAGCGGTCTCCATAGCGTGTGTACATATACATCATCATACGAGCTACATCACCTTTCCATTCATCGCCTGGATACCAATTTCCACTTCCAACGTCTCCAGCGTTACCCGAACCATCTGCAAATTTTTTGTTTCCTTTGTTGTTATTCATTTGTTGGTCGCTAGGACGAAGATTATGCGGATCGGCGCCAATACCTGTAGTGGCATTGCTAACGCTTCCCATGTCTGGGCTCGCGTTCGATCTAGCAAATACATGCTCTCTGTTATATTCACAAGAAGTTCCTCCAAAATCGTCTTTATCCCGACTGCGATCAGTAGTACAACTACCTGTATCGTCATAGCCATACACCAACAATACATTCGCGCTAACAGCTGGATCTTTATCTGTGATTTTCATGGTATCTCTAACATCACCATACGTAAAAGAACCACTAGCATCACTGATCTTTGCCTGTAGCTCAAAATACAAGTCTTGACCAGTCAAGGTCAAATCGACATCATCATAATAAGGTTGTTGCGCAAATACGCTGCTTACAGTAAGAAGTAATAAAGAAGCGAGTACAAATCTTTTCATTTTTTTATTTTTTCTGAAGTAATGCAATATAGAACCCGTCAAAGCCAGATTCGCTTGCAAATATTTTATGTTCTTTTGTTAGTGTGAAATCACTTCCTGCTTCCGAGGCAAGAAAAGTTTTAACCTGTTCTGTGTTTTCTGAAGGAAGTACAGAGCACGTAGCATAGACAAGTTGACCACCCTCTTTTACCATACGCGAGTACGATTCTAAGATTTCTTTTTGCGTTTTTTTAATGTTTTCTAACGCTTCTGGGGTCAATTTCCACTTCGTATCCGGATTGCGTCTTAAAACACCTAAACCGCTACAAGGAGCATCAATAAGTACTTTATCTGCCTTTCCTACTAATTTTTTGATCGCTTTGCTTGAGTCAATAACGCGGGTTTCTATATTATGAATTCCATTACGACGTGCTCTGCGTTTTAATTCAGTAAGTTTCTTCTCGTAGATGTCCATGGAAACGACCTGACCTTTATTGTCCATCAAAGAGGCGATGTGTAGGCTTTTTCCACCTGCGCCAGCACAAGCGTCAACAATACGCATTCCCGGCTTAGGATCTAAAATAGCAGCTACTTTTTGAGAAGATGCATCTTGAACTTCAAACCAACCATTTTTAAATTGATCTGTTACAAAAACGTTTGCACGCTCTTTCAACTTAAGGGCATGCGGATAACCTTTAATGCGTTCCGTTTCTATATCTTGATCAAATAATTCGTTCTGAAGCGCCTGCATTTCTGCCTTTAAAGGATTCAAACGAAGCACTACGTCGGCTTGCTGATTCAATGCCGCAAGTTCTTTGTCCCAACGTTTACCTAATTCTTTTTGACCTAATTCATCCAACCAATCTGGAATAGATTCTCTAATTTTTCGATCTTTCGAAAGTTCGTCAAATCTACCTTTTATACGGCGTGTAGGCGTTTCTTCCAATTGTTTCCAATCGGGTAGTTTAATTCCGCGAAGTGTGGCCCAAACGGTAAAAAGGCGAAATAAATTCTGACGAGAAAAGGGCTCTTTGACTTCCGCAATTTCAGCGTAGAGGCGTTTCCATCGTACAATATCATAGGTGGTTTCAGCAATAAAACCGCGATCTCGTGCTCCCCAACGTTTATCTCTTTTAATTGTACTTCGCAGTACTTTATCAGCTTGTTTCCCCTCGTTAAAGATCATGTCAAGGGAATCAATGGTAGCAAAAACTAAATTTCTGTGTAACTTCATGTTATCTCAATTGCCTGCAAAGGTATTATAATAAGCACTAGTATTTTAGTTACTTTTGATTAAAAATTCTATATGCGCATAATTTTATTTGTATTCATTAGCTCGATTGTTTTTTCATGTACTTCGGAAAAATCAAATTCATTTTCAAAGGTGACGATCACGCCTATTTTTCAAGATAGCCTAAGTATTCGCGCCATCGCGCCTATTTCTGAAGATCAAGTTTGGTTTGCAGCGAATAAAGGTAGGGTCGGATTTATTGATGGTACGATACCCAAACTCGCCAATATTAAATACGGAGATTCTTTGCTACAATTTCGTGCAATTGCTGCCAGAACTAATGCTGTATTTGTTATGAGTGTTGGAAATCCAGGGGTACTGTATAAAATTAGTGTCGATAAAAATGAAGCTTCTGCCATTGAAGAAGTGTATGTCGAGAAAGGGGAGAAGGTGTTTTATGACGCGATCGCCTTTTGGGATGACAAGGAAGGTATTGCTATGGGTGATCCCACCGAAAATTGTCTGTCTATAATAATTACGAGAGATGGCGGAAATCATTGGGAGAAAATACCCTGTTCAAATTTGCCTAAAACCGAAGACCAAGAAGCTGCTTTTGCGGCGAGTAATACCAATATTGCCATTGTAAAAGATCATGTTTGGATCGCGTCAGGGGGGAAGCGGGCTCGTGTATTCCATTCTGCCGATCGCGGGGTTACGTGGGAGGTTTTTAATACACCTATTATACAGGGCAAGGCAATGACGGGTATTTATAGCATCGCTTTTTATGATGAAAAAACAGGTGTTGTATTTGGCGGAAATTGGGACAAAAAAGATTTTAATGAAGGTAATAAAGCCATAACCCATGATGGGGGCAAAACTTGGAAACTAGTAAGTAATGGTGCAGGTCCAGGATACCGGTCTGCCGTTGCGTTTGTGCCTGGAACCAATGGTAACGGACTTGTAGCTGTTGGTTCCCCTGGAATATCATATAGTGCTGATCAAGGCGCCACTTGGATCGAACTGTCTTCGGAAGGTTTTTATGCTCTTGCTTTTGTAAACGACTCGCTGGCTTTTGCGAGTGGACGCAACAAAATTTCACGACTCTATTTTCAATAAATATTAGGATAAAATTCGATAAAAGGTAAATTTTTAGGATAAATGACAAATTTATTTTTTTTGTAGGAATTTTTGTCCTACATTTGAGGTGTACTTCTTATGTATCGTTTTTATTATTAGCCCCAAGCGTAATAAAAACAACCTAAAAACGGGTCTTAGCGGGGGCTGACCCGTTTTTTTTATTTTTAAAAAGAACAAAAATATTTTCAAAACTCTTGTAGGAATTTCATTAACATTTCGAATTATTAATTCGATAAAGTGCATGTTATGCAAGATAAAGTGTATTTTTTCTTTGTGAATTCAAAAAACCATTCTATCTTTACACCATATTAAAATACTTATGTGTTTTGTTGGCATCAGCCCCAAAGATGCTAGCAAAAAAAAACAAAAAGAGCGAAGCCCCAAATCGCTCTTTTTTTTGTTTTAATAATTCCCTTAAAGATAGATAGTTACGATTTTTTTTCTTCTGAAGAGTGCCGTTTAAGCGAGCGATTGCATGGCAACAAGGCTATGATAGACACCTTCTTTTGCCATCAATTCATCATGTTTGCCCTGCTCTACGATCTCACCTTTAGATAGCACAACAATATTATCTGCATTTTGAATCGTCGAGAGACGGTGCGCTATAACAATGGAAGTTCGATTTTTCATCATATTCTCTAAAGCGTCCTGCACCAAACGTTCGCTTTCAGTATCAAGTGCAGAAGTTGCCTCATCGAGGATCATGATTGGAGGATTTTTCAGTACAGCACGTGCAATACTGAGACGCTGTTTTTGTCCGCCGCTCAGCTTATTACCACTATCTCCAATATTCGTTTCAATGCCAAGCGGAAGATCCTTTACAAATTCCCAGGCATTGGCAATTTTCAGCGCATCAATAATTTCTTCTTCCGTAGCATTTTGTTTTGCTACTAGTAAGTTGTCCTTAATAGTATCATTAAACAAGATAGAATCTTGAGTCACTAACCCTAAAAGGTCGCGAAGTGAACGTTGGGTAATGTCTTTAATATTATCACCGTCAATTTTTATAGCACCTTCATTTACGTCGTAAAAACGAGTCACCAGATTGGCAATGGTGCTTTTTCCGCTACCACTTTGTCCTACCAATGCGACCGTATGGCCTTTAGGTACTTGCAATGAGAAGTTCTTTAAGACATATTCATCTTCGTATTTAAACGAAATGTTCTCCAAGGAAACTTGCGAGTTAAAGCCCATTTTTTCTTTGGCATTCGGAGCATCTTTAATAGCCGATTCAGTTTCTAGTATCTCTAAAATTCGTGCTGCAGCTGCGTTTCCTTTCTTTACACCATAACTCGCCTTGCTGATCGCTTTGGCTGGAGTTAAAATATTGTAGGCTAATCCCATATACGCAATAAACGCAGCGGGATCTAGCGTGCCTTCCACAAGTACCATACGCCCGCCAAACCATAACAGGATTGCGATCACAACAATGCCTAAAAACTCACTTACGGGTGATGCTAGGTTTTGACGATTTAATAAGCTATTTGAATATTTATAATAGCGACGTGTTGATTCCTGAAATTTATCATCAAATCTTTTTTCAGCATTAAAACCCTTAATGATCTTTAATCCGCCTAAAGTTTCTTCCAATATCGAAAGGAAAAAACCTTGTTCCCGCTGTACCCGATCGCTTTTCTTTTTTAAATTTTTACCAATTCTAGAAATGATAAATCCTGAGATCGGAATAAAGATAAAGACAAATACTGTGAGCTTCGGACTCAAAATCACCATAATAATAATGGTAAAAATGATGGTCAATGGTTCGCGAACTACTAATTCAAGAATCGATAAAAAAGATGATTGTACTACTTGAACGTCACTTGTAATTCGCGAAATGGTATCACCCTTGCGCTTTTCAGAATAAAACGAAACAGGGAGATCAACGGTCTTGTGATAAAGATCATTACGAATATCTTCCAAAACGCCATTCCGAAGAAAGGTAATAAACCACATACCTAAATAACCAAAGAAATTTTTCAGCAAAAAGGTAGAGATCACCAATACGATCATGATCATGAGCGTATTCATCTCACCAATCGCCGCAATTTTTTCAGTAATATAGAAGTTAATATACTGCTCCAGATAATCTCCAATATGCATGATGCCTTCATATGTAGGCATACTGTATACTTCTTTTTTATCGTCAAAAAGTACTTTAAGCATGGGCATCAATGATACAAATGCTAAACTTCCAAACAAAGCGTAAAAGATATTTGAAACAATGTTTCCTATGGCGAACCGCTTGTACGGCACCACATATTTATATATTTTTTTAATGTATTCCACTAACGGTTGTTTAATTCAGCACGAATATCGGCTATTTTTTTCTGAAGTACTTCGGAAGTATTTTTAGACGCTTCCGAGGTATGAACACTTATATAAAATTTGATCTTGGGTTCGGTACCGCTAGGGCGAGCTGCGATCTTCGCGCCATCTTCGGTATAATAGATCAAAACATTTGATTTCGGAATGTCAATGGCTTCCGAAGTTCCCTCGATCATATCACGTCTTTCACTGCTTGCATAGTCTTCAATGGCAATTACTTTTGACCCTGCAATAGTGGTAAAAGGCTTCTCACGAAGATCTTTCATCATTTTTGCGATCTCTTCAGCTCCTTTTTTTCCTTTTTTTACAATGAAATAAGATGTTCCTGGTAGCTTCCGTAGGTTTTAAAAATTTCTTGTAAATAGTTATAAAGACTGCTTCCCGCCGCTTTTTTCTGAGCAGCCATTTCACAGGCGAGTAGGGTAGCGGTCACGGCATCTTTGTCACGTACAAAATCACCAACCATAAATCCGAAGCTTTCTTCTCCACCTCCAATAAACTCAAGTTCCGGAAAGTCTTTTACCATTTTGGCGATCCACTTAAAGCCTGTGAGGCCTTCCATATATTTTACATTATATGCTGCTGCAATTTTTCGCATCAAAGGTGTAGAAACAATCGTTGACGCTATAAACTGTTTACCATTTAGTTTCCCAGCTTGCTTGTATTGTTCGAGTAAGAAATGCGTTTTCAGGACCATTGCCTGATTCCCATTTAAAATGATCATTTTATTATTGGCATTACGAACGGCAATTCCCAAACGGTCACAATCGGGATCGGTTCCAATAACAATATCAGCTCCCTGCTTTTCGGCTAAGGCGATTGCCATGGAAAGCGCTTCTGGTTCTTCCGGATTTGGTGAAGCTACGGTTGGAAAATCTCCATCTGGTTCAGCTTGTTCTGCAACAACTGAAACATTAGTATAGCCAGCCATTTCAAGTACCTTCGGGATCATGGTAATAGATGTGCCATGCAAAGAGGTAAAAACGATCTTTAGGTCATCTTTAGCGCTTTGCGGGGTATTAAAGCTTCCGTTTTGAACAGATGCTTCGGCAAAGGCTTTATCGACTTCAGAATCAATTAAGGTGATCAAATTATTATTTGCTTCAAATTTAATCTCGCTATATTGAAGCGCATTGATCGCTGCAATGATCTCGCCATCCTGTGGTGGTACAAGTTGCCCGCCGTCTTCCCAATACACCTTATAGCCGTTATACTCAGGCGGATTGTGGGATGCTGTAAGTACTATACCGCATTGACATCCTAAATGTTTTACCGCGAAAGACAGTTCGGGGGTCGGTCGTAATTCAGAAAAAAGAAATACGTCAATATTATTTGCTGAAAAGACTTCGGCTACAACATCAGCCAATTCTTTACTGTTATGTC
>JGI24723J26617_10002603_pt1 | contig 14004 bp, 14 predicted proteins | sample Cruoilmetagenom6_FD_26617 | JGI IMG/M metagenome (IMG submission 26617)
GAGCTATACTTGTTTCGCCCTTCTTGTCGATTTGGCTCACCTTGATCCGGCAGTCCTCCTGCCGGGCGACGACCACGCTTTCTATATAGGCGCAATGCCGGATTTCTGAACTCCTCATCCCAAAAGGACACAGACCGTGAAAAGACCTTTCCATGCCCTGATTCCAATTGCCGCCCTGCGCGGTACAAGTGAGGCGGTTGCTGAGTCGACATCTCTGACGCTTGACCAACTCCCCTTCGAGACAGTCTACAAGGTGGCCGAACACGGTATTCTTGCGCGGGATGCCGACGGCAACCCCCTAGTGGTCCTTCTGAAGCTGGACAAAGGCGATTTCCTGCCGCCCCATGGGGAGCAAGGCGGCACCCGGCTGCTAACAGTCATGTCCGGCGAGCATTCCTGGGGCGATGGCAACGACGTCAATCAGGAAGCGGAACACCTGTACGGCCCGGGCACCTTTCTCGTCCTACCGGCAAAAGGCGGTGACCATTGGGCGGCCGCACGTAGCGGCGATGTTCTGCTGCAAATCGTCTTTGTACGGGACGGGACATTAATGCCGGAGGCAGCCGCACAGTTAAAATAGCCAAGCGTGCTGCGATCGCTGCCGTTTACACGCCTTGCCAGGCTGGTGCTGCGGGAGGAGCAATGCGGAGCAGGTCAACAGCCCGGTGGGCGATCTGATCGATAATGGCACCGGTGTCACGGGGCTTGAGATAGAAAGCAGGCACTGGCGGCATGACGATCGCGCCCATTTCCGTGACCGCCGTCATGGCCTTGAGATGGCCGAGATGAAGGGGTGTTTCCCGGGCGATCAGCACAAGGGGCCGCCGCTCCTTCAGGTGCACATCGCCGGCGCGCACCAGCAGATTGTCGGAAAGTGAATTGGCGATGGCTGATAGCGTTCGCATCGAACACGGCGCAACGATCATGCCGGCCGTCGGCGAGGACCCCGAGGCGATTTTTGCGCCGATATTGTCTATGCTGTGACGCAGGATATCCATGCTGTCCAAGGTCGCAAGGGCATCGGGCCCGACCTCCTGCGCAAGCGTGCGCTCGGCAGCCCCGGAGACAACAACATCGACTCTGATCTTCATCTCTCTCAGAATACCGATCACCCGCAGCCCTATGGCCGCGCCGGACGCGCCGCTGATCCCGACAACCACTCTTGCACTCATTTTGCCCCTCCCGCCGTCAGGTGAGTCAGGCCGAGTTGCGGCCAGATGTCATCGATTCGTGCACTAACTTGCGCAGACATACCGAGCGGACGCCCCCACTCGCGGCTTGTCTCGGCGCCGATCTTGGTCGTGGCATCCAACCCGAGCTTGCCGCCGAGACCCGTCTCCGGGGAGGCGAAATCTAGATAATCGATAGGCGTCCGGTCAAGCACAATAAGGTCCCGCGCAGGGTCCATGCGTGTTGATGCCGCCCACAGCACGTCTGCCCCATTGCGAACATCAATGTCATTGTCCACAACAATGATGCCCTTAGTATAGCTGAACTGGGGCAGCATGCCCCACAGGCCCATCATCACTCTGCGCGCCTGCCCCGGATAGCGCTTGTTGATCGAGATGACCGCCAGCCGGTAGGAACAGGCTGCCGGGGGAAGGTAAATATCCACGATTTCCGGTATCTGCTGACGGATCAGCGGCAGAGCAAGATCGTTCAGCACTTCCCCGATGATGGACGGCTCATCCGGCGGCCGGCCGGTAAAGGTCGAAACATAGACCGGATCGCGGCGGGTGGTTATCGCCGTGACACGCATGACGGGAAAACGCTCAACCGCATTATAGTATCCGGTATGATCGCCATAAGGACCTTCGGGGGCCGTTTCGGTCGGCGACACCCAGCCTTCAATCACGATTTCGGCATCGGCCGGCACCATCAGGGGAAGGCTGACAGCCGGCGCAACGCGAGGCCTTTCGCCACCACGCAAAATGCCTGCAAAACTCATTTCCGAGAGTGTCTCCGGCAGCGGCATCACGGCGGCAAGCATGATGGCCGGATCAGCCCCGATTGCAACGGCAACGGGCATTTCTTTTCCCTCGCTCGCCCAGGCCCGGTGATGCGCTGCGCCGCCCCGTTGGGCAAGCCAGCGGACAATCAGGCTCTGACGGGAAAGCACCTGCATGCGATAGACGCCGATATTCATACTTGTCGTGTCTGTCGGCGCAGCGGACGGCGGACGTGTGATGACGAGAGGCCATGTCACGAGCGGGGCAGGCTCATTAGGCCAGCAGGTCTGGATTGGCAGGGTGCCAAGGTCAGTGTCGGCCCCCAGACGGACATCCGCCTGCACGGGCGGTCTGCCAACTGTTTCGGTGCGCGTACCGAGGGCCGCCCGCAGCATGGGCCAGCGTTTGAAGGCATCGCGGAAACCATTCAGGGGACGTGGTGAACGCAATCCTGCCAGGATCTCGCCCAGATCGCCAACCCGGTCAGGGCGGAAGCCAAAGCCGGCGGCGACGCGGGCCGTGGTGCCGAACAGGTTGACGACAACTGGCATAGTGGCGGCCTTGCCGACGGCGTTGAACGTGTTGTCGAAGCGCAGGACAGGCCCGCCGGCACCCAGCACACGGCGATGGATTTCCGTGACCTCATGGACGAGCGACACGGGCGCGTTGATGCAGTCAAGATCCCCCTTCGCCGAGAGATGGCCAAGAAAATCCTGTAGGTTTCGAAAGGGTGGCAGATCACGGAAAGACAATGGGGTCTCCTTATGGCCTGCGTGCGTGATGCGGGGGAAATTCATGGGACACGTTGCGCTGGCGCAAGGACGTCTGATCTTCGCGCCGCATACATGGACCCATGTGCTCAGCAACAACCACTCCCGCAATTCCCGCTGCGATCCGGCTTATACTGCAGCCCTTGCCGCTCGCTCCCTTGAGCCTCGTAGTGCATCAGGTCGTAAAAACCGCAGCAAGGCGGAGGCCTGACTCCTTTATCCGCCTTGGCAGTCATGCCCAAAAGACCTTTCTCATCGACCCCACGGACCTTCCTTTCGTCTTCCGTCTCGTTCCACGCTCCGGCCGCCCAACCATACAGGCCCTGCGCCGAGATGACGCCACGGTCTGGCATGCCCGCATTGCAGGCCCGCTCGGTGCGCTGGTCGGCATGGTGCACGGGGCAATGGACGGAGATGCCCTGTTCTTCTCGCGCGACATCGTCTTTGAGGGTGATACCGAGGCTGTTCTTGCGCTGCGGAACGCACTGGATGACGCCGAGATCGATCTCGTTGCCGAAACAGCGGCCACGCTCGGGCCTGCAGGAAATATTGCCGAACGTATTGCCCGCCGTCTTCTGCCGGTGGCAACCCGCCTCACCGGGCTCACCTTGACACGTGTAGACGGGATTTGATGATGGTCGGCAAAAGCCAACTCGAACTCGTCTGCCCGGCCGGCACGCCAGCCTCGTTACGGGTTGCGGTCGATGCCGGGGCGGACACCGTCTATTGCGGTTTTCAAGATGAGACTAATGCCCGCAACTTTCCCGGGCTCAATTTTTCGCCTAAGGAACTAGGAGAGGCGGTTCAGTATGCCCACGCTAAGGGCGCGCGCGTGCTCGTTGCCATCAACACATTTCCCCGCGCAGGCGCAGTCCAATTATGGCACGAGGCGATCGACACCGCCGCGCGCTGCGATGCCGATGCGGTCATTCTTGCCGATATCGGCTTGCTTGCTTATGCGGCCGAGCACTACCCGGACCTAAGACGCCATCTTTCGGTGCAGGCTGCCGCCGCGAATGCAGACGCCATCCAGTTTTACGTTCAGGCATTCGGCGTTAAGCGGGTCGTTCTGCCACGCATTCTGACAGTGGCCGAAATCGCGGTCATAAATACACAAACGTCTTGCGAAACGGAAGTCTTTGTCTTCGGCGGCCTGTGCGTCATGGCCGAGGGGCGCTGCTCGCTCTCCTCCTATGCCACCGGCAAGTCACCGAACATGAATGGCGTGTGCTCTCCGGCAAGCCATGTCGATTATCATGAGGAGGATGGGGAACTTGTTTCCCGCCTCGGCGAATTTACCATAGACCGTGTGTCGAAGCACGAGCCCGCCCCCTATCCGACCCTCTGCAAGGGCTGTTTCTCCGCAGGCCCTTATCGTGGCCATGTTTTCGAGGATCCAGTGAGTCTCGACGCGGCCGCCCTGCTGCCGCAGCTCGCCAAAGCGGGCGTGACCGCGCTCAAGATCGAAGGCCGTCAGCGCAGCCGGTCCTATATCCGCGATGTGGTGTCGAGCTTCCGGCGCGCCGTGGATGCCCTCGCGAGCGGCGATCCCGCTCCAGCAGGGGAATTACGGCGGTTGAGCGAAGGCCAGACGACGACGGCTGGTGCCTATCGCAAAACCTGGCGCTGAGGCGAACCTCGCATGACAACACGTCCCACACTCACCCTTGGCCCCCTGCTCTTCAACTGGACAGCCGACCAGTGGACCGATTTTTACGCCCGCATCGCGGACGAAGCGGTGGTCGACCGCGTTTGTCTCGGCGAAGTGGTCTGCTCGAAGCGGCTGCCTTACTATATCAGCCGGATTTCTGACACGATCGAGCGGCTGCAGCGCGGCGGCAAGGAGGTCCTGCTCTCCTCGCTGGCGCTCGTCACACTTAAGCGCGAGCGGCAGATGTCTGCCGACCTTGCTGCCAACGAGGAGATGGAGATCGAAGTCAACGATCTGACCATGCTCGCCCATAAGGAGTGCGGCCGGCGCTTTACCGTTGGACCACTGATCAATGTCTATAATGAAGGCACACTCGCCTATCTGGCAGGACAAGGTGCAGTGCGTGTGTGCCTGCCTCCCGAGCTGCCTTTCACCTCGGTCGAATTGCTTGCAGGGGCAGCAAAGCGAGTCGGCGTAGAAGCGGAAGTCTGGGCTTTTGGACGAGCCCCTCTGGCGATATCGGGACGATGTTATCATGCGCGTGTCCATGGCTTGGCCAAGGATAATTGCCAGTTCGTGTGCGGCGAAGATCCGGATGGTCTCAAGGTCGAGACGCTGGATGGCGAAGACTTCCTGGCGATCAATGGCGTGCAGACGCTCTCCTACACCTACTGCAACTTGCTTGGCGATATCTGCCGGCTGAGTGCGGCGGGGGTGACGTCATTTCGCCTATCCCCACACAGCTGTGACATGGTCGCGGTGGCCCAGATTTTCCGAATAATACTCGACGGCGGGGTCGAAGAGGAGGCGGCAGTGCGCGAGCTTGCAGCATTGCTGCCCGACGCCAGTTTCGCCAATGGATTTTTCAGTACATTAAATCAGTAGATCCAGATGAATTTTGGTGCCCCCTTCAATCCTGACCTGTTCACAATTGAAATAAAGGGATTTCGCGGTCTGAGTGCCAAAATTGTTCGCATTTGCATTGCCGCTCATCGTCATTACAGAGAATGTTCTGTGGTTCTTCTAGACCGTCACTGTGCAGGAAAAGAAATACTTTCCGGGAATGTCGAACTTATTCAACGAGAAAGCATATGCTCGCTGGGGCAAGAACAAGAACTAAGACCGTTCATTCTGCAGTGTGCTTGAGTTTGAAGTCGGAAAAACCGGACTGTGACGTGACTATTTAGATACCGCGATCTAATCACAGTTTGCAGGTTGAGGAAAAATCAGGAGGCGCGAAGAAGGCATGTACAAGCAGTCATTCGCACAGCGCGACCCGCCGCGGACGATCGGCACCTTAACGCCATGACCGGAACCCGGATCGCCCTGCATGAATGGATTATCGGTGGTGTCAGGACACTCTATCCGGGCTATTTTGCGCTCGTCATGGCCACGGGCATCATCTCAAACGCGTTGTCAATGGCGGATCATCGCTCCGTCTCGGACGCACTTCTCTGTGTCAATCTCTTCGCGTATCCAACACTCTGGTTGCTGACCTTGGGGCGACTTACCTTGTTTCGTCAGGAAATCTGGGCTGATCTTGTCGATCCGCGAGTGGTATTTGGCTTCTTCACCATCGTCGCGGGCTCCGACGTGCTCGGCGTCAGCCTCCATCTGCGTGGGTTTTCAGAGGTGGCGGTTGCCCTGTGGGTGTTGGCGCTCGTACTCTGGTTTGTACTGATCTATCTCGCCTTTGGGGTGCTGACATTCCTCAACTCGGCGCATGGCGCAAATGTCGTTCATGGCGGATGGTTAATCGCAATAGTTGGCACCGAATCACTCGTCATTCTAGGTGCCCTCATTGCCCCGACTCTTGGTGATTGGCAGCAGAGCGTGATGGTCCTCACACATATGTTCTGGGGCGTCGGGCTCGGGTTCTATGGCATCTTCATCACTTTGTTTGCCTATCGCATCTTCTTCTTTGATATCGAACCAGAGGACGTCACACCCTTGCTCTGGGTCGTGATGGGTGCCGCCGCAATCTCGACCAATGCTGGATCTGTTCTCATCCTAACCGATACTGGAATTGCCTTCTTGGATTCAATGCGGCCTTTCATTGATGGCGTCACCTTGATCATGTGGGCCTGGGCGACCTGGTGGATTCCCTTGCTCGTGCTATTTGGTATCTGGAAACACGTCATCCACCGCATACCGCTGACCTATACGCCGATGCTGTGGAGCCTGGTCTTCCCGCTCGGCATGTACGCGCTAGCCAGCCAACGCCTCGCACTCGCAGCTGATTTCCCACCGCTGCGTTCGATCTCGGCGGCGATGGTCTGGATCGCGCTCGGCGCCTGGGCGCTGACCGCCGCAGGGTTGATATACACGTTCTGGACCCTCGTACGCACCAGAGAGTAGCGCCTGTCATAGATGCTATCATGTGTGGACATCGGGTAATCGCGGCTCGGCTTTGAGATATCTGTATAATGCTGAGATCCCGGGCGCTGAAGCCCGGTGGTTTTAGCATCGGAGGTGGTGGCGTCGGGCTAATGCGAACCAGTCTCCGTTATTCGCGGACCAACCGGTCCTAAGCGACGAGAAGGTCGCGCCATTCGCGAAGAGCGGCGTCTCGTTTCTGCTTAAACCGAACTCTGCTGTTGATGTGCCTTTCGAAATTGAAGTGATTGTACACTGACGAATGGACTGAGACGAACTTCTTCAAACTCCGCATCCGCCGGAAACGAGACATGGCGGGCTCTCTTCGTCGGAATGGTTAGTGTGAGTTCTCTGCGCGATTATTCAGGTGGCGGCCGGTTTCGCGGCGGCGAGCATTACCGATTTCGCGCATCGCCGCGCCATAGGACCGAAGCTTGTCCGTCACCACGATTTGCGGATTGCCGTAGCGCTTCATAGCTTTTCTCATAAATTTCAGCGCTGAAGCTTTGTCGCGAGTCTTCGTGACGAATGACTCCAACACCTCACCTTCGTGATCCACAGCACGCCAGAGATAGTGAGTCTGCCCACGGATATTCACAAAGACTTCGTCCAAGTGCCATCTCCATTGCGGGCTCTGCCGCATAGCTTCCGAACGCCGCCTCCGGATCTTGTGAGCGAAATACGTCCCGAACCGATCGACCCAGAGACGGACGCTTTCGTGGCAAATGTCGATCCCACGCTCGTAAAGGAGGTCTTCGTCATTGCGCCGAGACAGCGGGAATCTGACACACATCAGTACGCCAAGCTGGATGATCTCGGGTGAGGTTTTGAAGTAGCGGAACGGTGATATTGTCATTTCCTGACGCTACGCCCCCGAAATCACCTCCTCAACCCCGGTTCCGCTGATAATGCCCTACCGCTCGCTCTCCGCCATCGCAAAGGAAATCACCGGCGCCAAATGGTCCGGCCCGCGCTTCTTCGGACTGAAGGGGGCGGTATCGATTACCGTCGGATTTTCAGTTGAGCGCCCCAAGTCAGCGGATCACCGACTGCGCAACGAATAGCCGTTGTATTCGTGGTTGGATTCGTTGCGCCAAATTGTGGTCCGAATGGTTGGGCGAACATCGTCCGGCAATACCCTTCATCACTCAGGTTTCTTCCAAACAAGTTCACTTCCCAAGCGCCGTCTGGTGCCCGTAAGCCAATTCGAGCATTGTATAATTGATAAGCATCTTGGATCGTTTGTGGGTTCTGGTTCGTGTTCCCACCGGCATTATGTTCGCCCATATACTGGGTCTCGGCCCGCAGGAAATACTGAGCGCCATTCCAGGTCGGCAAGTCGTCGCTCCAATCGGCCACAAGCGAGCCCTGCCATTCGGGCGAAAAGTGCGCTGACTGACCTTTCAGATCTTGGGGTTGTCCGCCCGGCAACGATGAGGCGTTTTGGAAGTCCTGAAATTCGGAGTCCAAGTATGAGAGGCCGCCAGTGAGCGTCAGTTGCTTCAGTGGTGCCCAGACGAAATCCGTCTCCAAACCTTGCTGGCGAAGTTCTCCGGCATTTTGGGTGCGGAATGAAAGGCCATCGAAGGCGCGCGCCTGATAATCCTCTATGTCCATACGAAACAGGGTCGCGTTGAGCTGCAGCGTATTTTCGAAGAATTGTGATTTGATGCCAAGCTCATAATTGGTCGTGGACTCCGGTCCAAACCCACGTTGCTCACGGGTCAGTGCAGGGAAGGCCCCTTCAGAGTTGAAGCCACCAGATTTAAACCCTGAAGAGATGGTGGCGAACACCATAATATCATCCGTCGGGAAATAGCTTGTATTTGCAAAATAGGTGAACGCATCGGTATCACCATAGTCACCCGCATCTAGACCGAGCTGCGCATCTGGCACACGGATGCTCAGAGCGGCAACGAGTGGATTGTTGACGATGTCGATGAAATCACCGGTCTTGTCGTCCGTCGTGTAACGCCCACCCAGTGTGACAGACCAGGCGTCACTCACGTGCCACGTTCCCTGACCATACGCCGCCCAGCTTTGAAGGTCTTGATCAAAGTCACTGTCGCTCACACTGGTCTGTGGTCCTGCTGCGCAGGCTTGGGCTGCAGGACCACCAGCAAGAGCCGCGACAACCGGCACACAGAACTGCGCACCAAAGTCGAAGTCTGTATCTATGACGTAACTCTCATCATAAAAGAAAAGACCGGTCACATACTCGAACGCTTCCCCCTCAGGCGAGAGAAGCTGCAATTCCTGACTAAACGTCTCGGTCGCGTATTCGGTTCTACGCGGAAACAATTGCGCTGGTAGGCGTAGTGCACTTTCAAACAGGCTTGCATCCCATTCCCGATATGAGGTGATCGATCGAATAATGTGTCCGGTATCAAGCTCATATTCGGCGTTTGCCGATAGGCCCCATTGTTCATCCGTGAGCGTATCACGGTGGTCCTGATAGATGTCATGATCGTAAGGGTCGTTGGTCACGACATTTACCGCGTCTGGTCCAAAAAGAGTCCTTAAGGTTCCAAGAAAACGTGGGGATGCGGTGCCATTCAGGAATTCATTGGTTGAGCCGTCTGAGTTAACTTCTCCATAGTCTGCGCTGAGCACGAGGTTGAAGTTTGGCGCAATGTCAAAGTCCAGCTTGCCACGCAGGTTTAGATTATCCTGCGCGCCGTGCTCTTCGCCGGTGAGAAGGTTGTCACCAAACCCGCCGCGTTCATTGTATTTGCCACTTATACGAAAAGCGACTGCATCATTGATGGGGCCAGAAACACTGGCGCCCACTGTATAAGCATCAAAAGAACCAAAGCCGAGGTCGAGCAGGCTCTCAAACTCGTTACGGGAGGCGTTCTTGGTACGGATGTTTAAGGCGCCCACGGGTGTGTTGCGGCCAAAAAGCGTCCCTTGTGGGCCACGCAACACCTCGATCCCCTCAAGATCAATGAGGTTGCCCACGACGGAACCTGATCTTGGATAATAGACACCATCAATGAACACACCGACGGATGGTTCAATCGCGCTGTTTCCGACGGAGCCAACACCGCGAACAATGATCCGCTGGTTGGTAACCTGCGCGGATTTCGCAATGCTGAAATTTGGTGAGTACAGCGCGATATCACTTAAAGTTTCGACCCCTGACTCTTCAATGAATTCAGCTCCATAGGCAGAGATTGAAATCGGAACATCCTGAATGTCTTGAGCGCGCTTTTGGGCGGTAACAGTGACCGTGGTTAGCCGTCGTTGATCTGCCGCTTCATCAGCTACTGCTTCCTGAGCGAAAGAGACATGCGGAATTAATGCCAGGCAAGCGCCTGAGAGTAGAATAGACTTGTACATGGGTTTCCTCCCCAGATATTTTTTATTGTTCAGAAGTCGTGACAGGTACGAGTGGCGGAAGCGCCATCTCAAGCGCGTAAAGCTCGTCGATCACGTCCTGTGTTGGAGAATAGGTCCGGAATGTGACTCGGAACGGACGTCCCTCTAGGGATGGAAGCCAGTTAGACATCTTGTCCGCGGATGGCGCATTCGGCTGGATCCACAAATCCAGAGAACCATCCTCATTCCAGTCAAGCCCAGTGGAGCTACCCAGTTTGTAACGATCAATTGGGTTATGGATGTATCGGAAGGTTTCTCCGTCATACATTGTAAGCGACCAGAATCCGAGTGGGTTTAACTCCGGCAACTCACCTGCTTCAAATCGCATGCGATACTGGTTCGACCCATCCAGCGGCTCCCCCTCGGAATCGAAATACGTGTAGAAGTAAATTGCTTCTTCCGGATCATTTCCCAGCAGCCCGACGAGTGCAATCGCGGCGCGCGCGGAATAGTCGAATACGATATTGTCGGCGTACCGACCGGTGTCCCAGCCGCTTGGAAACTTACGACCTCGGTTGCGGCGCAGATAGTTGATTGCAACAGGACCATCCTTCAGGGCGCGCTCAACGCCGCGACGGGTTGCGGGATCGAGGCTATCGGGGTCGAAAGGTTGACCGGGAACAAGCCCGATCCGCCATAGAGATGCGTTCATCGCCTGATGACGATCCGGTGGTGGAAAGTCTGTCAGTAGGTCCGCAGCTTTCTGAAAATACGCGAACGGGCCTGAATACTTCGTCCAAACAGGCGTTGCTGGAATAGGCGGGGGAGTCGCAGAGGGTTTGCCATCCCAGTCCGAAAGCGCGGTAAGGGACATTTGTTCCTGATAAGCTCTTACTTCTGGTAGTTCTTCATTACCCGAGGCAGCGATACGAATGGCCAAAATCGCAAGATTGGTATCGACATAAACGGGCGTCAGCTCTGGCGGCAATTCACCTGACCAGTCCGGGCCAATGAAGACCAAACTCGCAGCATCATTGCCATTCGCTGTAGGCGAGTAGGCGTAAGGCATGTTCTCAATATACGCATTGGTGACGCCAACAACGGCGTAGCGATCTTTGATCGCTGGCATATCTAGAATGATCGGCTCTTTTGAAATATCGAGCATGGCGCCGGTATAGACCGTGTCATTGTTCGGGCTGTAGGGCATGTCGCTGTCTGCATCAGCAAGCATGGTCATGTGCCCGAGGCGATTAATGGGCGCGATTGGCGCGGTACCGACAGATTTGGTTATGCCATCCCGGCGACGCATCTCACGCTCAATGATCATAAGCGGATAAGTGTACAGATAGGCCTGCAAAGCATAGCTATAGGCAAGGGCTTCTTGGCCTGCCTCGTCAGCATTGACGGCCATTTGCTCGGCTGGTTTCGCTTGAGTTGTTTGGGCTTTTGCCGGCAAGGCGTTTCCGGATGAAACGGCACAGCCAAGCAGCATAACCTGAGACAGAGCGCCGATTGTGCCTAGCTTGAACTTGGTGCTAATTCCTGAGCTCATTTTAACCTCCATTCTTGTTTTTGTTTGCTGTGATGCAGGGGAAGAAAGCCTCGATTTGGTTTGGAAGCCCGTATCGAGAGGCCGGCAGGTATTCGCCCATCACGTCACTCAAGTCTTCCTGACGGAAGACACGCTGCACCGAATGCTCAAAGCCAGGCGCTGTCAGCATGTGTCTGATTTGAACGACGGTCACGTCCGGGTCGAACAGGCCATCACCATCCTCCGCCATCGGTAACCAGCCAATGCCGCACTCTGGTGTCGCATTGCGTGGGCGGTCTTCTTCGCGGCTAACGATAATAGTGTAATAGCCTCGTGGATCGAGCGGGATTTCTTCGTCGAACAGGCAGTCATTGACCCGCGTATTGGCAAAGCCCTGATTAGAACAGACTGACCAATATCGAAGCTCGCCGTCCCCCATGACATCATCACCGCCATGCGTTTTCGGTGTCGTAGGAGCCTTGCCCCGCAGCAGGAAGACCGGACCATGCTTACGGTTGATAATCGTACGGATATAGTGATTGTCGAGGTTCGGATAAAAGCCGCCTTCTGAACGGCGTGCCTCTGGATTGATATAGCCAGTATAGATTCCAAGCAGGCTTTCACGGTCGAGCTGTATGAACCATTCAGCGGGAATCTTTGAAGGCCATGTATCGGGCTTGTCAGGCTGGTTTATGAGAGAACGATATTTTGAGGGAGGAACACCGACAGCGTCCAAAGTAATCTGGAGAGGCTGACGGGTTTTCAGCATATTGCAAGCTTCGTTTCCGGACAGGACCGTGCCATCAGGCAAGGTCAGTTCTGGTTCTGGTAGCGCCACGCCTCCATCTGGAGCCTTGCCGTCATCGGGAAGATAAATACGATACAAGATGGCCTGTTGGTTCGCGCGACCATAGCCTGGTGTGTGAAGAACATTACCACCGCCAGAGGTTGAGCGTTCACCGATTGCGCGTTCAGCATCTGGTGCCTTATTCAGGATTTCAACGGAATAGTTTCGTGGATTTGAATTGCGCGGGTTTCCGGGCAGGTATGGATTAACCGCCCCATCACTCTTGCTAGGCTCAATAAGGTAGTCAGCGAGTGATTCAATCGGTCGTCCGCGCTCATCATATGAAATGAGAGACATGTACCGGGAGTGCGGATACTCGCCTTTCAGGTTTAGCTTCGCACCCTCAGGTATGGTAAAGGCAGATGCCCAGTAGAACACATTCGCATCCGGGTACGCGATATTGATGTAGGGGTCAGCGCCATGTGGCCCCCGCGACCAGAAGCAGGTTCTTGGGCCTGGAATTAACACGTCGCTGCTCGAGATTTTCTGGAGCTGCGATGACGGTGTGAGAGCTTCCGCTTCCGATTCAACGGCTTGCTGGCATGCCATCAATGCCAGCGAGGCTGCCAATAGCAGTCCGTTGTGGGCAATACGCATTCGGTCCTCCCTTTTATCTTGTTTTAGGGGACGCAGGAATCTAAGAATGCAAAGAAGTTAGCAATTGAGCGCATAATGACGATTGATGTTTCGGATCAACTTGCTACCGATAGAGTTATTTTGCCCGCTAATATTTTGGATGCTCTTGAGGGGGTTGGGCATAAAACGGTGCATGAAAAAGGCGAAGTCATTCACCAGGCGGGCGACTTTTCAACCTCGCTATGTATAGTTGTGACGGGGCGCGTGTCTGGCTACCGCATAGATACGATGGGGCGTTCGGGATCATCGTACTTTCTCGGAGCGGGTTCAGCCTTTGGGTTGTTTCCACTCCTTACGAAGCGCAAGCGCTCGCACAATTTCGAAGCTATAGAACCAACGACGCTTATCCATGTCGGGTACACTGAAATGTGGCGTCTGATTGATGAACATAGCGAATTTCGCCGACGGATATTCGGTTATCTCTGTGACCGTCTTTCTTTTGTCTACGATGCTCTGGATGAAGAAAAATGCTTGCCTGTGCCAATGCGCCTTGCAAGACGGCTTGATGAGTTCTCAGATAGTAATGATCAGGTCCACCTAACTCAACAACAGCTCGCCGATCAAATGGGTGTATCGCGAGTGGCCATCGGAAACGCTTTACGGCGTCTACTCTCAATGGGGTTTATCGAAACAGGCTACAGAAAAATCAACATCGTGGACCGACCCGCGATGAAGCGTTGGTCCAAAACCGCTGATTTTTCAGCGCCATGACTCTCAAATAGAGATTAACAGGACCGAAAAGGGACGGTTCGAACGGTGCCGAGCGTATTCGATGCCGTGCTCGTGTAACACGTCTTCGACATTGCGAACCGACAGTGGAATGGGTGCTGTCAGGCGAATGCGAACCAGTCTCCGTTATTCGCGGACCAACCGGTCCTAGGCGACGAGAAGGTCGCGCCATTCGCGAAGAGCGGCGTCTCGTT
>JGI24723J26617_10002618_pt1 | contig 13949 bp, 14 predicted proteins | sample Cruoilmetagenom6_FD_26617 | JGI IMG/M metagenome (IMG submission 26617)
AATCTTGATAAAGAGTATATGTTAAGCTTCCTCCTCCACTCATATATAAATATATTTCTCCAGATACAGGAGCAGTAAACTTGTACCAAACATTGCTTGCNTTTATTCCACAAGANGAATTTGTTGTGGAGCTTGTTGCATATTGAGTAGAGCCTTGATNCTCTGTTTCTAAAGATAGATTTATAGCGTCTATACATTCATTATTACCGGGAGCGTTTTGAGCATGCATTTGAAAAATAAATAGTATGCTAAAAAGTGAACAATAAAAAAATGATTTATGCATTGTGTTTTTTGAATTTAAAATTTAGATTATAAAAGTTTTTAAAAAAATGTAGAAGGAAACCAATATCTAAAAATAATGAACCTATAGTTGTGTTTGTAGATTTTCAAGAACGGAAGACATTAATTCTGTTAACTCACTAGTCTCATAGTTACAAGGAGCAACAGGATACCAATCTTTATAATAAATAACTGCTGCAGAAACGATTACATTTTTATATCGTACAACTAAACTTTTTGAATAATTAGCAAATTGTCCCTCTAAAACATAACCTTCATGGTTATTAATCGAAACTTCGGTAAGAAATAATTTAGGATTATCTGCGGCAGATGTCTCTGATTCTGTTTTGCGATTGTTAAAGTATTCTTGAGCTTGAGGAGTGGTTTGTAAAGAAAGAAATGATACACCAGTACTTTCTTCTAGATCAGCATTTAATGGTGGAATAATATATGTACAAATAGTATCTCCTCCATCAATTATGGTGTCAGAGATATTTACAATCTCAGTATCTATAGTACAAAAAGAGGTGTAATTTCCAGAAGTAAAAAAATTGGTACAATTGTAGTAATCTTCATTTTCTGTAATGAGATCATCTGTTGTGTTTTCATCTTTTGTACATCCTATTAAAGAAATCAGTAAAATTGTAAGAGCAATTAATTTTTTCATTTTCATCTGTTTTTTTTCAAAACAAACTTAAAGAAAAGTTGGGTGCAGAATGTTAATTTAGAGTTGCTTTTACCTATGTTGTTGCGTCATTTCGCGAATTGACTTTTTGTAAAACATTCATAATTAAGCGGTTAATTTTGATATGAATTTAAATGGGGTTTCTTTGTATTTGGATACAAATACACGTTCAAAACTTTTTTTAGAACCAAAACCAGATTCTTTTGCAACCTCTTCAATTTTGAAGTTTCTAAATTTACTGTCTTTTTTTATACGGTTATATGCATATTCAATTCTTAAATCATTTATAAAAACAGAAAAAGATTTTCTGTATTCTTCGTTTATATATTGACTCAGGTAGCGTTCTGATTTAATATTATTATCTAAGCAAAAAGATTTTCTAGTGATATTTGGTGTTAAAAACAACTGCTTGTCTTTAAGTTGTATTATTGCAGTATTGATTTTTTCAATTTCGTTATCACTAATAATAATTTTTTTACTAGGTGTTTTTTTTAAGGAGTTAAATATTTCTTTATTTTCTTTTTTAAGTTTTAGGTAGTAATAAATACTAAATGAAATTAATAGAAGGAGAGTTAAACCAAAAATCAGATATTTTATTAAGTTATTATTTTTAATAATCTCTAACTCTCTGTTTTTTTCAATATCATATAAGTCTCTATATTTTTCTGCTGAAAAACTGGAAGAATCATTAACTGCTTCATTATAAATTTTATGGTAGGTATTTGCTCTTTCTTGATTGCCTAACTTTTCATAAACTTCAATTAATTTATTAGCAGCATCCTTTATTTGCTCAGGATCTTTAGTTTCAAAGGTGAGTTTTAAGTGTTCATCATAATATTTGGTTGCTTCTATTAAAGAATCTTGTTTTATTAAACAATCGCCTATCATAGAATAGGCATAGCTTTTTGTGTTTAAGAAGCTGGTAGTATCTCTAATTATTTCAAAATTTTGTTCTTTACAAAGCTCATAATTCTTATTGTAAAAGTTGTATTGCTTTGCAACATGGTTCTTTGTTTTACTGTCCAGATTGGTAAGATTCGTAATTTTATATGCTTCTTTTAGTGATTTTCCTGCATTTGTAGAATCCTTTAATTGCGTATAAAGATCTGATAGTAAAAGATGTGATTTTACTAACAACGAAGAGTCTTTACTATGCTCTACCACTAGGTCAAAATAGTCAACAGATTTACTGTAATCTGTAATGGTAGAATAAATACAAGCAATCATAAAATTGAATTTTACTTTTTCTTGTTCATTATCTATTTTGTCGAGAGAGTTAAACGCTAGTTTTAGTGCCTCATCGTAATCCGATTGCATAAAAAGTACGGTTGTCAATTGATAATTAAGTATACTTTCATTCTGTTTTTGATTTATATCTTTAAGTGCAGATTGTATATAAACTTTTGCAGAATCTAATTTAGCATGCGAGATGTAATAGTTTATTTTTTGTTGTACCGTATCTGTTTTTTGGCTAAAAATTACATTAGTAATAAGACAAATAATAGTTAATAGTATAAATTTAAGTTTTGTCATTTATATCAAGGTTAAAAGAGGGATTTATAATATTGATATGTTTTTATAAACGTAAGCTTCTTAATCCAGCTTATCCGTTAGTTTTTGAAACACCTTTTTAGCGTCTTTCCCTTCATATAAAATCTCGTAAACCGCATTTATAATTGGGAGTTGCGTTTTATTCTTGTTTTTGTCATTAAGTAAGTGCGCCGATTTTGTAGCGTAATAGCCTTCTGCAATCATGCTCATTTCCATTTGTGCCGATTTTACAGTATAGCCTTTACCAATCATGTTTCCAAACATTCTATTTCTTGAAAAAACAGAATAACCGGTAACTAATAAATCGCCTAAATATGCCGAGTTATTAATGTTGCGTTTCATTTTGTGCATTTTCTTGATAAAGCGTTTCATTTCACGAATAGCATTACTCATTAGTACACTTTGAAAATTATCACCATAACCTAAACCATGGGCAATTCCGGCGGCGATTGCATAAATATTTTTAAGCATTGCCGCGTATTCTGTACCAATGACATCATCACTAATTTTGGCTTTAATATAATCACTAGACAATGCATCTGCTATGCATTGCGCTTTTACCGCGTCTATACAAGAAATGGTTAAATAGGACAAACGCTCTAAGGCAACCTCTTCTGCGTGACAAGGCCCAGAAATCACAGCAATATTATTTAGCGGTATTTTATACACATCATGTAGATGCTCACCAACTAATTTTCCGGTTTCTGGAATGATCCCTTTTACTGCAGAGACTACAATTTTATCTTGAATATTGTGGGTTAGCTTTTCTAATTCGGAATGCATAAAAGCAGAAGGTATAACAAAAATAAGTACGTCTGCATAGGCAGCCATTTCATTGATGTCATTCGAGAGTTTTAGCTGCTCGGTATGAAATTCTACAGAACTTAAATAACTTGGGTTGTGCTGCTCTTTTAATAGATGTTCTTTAATATAAACGCTTCGCATATACCAACCAATTTCTTGTTGATTTTCGCATAGCATTTTTACAATTGCAGTAGCCCAACTTCCGCTACCAAAAACAGCATATTTTAAAGGTTTACTCATTAAAGATGTTTTCTTTTTAATTTCCGTGACAACGAAAACGTAATTATTAGGATTTCAAAAATAAGGAAAATATCAATTATATTATTCTATTGATAATCAATACCTTGAATTTTTTGGCATGTGTTTTGAATAGCTAAAAGTATTAACTTTAAAACGAACGATTATGAAAACGACAAAACTACTTTCGGTATTTGCTAGTATAGCATTATTATTTACCTCTTGTTATCATGAAGATGTTTATGTTGATGATTACAATAATAATCCAACACCAACAATTTCTATAAACCAATTATTAAATTCTTATGAGTTATGGTATGTAGATATTAATCAAACGATAGGATATGGAGAAACACGTTTTTTACAAACGGCTTTTACCATATCTTTTAGAAACGGATTGCTTTATGCGAACAATAACTTAGTAGGAATTGGTAGCCAAGGAAATGGTTACGGAATCTCTGTTGGTTATTATGATGCGTACAATATGATTTTAGATGTGGATCATGATGTAGATGGTTTTGAAACCTTTGATGTGTATCAAATAGATTATAATACCATAGAGCTGTATAACCCATATAATGATACTTCGTATTTTTTACATGGCTACCAACGTGCATCCTTTGATTATGATTTTGTTTTTTATGATAACATTCATTATTTCATGCAAGAATATGAAGCTTGGGAAAAAACATACACAAGTAATTATGGTGCTTTAAATGAATTTGATAACGAAAACTACATGCAGTTTTTATCTGGAGGAAATGGAGCAACGTTTAGAAGCTCGCAAGATGCAGTTGGAACGAACGTTAATAATTTATATTGGGATTATTCGGGGATTTATGGCATTGGAGATGTGAGTGGAAATATATATCAAAANACATTAACATTAGATTATGATTACTTCGACAATGAATTTTTTGAATTGAGCGTTATTAATGACAGTACAATAGAATTGTTTCACCATGCATCTGGAACCTTATACGAGTTTAAAGGAAGAGGTTATATACAGTATTTAAAAACGGGAACTACAACGGATAAAACAATAGCTAGTACCGAAAAGAAACGTGTGCAACGTGTAGCAAAAAAGGATAATACACGTGAGAATACACGAGATAAAAAATAAAAACATAAAAGTGAATTTTACTATCGAATGCGATAGTTTCACTAAGATTTTGGTTGGTTAGTTAATCGAGAAGCCGTTTAAAAAGAAATTTTTAAGCGGTTTCACTTTTTATAAAATTTTGGCACATTAGTTGTAAACATTAATAGTAGTTAGGAACTATTTTTTTAACTTTACAATTATTAACAAAAAATTAAACACAAAAAACATTATGGGATTATTTTCATTTATTAAAAATGCAGGAGCAAAAGTTTTCGGAATTGGAAAAACTACGGAAGAAGAAGCGGCAGAAAAATTAGCAACAGCAAATGCAGAAGAATTAAAAGAAGAAGCGTTAGTTGCTAGAAGATTAGAAGCAACAGTTAGCGACTTGGAACTTCAAGTAGAAGGCTTAACTATATTTATTGATGATGATGCAGCAACCATTTCTGGAATGGCTTATGATCAAGCAACAAGAGAAAAAGTAATATTGGTAGTAGGAAACTCTAATGGTATTGCAACTGTAGATGACCAAATGACTGTAGAGCACGTAGAGCCAGAAGCGCAGTTTCATACCGTAGTAAGTGGTGATACTTTAGGTAAAATTGCAAAGAAGTATTACGAGAATGCAATGAAATATCCCGTGATTTTTGAAGCTAACAAACCAATGTTAGAGCATCCTGATAAAATATATCCAGGTCAAGTATTACGTATCCCAGCTTTAGATTAAGTTTAGAGTAATTATAGAATTAAAAAGCCAACGCATTGCGTTGGCTTTTTTTATTTTGTAGTAATTCTAGTTGCATATTCTTTTAGTTTACTCAGGTTTGGATGGTTTTCTTTTTTCGCAATTTTTATATTCTCATTTAGGTTCCATCCCAAACTTCGTATTCCTTTAGAAAGTAATTCTTCTACTTTCTTTTCTGCTAGCTCATAGTATTTCGGGTAATGCACATAGCGATAAAACCATAACTCTAGTGCGACATCATATTCTTTATCGTTTATCACTTTAAAAGACTCGTCTATATAAACTTCAGCTTCTTCGTCTCTTTGGTTGATTAATAAAAACTGCGCGTAGTTGGCTTTAACAGCAACATCTTCTGGATTCAGATGTATTGCTTTTAAAAAATGTATTTCTGCTTTATCATATTCTTTCGTTATGTTTTTTAAATAGTTTGCATAGTTGGCGTGATTTGCGCTATTTTCAGAATCAAACTTTAGTGCTTTTGTATAGTATTCTGCTGCTTTATCATATTCTTTTTTACGATACAAATATTGGGCATAACCTCCTAATGCAGATGTGTTTTCAGGATCAATGGCTAGTGTTTTTAAGTAATACATTTTGGCTTTTTCCATGTCGTTCATAATAAACTTAAGGAAATCTGCATATTCTGCATTAACAGCTGCATTTTCTGGATCTAATAGAAGGGATTTTGTGAAATACTCGTCGGCTTTCGCGTAATCGTTTTTTACGCGATCTAAATAGATCGCGTAGTTTCCTAGTAAGCCAGCTTCGTTTTCATTATATTTTAAAGCCTTTAGATATTTATTGTCTAAATCTTCATAGTCCTTTTTTATAAAATTTAAGAAGTAGGTATAATTCCACCATAACCAACCGGTTGTTGGATATTTTTCAATGGCTTCTTCATATATCTTTTTACGTTTTTCTAGATTAAGTTCTTTATCGGCAAGGTTGGAATATTCAAGAGCAGAAAGTTCTAAATCTATGGTTTTTGCATTCGATTTATTAATAATTTCCTCTTGTTGTTTGGTGGCTATTTTGGAACGATCTTCTGTAATATCTTTCAGTACTTCTTTTATTGGTTTTATTTCATCAAAAACCCAAAGAAGTTCATGCATGAGTTCATCAAAACCATCGATTTGTACTACGTTACCTTCGTGTTTTTTAATTAGTTTTTGTACTCTTTGCGAGCGATTATTTGGATTTGTAGTACACCAAAAAAAGTTGCTAGGTCGATTCATGGTTTCAAAATAACTCATTAAACTACCGTCATTTCCGCCATAACCAATGATAATAGGAATATGAGAACTAAAAATATTATCTAGTGGCTCTTTCCATTTAGGATCTAGACAGTCTATTTCATTAGGATCACTTTTTGGATCTAATAATAAATCTCTATGAATTTTAATAATTAGCGGATGTATTTGCGAAGGGCGTGCATAACCGCTTAAAGATTCATGACCACAAACCAGAGGTGTTTTATTTGTGAATTGATACACCGACGATTCAATTAAGCTATCAAAGTTTGTGGTAAGCACGCAATGGCCTCTGGTTCTACTTAAAATCTGACTTAAAACAATGTGTCCAAAACTGGGTTTGGCTGTTTTCATTGCTTGTACTAGAAATTCGTATCCCGACGTTTTATCGGCTTGAAATCGTTTTCTGTAAATTATTCCATAGGAAGCACTAAGCGCTTTCTCGTTTATTTTATTTTCTGAAATCCATGCCTCTAATTCGGTTTTATCACTTCTTTCTTTAATTTCAAGAAACCATTTTTCTGCTAATTCACCACCAGTAGGAATACCGCTTTTGCTACTAGCTCCTGCGCCAATTATAAAACAGAATTTTCGGGATTCGGTATTTTTATGAATATCTTTTAATGTGTGCTTAAAAGTGTGTGTGGATATCTTATTCATTGCATAATAAGCTTAAAGTCAGTTCTTTAAATTTACTAATTATTTTTTAAATAAAAATATATTGTTTGTTTATAAAAATGCATTGCATCCAAATATGTCAAAACATGCATGGTTAGTATGCTTCTCCTACATTGTTTTTTTATTTATTTGGGTACGTTTTAAAAAAAAACCTGGGGTTCTCTAGTCCATCCTTTTTACAAGAGTAGCGCGCTCATGCTATTCATGGCTCAATAACCATGCATAAACTACAAAAAAGAAAACTTAAATTTTTCGGAATAAAAAGGGCTTCTCTTATGTTTCATAAGCGTTTGCTCTTCAATCTATCGTTTTTTGGAAAGGATTTTTTTTCTACCTATAAAAATTCATTTCATCCAAATATTCCCAAACATGTGCTGGTAGCATAGGTTTTATGTTTTTCCCTGCTTTAATAGACTTGCGTATAAAGGTAGAAGAAAGCTGTATTATTGGTGCTTCTACCCGATGAATACCTTCGTGGTTATCAAACTGTGTTGCTACTTTTCCTTCCGAAATTCTAGGATAGACATAAATAGCATTGTTCTCTAGAATTTGCTCGTAGTTTTTCCATTTATGAAAACTCTTCAAGTTGTCTTCTCCCATAATCAAACTAAATGCGTAATCTGGATATTTCTCTTGAAGATGCGTTAATGTGTTGATCGTGTAATTTGGTTGCGGTAAACCAAACTCAATATCGCTAGGTTTAAGTTTTATATAGTCTTTAGTTGCTTGGTACACCATTTCTAACCGTTGGTGGTTGTCTAGCAAGGTACTTTTCTTTTTAAAAGGATTGTGAGGTGTTACTACAAACCATATTTGGTCTAGATCGCTATGTTCTGCTAAATGGTTCGCAAGGATTAAATGACCAATATGAATAGGATTAAAAGAACCAAAGTATAAACCAACTTTCATTTTATTGTTCTTTTTTTGAGTGTACAAAATTACCAACTAAGGTTTCTGCTTCTAGTAATGCTTTTTCTAGATTATCATTTTCAATAATGACATCAAAAAGAGGCGCGGTAGCAAGCTCTGCACTCGCTTTTGCTACACGCATATTAATTTTGTCGTCGGTTTCTGTTTTGCGTTTTTTAAGCCTAATTTTTAGCTCGTCAATACTTGGTGGTTTTACAAAAATAGCTAAGGTCTCTTCAGGATATTTTCTTTTAATACGTAAACCGCCAGAAACATCGATATCGAAAATCACATTTTTACCTAAAGCCCAAAGACGTTCTACTTCGGTTTTTAAAGTACCATAGAAATTATCTCTATATACTTCTTCCCATTCTAGAAAATCGTCGTCTTTAATATGTTGTTTAAATTCGCTTGCCGATAAAAAGTAGTAATCTTCAGCATGTGATTCGGTACCTCTTTTCTCTCTTGAAGTTGCAGAAATAGAAAATGCTAGATTTAATGCTTCTTGTTTTAGTAGGTGCCTAACAATGGTTGTTTTTCCAGATCCTGATGGAGCAGAGAATACTATTAGTTTACCTTTTTCTGTATTATTTTTAGTCAAATCCTATTTTTTTTAAGTGCTTCGACAAGCGCAGCGTGACATTTATGTATTCGTTGTCGTTCTTCTTTTTTGCCTCTAATGTTTAAAGGACATTAAGAAGTTGTTCTTTTATTTTTTCTAGCTCATCTTTCATCTGCACTACCAGTTTTTGCATTGGTGCATAATTACTTTTAGAACCAATAGTGTTGATTTCTCTACCAATTTCTTGTCCGATAAATCCTAATTTTTTTCCGTTAGAATCGTCAGAATTTAAAGCAGAAACGAAATACTCTAAGTGGTTTTGTAAGCGCACTTTCTCTTCGGTGATATCAAATTTTTCTATGTAATAAACCAGTTCTTGTTCAAAACGATTTTCGTCTACTTTTTCTTTTAAATCGTCTACACCTTTACGTAAACGTTCACGAACACCTTCAATACGTTCTGGGTCCATTTCAATAACTTGTTCTAATAAGTTTGCAATAGTTGCAATTCTATCATTAAAATCTGCTTCAAGAACTTTTCCTTCATCTAATCTGTAGGTATCTATTCTGCTTAAAGCGACTTTTATTTCAGCTAAAATAGTGCTCCATTCGTTTTCATCAATCTCTGCTTTTTCGGTATTTAAAGCATCTGGAAAACGAACCGCCATTTTTAATAACTCGGTTTCATCTCCATCCACAACTTCTCGTAACTGATTGATATATTGTTTTACAACAGGCTTATTCAGTTGTGTGGTAGTTTCTTCACCTGTCATTTCTACATAAATAGAAAAATCTATTTTACCACGTTCTAATTGTTTACCAATAAGTTTACGTAGGCTCAATTCCTTTTCTCTATAAATGGAAGGCATTCTAGCGTTTAAGTCTAGGTTTTTACTGTTCAGAGATTTAACTTCTAAAGTGATTTTCTTTGTTGGTAATTGCAAAACAGATTTACCATAACCTGTCATAGAATGAATCATAAGATTTTATTTAAGTTTTACAAAGGTAACTAAAACAATAGGTTTAGAAAACACAATTTATAGTATGCGTGCATAATATATTTATGTAAATTTGTTCTTCAAAATTTAAACTATGTATAAAAAACAATTTGAAATACGTTGGAGTGATGTAGATGCGAATAGACANTTAGCAAATTCTGCATATACTAATTTTATGAGTCACACTAGAATGGCTTTTTTAATGGAGCACGGCTTTACTATGAAAGAGCTAGCAATTCATAATATTGGACCAGTCGTTTTTTATGAGCACATGCATTATTTTAAAGAAGCGTTTATGGGACAACCAATAACGGTTAGCTTGGAAGTTTCTGGATTAAGTGAAGATGGGAAGTTTTTTAAATTTGATCATAATTTTTATAACCATAAAGGTGAAAATATTGCGTTTTGCGAAATGATGGGTGCTTGGATTGACCTAAAAGCGCGTAAAATGACAGATTTACCAGAAGTATTATTAAATCTGGCGAATGCTTTTCCAAAATCGGAAGACTACAAAGTGCTTACCAAAGAAGATACTAGAGCAAAAGGAAGAGCTCCAAAAAATCTAGTATTATAATTTTTAGTCTTTTAGTTTAGGCGTTTTACTTACTAGATATACTCCAGAAAAAATAAGAAGCATCGCAACTATTTTTACAATGTTTATGGTATCTACTCCCATAGCAATAGCAAAGGTTCCTGCTATTACTGGTTGCAAATAAACAAAAGTACCAACAGTAGATGCTTTTAGTTTTCTTAGNGCTAAAGGGTTTAACATGTAGGTGAAAAAAGTGGCTCCTATAATNACAAAACCTACAGAAAAGTAAACGGAAGGTGTAAATGTTTCCCATTTAATTTCTTGCACATCTTGGTACCCAAAAGGTAATACCATAAAGAAACCTATTAAAAACAGCCATTTTATAAAGGTAAAAGGATGGTATTTTTCTGTTAGTTTTTTTATAATGATAATATAAATACTGTACGAAACGGCATTTGCAAAAACCATGATATTCCCTAATAGAATATTATCTCCTGTACGTGTCGATTTACCGTAAACGGAAAGTACAATCGCTCCAGCAAAGCCTAATAATATCCCTACTATTTTTAAGCCAGTAATGCGTTCTTGTAAGAATAAGGATGAAAATATTAATATGATTATTGGCGTAGTAATCATAATTACCGAAGCGTGAATAGGCGTAGTAAGTTCTAGTCCTCCTAAAAATAGTAGCATGTTTGTTGCAATACCAAATACCGCAGCTAGAAAAAAGGTTTTATAATCTTTTCTGTCAATTTTTTCTTTTGGCATAAAACAATCTAAAATCCAAAATAAAATTACGGCACCAATAATGCGCAGTAAAACAAGTCCGAAAGGTTTTACGTAACCTTCATTCATTACAAATTTTGCGTAGGTAAAGTTTAAACCATAAAGTACTTGTACTAAAAAAACAGCAACTAAGGCAAAGGTTCTACTGTGCATTCAAAACTTGTTTTACAGCTTCTACATTTGCTTTAGAGTTTCCTATAAAGATGGCATCATCCACAATAAAAACCGGGCGACTTAAAAAGGTATAGTGATCTAAAATATAATGTTTGTAGTCTTTCTCTGTTAAGCTTTGGTTTTTTAAATCCATTTTCTTGTATAAGGTAGCACGTTTACTAAAAAGCGCTTCGTAGCTTCCAGCCAATGCTTTCATTTCTTCTAGCTGATTTGCTGTAATTTCTTCCTTTTTAATGTCTTGTAAGATAAATTCGGAAGGAAGGTTTAATTCCTTTAAAATTCGAAGACAAGTACTACAGGTTTTTAGATAGTATACTTTTTTCATGCTGTACAGGTTTAAGTAACAAAGAACGTCATTTAAACTAAAAAAATAATTACTTTTAAGCAAAAAATAGAAACATGAATTGGGCTTTTGATATTACCTTAAAAAACAGAAAATTATTAGAATCTATTATGGATAACCATACTTTAGAACAGCTAAATAAAGTTCCTGAAGGATTTAATAATAATATAATTTGGAATGTTGCACACACCATTGTTACCCAACAATTATTGGTGTATAAATTATCTGGATTGCCTTCTGTTTTAAGTGATGAAATGATAGAAACCTATAGAAAAGGAACAAAAACAGAGCGTGATGTTACGCAAGCTGAGGTAGATGAGATTAAAGGTTTGTTATTTTCTACTGTTGAAAAAAATAAGGAAGATTATAATAACAAGCTTTTTAAAAACTATAACGAATATACCGTTTCTACAAGAAGCACTTTAACAAATGTAGAAGAGGCTATTGATTTTAATACCTTTCATGAAGGTATCCATTTAGGATATATTCTAGCGCTTAAAAGGTCTTTGTAATTATATTTTTAAATAGGTATTTGCTACTTCATACGGAATAGTGAATTCTACAATTTCTTTTTCAAAAGCACCAACATTAAAATTATCATATAAAATAATGATGCCTTCCTCACTAAATCCTAGTGTTTCCGGTAGTTTAAATACGTTATTATTTAAAAGGTTATCGGCATCTGTAAATGTAGAATTTACTTCTTTGTTGTAATAATTTTCAACCAAAGCGGTGAATTCTTCTATGTTGTTTATGACTTCCTTTGTGGTTAAAAGATTTCCTGTATTGGCATCAAAATTAAAAAAACGCAATAGTAAATTGCTATTAGCTGCTCCAGTATTTATACTCGAATTTATTGCTATACATGCAAAATCGGNAGTNTTGTAAATAACCTCACCATCAATTAANGCTTCCCATTGCGGTAATTCTTCTTTTAATTCGGAAGAAATTAATGTATTGAAATTGTCGTAAGCAGTATTGAAAGCTTGCATACTTTCTTCAAGAGATTCTTTTTTTTCGGAAGCAGCATCAATATGTAGTGCTTGACAAACAAAGGCTTGAAGTGTATGGTTTATCTTTTCTATTGCAGGACCTTTGCCTTGTGCTTTGGGCATGTTGATTTCAATGATAGTTGTGGTTTCCTTTAAAATATTAGTTTCAGAAAAAGTAAGTGTTGCGCTTTCTTTTTTACATGAAGAAAAAACAAGAAGAAGTATAAGTAGACGAAAAAATTTCAATGTAATAATGTATTAAAAGTTAAAGATAGATTAAAGGTATTCTTTCGGTTTGAATACAACGAATTAAAAGTTATTTTTATTGTAAATAAATGTACAAATGAAATTTAATACAAAAGCAATACATGGCGGACAAAAACCAGATGCAGCTTATGGTGCGGTTATGCCTCCAATATATCAAACCACAACCTATGTGCAAATGAGTCCTGGAGAACACAAAGGCTATGCATATTCTAGAAGTCATAATCCTACTAGAAATGCTTTAGAAAATGCTTTTGCTAGTATTGAAAATGGGAACTTCGGGCTGGCATTTGGTTCTGGCCTTGCAGCAATAGATGCAATTCTGAAACTTTTAAAATCTGGTGATGAGGTCATTTCGACGAATGATTTATATGGCGGAACCTATCGGTTATTTACCAAGATTTTTGAAAATTTTGGAATTAAGTTTCATTTTGTAGGCATGGAAAACGTTAGTAATATTGAAAATTATGTAAATGCAAACACAAAACTTATTTGGGTAGAAACACCAACCAACCCAATGTTGAATATTATAGATATTAAAGCAACAGCAGCCATTGCCAAAAAGCACAATGTTTTATTGGCTGTAGATAATACCTTTGCTACACCGTATTTGCAACAACCTTTAGATTTNGGAGCAGATATTGTAATGCATTCTGCGACTAAATATCTTGGCGGACATAGTGATGTGGTAATGGGCGGTTTAGTTGTTAAGGATAAAGATTTAGCAGATAAATTATACTTTATTCAAAATGCAAGTGGTGCAATTTGTGGTCCGCAAGACAGTTTTTTAGTTTTAAGAGGAATAAAAACGCTACACGTAAGAATGCAACGGCATTGTGAAAATGGAAAAGCAATTGCGACCTATTTAGTAAAACACCCAAAGGTAGAAAATGTGTATTGGCCAGGATTTGAAAATCACCCAAATCATGATATTGCAAAAGCACAAATGCTTGATTTTGGCGGTATGGTCTCCTTTACAACAAAAGGAAATAACTATAATGAGGCAATTAAGTTAGTTGAAAAATTAAAAGTATTTACGCTTGCAGAATCTCTTGGCGG
>JGI24723J26617_10002622_pt1 | contig 13934 bp, 11 predicted proteins | sample Cruoilmetagenom6_FD_26617 | JGI IMG/M metagenome (IMG submission 26617)
CCCGCCAATCAAGCGATCAGTTTCGGATCGGAATGTTCATGTCGTCAATGCCGATCTCGCGTACCAGCACCGGTACACCATAGTCCTTGCCGTCCTGAACTTCGGTGCGGAAGTGGTACATCGACTGCAGCGCCTGGTGATCTTCCTTGCGGAAGCGCATTGTGCCTTTCGGTGTTTCCCATTCCATGCCTTCCATCGCCGAAATCAGGGCTTCGGTGTCTGTCGAGCCGGCCTTCTTGATTGCCTCAACCACGGCAATGCCGGCTGCCATGCCACCCGCGGTGAAGAAATCCGGCGGNGAGTCGTAGCGTGCCATATGTTCTTTGACCAACCAGTCATTGACCGGATTTTTCGGAATTTCGTAGTAATANTAGGTCGCACCTTCCATGCCCGGCAGCTCTTTGTAGGCTGTCAACGCTGCCAGAATATTGCCGCCGGTTGCGATCTCGATGCCAAAGCGGGAAGGGTCCATCGCATTGATCTTGCCCATTGGATTGCCACCGCCGGCCCAGATGATGAACAGCTTCTTCTTGCCTTCAATGCCTTCCATCGCGTTGAAAATCCGCTCGGCTGCTGCAGTGAAGTCAGTTGTGTCCGTGGGCACATATTCCTCGTGGGCGATTTTTGCGCCCGAGCTGACCAGTGCCTCGCGGAATGCGGCAACGCCATCGCGACCGAAGGCATAATCTTGTGCCAGTGTTGCGATCGTCACGCCTTCGCCGCCGAGAGCCACAGCGTTGGAGATTGCATCCTGCGATGAGTTGCGACCGGTGCGGAAAATGTATCGGTTCCAGTTTTCGCCGGTAATGGAATCGGCCACTGCCGGTTCAACGATCAGTATTTTTTCGTATTCTTGTGCGACTGGCAGCATTGCCAGAGCTACGCCCGAGCTGACCGGCCCGACAGCAATGTCTGCTTCATCATCGCCAAAGGCTTCAGCAAGCAGCGCTTTGCCGATGTCTGGCTTGATCTGCGTATCTTTNTCGATGANGACGATTTTCTCGCCATTGATCTCCATGGTTCCGCCNGTAGCNTATTCGAGACCAAGCATCAGGCCNGCATGCGATTGGGCGGCATAAGCCTCAAGCGCGCCGGTTTTGCCGTAGACATGGGCAATTTTGATATCCGCGATCGCAGGCACGGTCAGCATGAGTGCCGCCACGCTGGACGCAAGTACGGTTTTCATTTTCATTTCGGGTTTCCTCCCTAACCAAGCAACAGTTGAAACATGAAACATGAATCAATATTCATGTCAATAACTCTGTGATGCGATCGACAGGTTCGTGCGAATGATTGTGCCAGTATGAGAAGAGTTAGGGTCAGGCTGTTGCGACAATCAGCAACGAAGCAGATTTTGGAACAAATTTGCCGATCACGTTTTTTATAATTGCCTGTCTCAAGATTATGCGGAGGAATGGTCGGCAATTTTTATCATATTCGAATAGTTGAATATGTATTCAAGATGCATATATTGCAGATCAGACTTGGTGGAATGCGGGCATAGGCCTGTGAATGGAGAACGATGTGGATACAGAATTTACCCCGTGGCTGTCGCTTGGTGGCGGTATGATGATTGGGCTGGCGGCTGTTTTGCTGATGGCGACCAATGGGCGCATTGCAGGCATCAGTGGCCTGACGTCCCGTGTTTTTGCGCGAGCCACAGATACTGAAACCCGTGGTGTTTCAGCTATGTTCGTTCTGGGCCTGTTACTCGCCGCGCCGATTTGGCTCTTGTTCTCTGGGGAGTGGCCGCAACAGTGGGTGCCTTCCAACCCAGTGCTGATGGCTGCTGCCGGACTGCTCGTTGGTTTCGGCGCGGTGTACGGGAATGGCTGCACGTCAGGTCACGGTGTCTGCGGCATGTCACGTCTTTCGGTTCGTTCAATTGCTGCAACTGCCACTTTCATGACAACCGCTATCGGAACCGTCTTGGTCACGCGTCACCTGATTGGAGCTTGAGATGAAACAGATATTCGCACTTATCTCTGGCTTGGTCTTTGGTTTCGGGTTGGTCATTTCAGGCATGTCTGACCCCGCCAAGGTACTCAACTTTCTTGACATATTCGGCACTTGGGATCCGAGTCTTGCCTTTGTAATGGGTGGTGCCATACTGGTAACAGCACCCGGATTTGTGCTGCTCCTGCGCAACCGAAGCCATCCATACTTTGATACGAAATTCCGAATTCCAGATCGCGAAGACTTGGATTCCAAGCTACTTGGCGGTGCCGCGATATTTGGTGTCGGCTGGGGGCTTGGCGGTTTCTGCCCGGGTCCGGCGCTGACCGCATTGCCGATTGCTGCCAGCGGCACATTGATCTTCGTGCCTTTCATGCTTGCTGGCATGTGGGCCGCCCGTCATACGCCTGATCTGTTTCCCAAGACCCGTACTGGAGCAACAGGATGAGCGATCCTCTCAAAACCCCCATGGTGCGCCATTCACCTTCAAATGGTGCGGGAAGCCCGGATGTATGGGGAATCTACGAACCCGATACTGGTTCTATCCAATATATCTGCGCCGACCCTGAGACACGGCAGGCCGCCTTGATAGATGTGGTCTGGAATTTTGATCCCAAAAATTATCGCTTTTCGACAGAAAGCATGGATCAAGTGCTCGATATCGTGCGTGAAAATGATCTGACGGTTCAGTGGGTTCTTGACACCCATCCCCATGCTGATCACGTCATGGCCTCGGCACATCTCAAGGAACGCACAGGTGCACCGACTGCTATTGGAGCGCTGGTGCCGGAGATCGCCAAGATCTGGGCTGACCTCTACAATCTGCCAGATGCTTTCGACCCGAAACGGGACTTCGACCATCTGTTCGAGGAAGGAGAGACATTCAAGATCGGTGAACTGGAAACCAGGGTCTTGCTATCGCCGGGTCACACATTGGGATCGATCACCTATGTCTGCGGGGACGCAGCTTTTGTCCATGACACCCTGATGCATGTGGATGTCGGGACTTCGCGTTCTGATTTTCCGGGTGGAAAGACCTCTGAGCTTTGGGAATCGATCCAGGCCATATTGGCACTGCCGGAAAACACCCGTCTCAATGTCGGCCACGACTACGGCACTTCCGACCGCAACGAGCCCCGGTGGGAGGCAACAGTTGCCGAGCACAAGGCCAACAACCCGCATGTCAAGGATGGCACGAAACGGGAAGACTTCATNGAACANCGCCAGTCCCGCGATGCGACACTGGCGCTGCCGGACCGGATACTCGCCGCGTTGCAGGTAAATCTGCGCGGCGGACGACTNCCCCCGGCTGAAAATGATGGCAACCAATACCTGAAGCTGCCGGTGAACCGCTTCGATTGATCCGGTGCTGGTTGGCTCGCTGACGTCGACTGGCTCTGCTCCGAGGAATTGAAGGACCATGACGATGCCGTTGCATTCGCTAACACGCTACTTGCCGGTCCTTGATTGGGGCAGGCGCTACGACCGCATGACCTTCACCGGGGATATCATCGCCGCGGTGATTGTGACGATCATGCTGATCCCGCAGTCGCTGGCCTATGCGCTCCTGGCAGGAATGCCGCCTGAGGCAGGGATTTATGCTTCAATTGCGCCAATCTTGCTCTACGCCATTTTCGGCACCAGCCGGGCGTTGGCAGTGGGCCCGGTTGCCGTGGTATCGTTGATGACGGCTGCGGCAGTGGGCAATATCGCGGAAAGCGGCACTGCCGGTTACGTCACTGCCGCTCTGACGCTTGCTTTCCTGTCTGGCGCAATGTTGCTCGCGCTCGGCTTTTTTCGACTTGGTTTCCTTGCCAACTTCCTTTCACATCCGGTAATCGCCGGTTTCATAACCGCATCCGGCATTCTTATCGCCGCCAGCCAACTGGCCCACATTCTTGGTATCTCGGGCAGGGGGCATACCTTGATCGAGATACTCGGTGAGCTGTGGCCCCAAATGAGCGAGATCAATTGGACAACGCTGGTGATCGGCGTTTCGGCGACTGCTTTCCTGTTCTGGGTTCGCGGCGGCCTCAAGCCACTCCTCCGCCGCCTCGGCCTCGGCCCGCGCATGGCTGATTTCGGTGCAAAAACCGGACCTGTATTGGCGATAGTCGCCACCACGATCGTTGTCTGGGTCTTCGATCTACGTTCCCATGGGGTAGCAATCGTCGGCGATGTACCTCAAAGCTTGCCACCTCTGACAATTCCGTCATTCTCGCCCCAGTTGATTTCCCAGTTGCTTGTCCCAGCCTTGCTGATCTCGGTCATCGGCTTCGTGGAAAGCATTTCTGTGGCGCAAACCCTTGCTGCCAAAAAACGCCAGCGTATCGATCCCGATCAAGAACTGATCGGACTTGGGGCGGCAAACATCGGCGCTGCCTTCTCCGGTGGGTTTCCTGTCACCGGAGGTTTTTCCCGCTCGGTGGTGAACTATGATGCCGGTGCTGAAACCCCCGCCGCCGGGGCTTTTACTGCGGTCGGGCTCGGGCTGGCAGCAGTGTTTTTGACGCCGTTGATCCACTTTCTCCCGAAAGCGACGCTGGCCGCCACCATCATAGTGGCGGTCCTCAGCCTGGTAGACTTTTCCGTGTTGAAGCGTGCATGGGGTTTTAGCGGCGCTGACTTCGCAGCTGTTGTGGCGACAATCCTGTTGACCCTGTTGTTCGGTGTTGAAATCGGGGTGTCTGCCGGAGTTGTCACTTCAATCGTTGTTCATCTGTACAAGACTTCGCGCCCGCACATTGCCGTTGTTGGCCGGGTTCCAGGGACTGAGCACTTTCGCAACGTGATGCGGCACACGGTGGAGACCCAGCCTCATGTGCTCACACTTCGAGTTGATGAAAGCCTCTACTTTCCCAATGCGCGTTATCTGGAGGACCAGCTGTCTGGGTACGCAGCCGAGAAACCGGAACTGACTGACGTGGTGCTGATGTTTCCGGCTGTCAACGAGATAGACCTTTCCGCACTTGAATCGCTTGAAGCGATCAACACCCGTCTGAAAGATTCCGGGATCAGATTGCACTTGAGTGAAGTCAAGGGCCCGGTCATGGATCGTCTCAAACGCAGCCATTTTCTGGATGAGTTGACCGGAAAGGTGTTTCTAAGTCAGCACGAGGCAGCCTGCAGTTTGAGCGAGCTGGCTGAAACATAGCAATTTTCGCAAAGAATATTGTCACGCATCGGGTGATGGGCGTGAGAACCCTACCTGGAACAGGAGTTCAAAGGTCTCACAAAGTTTTTGCATTCCCCATAGGGAAATGGTGGGCGATGAGAGACTCGAACTCCCGACATCCTCGGTGTAAACGAGGCGCTCTACCAACTGAGCTAATCGCCCTAAGGCCGGGCACTCTTTAGTGCGTTCGCAGCCAGCATGCAAGTCGGAAAACGCAACTTGTTGAAACTTGTTTGCCTATGGCCGGTGCAATGGAGAACTTCTTCAGTCCCCCAGGCAAGAATGTTCAACCGACAGGCATTTGTCTGCTTGACAGGGCGCAATGAACGCCGTAATCAGCCGCTCACGAAACGGTTTTCAACTGCTTCGTTAGTGAAAATGCGCGGGTGTAGCTCAGTTGGTTAGAGTGCCGGCCTGTCACGCCGGAGGTCGCGGGTTCGAGTCCCGTCACTCGCGCCATTTTCATCTTTCCCCTGCTAAGCGGTCGCAACACGAAAAATTGCAACGCAACGCTGGGTCGATCGAGGTTTTTACCCGAAATCGCGTTGCTGGTATGTTTGCCGGACCAGCCTATGGCCTTGTTTGCATTGCCTCCCGTTTGCACCTGCGCGCGTTCAACCGCCTGGCGGACAAGTGATCATGGCCTATTTGTCGAATTTATTGTGATCAACTCAGGTATTTGCAGCCGCAGATGATTTCTCGCGCTCCTGCAATTGACGCCAATTCACTTTATGTGTGGCTGTCAGCGGCAAGTCTCCGACAAATTCAATCGTTCTGGGAACCTTAAAAGCGGCCATTCTCTCGCGTAACCAGGTCGTCAGTGCTGGGGCGGAAAGCTCAGCGCCGGGACGTAATTGCACCAGAGCTTTCACCGATTCGCCGCGATAGGGGTCTGGACTGGCAATAACACAACATGATTGAACCGCATCGTGGGCGTAAATCACGCTTTCTATTTCAGTAGGCCAGACTTTGAACCCGGAAGCGTTGATCATTCGCTTTAGCCGGTCGACGAGTCGGAAGTAGCCATCTGATTCGCGCAAGCCCAGATCGCCCGTTCGCAAAAACCGCTGACCTTGGTGCTCGAAGAAGGTTTCCGCGTCAGCTTCTGGGTTGGCCCAGTAGCCGAGCATGATCTGTGGTCCGCTGACTGCAATCTCTCCAACTTCGCCATCCGGCAAGGGTGTAAATGTTTCCGGATCGATGATTAAGGCTCGTGTGTCCTGGATAGTAATGCCGATCATGCCTGGTCGCGGGGCGCTCATCGGGTTGAGATGGGTCGGAGACATTGTTTCCGACATGCCGTAGCCTTCTATGTAATCAAGTTGATACTCGGTCTTCAGCCGCGCTGCCACCGCTTCTGGCATGGCTGATCCGCCACCGGTGACAATCGTCACGTGTTTCAATGCCGCATCTACTTTGCTGCCACGCGACATCATGTCGACAACCATGGTTGGTGGCGCATTCCAGAAGGTAACGCCGTGTCGGGCAAACATCGTGATTGCGGCGTCGGCATCCCAGCGGGTGAGGACCAACAGTGNAGCCCCCACATAAATCGCCGCATTCATGGATCCCTGCATGCCAGCGACATGGAAAAGCGGTTGTACAGCGGTGATCACGCTTTGTGGGCTCAAGTTGTACCAATCCACCTGAGCGACAGCTGTATGTTTGACGCTGCGGTGGGTGTGCAGGCAGCCTTTCGGTATGCCGGTACTGCCGGAGGTGTAGGGCATGACTGCAGGGGCATCGATGTCGATTTCTGTATATGTCAGGCTTTCAGTTATCGGAGTTTCAAGCGCTGTGTCCCAAGCTGTCAGCCTGGGATCGTTATCAATATCGATGGCCGCACATGTCATTTCTTCGGGCAGGGAGCATGGTGTCGATTGAGGCAGCATCGATGCGTAGCGCGCGACAATGATGTGAAGTGAACCGGAACCTTCCCAGCCTGTAAACCGATCCAGCAGATTTTCCGCCGCGACTATTATCTTGGCGTCGGAGTTCTTGAGGATAATTCCGACTTCCTCGGCGCGATACATGGGATTGAGCGGCACGACGATGCCGCCCGCCAGCAAGACCGCATAATAGGCGATGATGTAATGAGGGCTGTTTTGCAGGTCGATTGCTACCCGGTCACCAGCAACAATTCCCTGCCGGAGTTTGAGGTGGCTCGCCAGATGTTGCACCTGTTCCCAGAGCTCGGCGTAATTGATTTCGGCGCCATAATAGAAAATTGCCGGTGAATCTCCGCGCAACCGGGCTTGCTCAGCCAGATCGAATACCAGGCTGCGATCTGGACCGAGAGTGCGTTTTGTTGGTGATTCCACCGATAATCCTTTCCTCAAATAATAGGTAAGCAGGCGATCCTTTGGTCAACCCATGATGGGAAAGCTAACAGCCGATTTTTGAAAATAATAGCAATAATCGGAAAAACATTGCAAATATTCGAAATTTGTGATTTCAAATTGGCTTGTCGACAAACTGGGGATTTCTGGTGACTGATGCTCCTGACGTTTATATTTGTGACGCTTTGCGAAGTCCGCGTGGACGGGGAAGAGCGGGTGGGGCATTGGCAACGGTTAAGCCAGTGAGGCTCGTCGCTGATCTTCTGGCCGTCTTGCAAGAGCGGACTGATTTCAACCCAGCCGACATCGACGATCTGGTTTTCGGGTGTGTTTCGCCTGTCGGTGAACAGGGCGGCCCTATTGGTCGTACCGCAGCGCTTCTGAATGGTTGGGATACGGCGGGCCCTGGCATGCAGGTCAACCGATTCTGCTCCTCGGGACTGGACGCCATTAACATCGGGGCGCAGAAAATCCGTTCCGGTTGGGAAAATCTGGTCATCGCAGGCGGCGTTGAATCGATGTCGCGTGTGCCGATGTTTTCTGACGGCGGGGCTTGGCAATTCGATCCCGAAGTCAGCACTGCGACGGGATATGTTCCTCAAGGTATCAGCGCGGATTTAATCGCCACTCTGGGTGGCTTTGACCGTGCGGCACTCGACGAGTTCTCAGCCCGCTCACACCAAAATGCCGCCGCGGCATGGGCCGCAGGTCATTTCGATCAATCGGTCATGTCGATCGTGGATGAGTTCGGAGAACCGTTGCTCACTCGAGACGAAAACATACGTGGCAACGCGACCGTTGAAAGTCTGGGTGCGCTTAAACCGGTATTCGATGGCATTGGTCGTAACGGGTATGACAACGTCGCCCTCGGGCGCTACCCGCAAGTTCAGTCAATTCATCACAATCACACAGCCGGAAATTCCTCAGCGATTGTCGATGGCGCAGCAGTGGTCCTGCTTGCTTCTGCCGACATGGCCAAGAAGGCGAGCTTGCGGCCACGCGCACGCATTTTGTCGGTCGCCGTTTGTGCATCCGAGCCAACCATCATGCTCACCGGTCCGGTTCCGGCGTCGCGAAAAGCGCTGAAACTTGCCGGGCTGGATTTCGAAGATGTTGATCTGTTTGAAGTCAATGAGGCTTTTGCAGCCGTTCCACTGCACTTCATGGCTGAAACCGGTGTGGCTTTGGAGAAGATCAATATTGATGGGGGTGCGATTTCCATGGGCCATCCGCTGGGTGCCACTGGCGCAATGCTGATCGGCACACTTCTTGATGCGCTGGAACGCACCGGCGGGCGTCGTGGACTTGTCACCATGTGCATTGGTGCAGGCATGGGTGCTGCCACTGTGATTGAGCGCGTTTGATGAAAGCTGACATGACCCCATATATCACAAGCAAGTTTGATGCCTCCAACGGTATCATGACTGCCACCATGAACGACCCATCCGGTTCAACCAATCGCACGACGGATCAGTTCAAAACCGAGCTTTCAACATTGTTGGACACCCTGGCTGCCAAACCGGTGGCCGGCGTTATATTGCTGTCAGCCAAGCAGGACTTTGGTGTTGGCGGCGATGTCGACCAGATTGCCGAACTTGCTGCTCAGGGCGTGAAGTATTGCTTTGACGATTCACAGCGCATCAAAACACTTTTTCGCCGCATCGAAACGCTTGGGTTTCCCGTCGTTGCGGTCATCGAAGGCATGGCCGTCGGCGGGAGTTTCGAACTCGCATTGGCCTGTCATGCTCGCTTTGCGCTTGATGACGACCGCATAAGACTTGGTTTCCCGGAAACTTCGATCGGTCTCATTCCCGGTGCGGGAGGTCTCGTGCGCAGTGTGCATATGATTGGACTTGACGCAGCCATTCCGCTTGTTGCCGAGGCAAAGTTGATCGCTCCCGCTGAGGCCGCAAAACTTGGCCTGGTTGACGGCTTGGGTCCGAACCGCGCAGCGCTACTTGCGCTTGCTGCAAATTGGATACTTGCCAACCCAAAAGTCAAAAAGCCTTGGGATGAAAAACGCCACAAGGTGCCCGGCGGTGGTCTTTTCGCGGTCCCCAGTCGCTATCTGAAAATGCAGGGTCAGGTGGCAGCCGCCAACAAGAGTGGCCATGGTCGCCAGTTGGCCGAGGTGGCTGCACTTGGTACGCTCTGCGAAGTGGCCTCCGCCGGTCTTTCTGATGGCGAAATCCTGGAAAGCAGGACCTTTGCCAAGCAGGCGATCAGCCATGAAGCGACTGCCCGCATTGGCCTCAATCTCAAGGACAAGTCGGTTCTCAGACGCGCGCCATCCCGTCCGAGGGACATTGCACCTACCACATTGCCGCGAACCGTCGGTGTTATCGGCGCGGGCATGATGGGCGCGGGGATTGCCTACGCCAACGCGCGGGTTGGCATCTCGGTAAAGATAGCCGATGTCAGCCATGAAGCCGCACTGAAATCAATGGGGCAGATTACTGCAGACGCTGAGCGCGCCGTGCGTCGTGGTGAGTATGACAGCGCAACGCGTGACGCAGTATTGGCACGAGTCGAAGTCGTCAAAACACCTGATGACCTTGCCGGTTGTGATCTCCTGGTCGAAGCAGTGTTTGAAGATATGGCGCTCAAAAAAGATGTGATCAACACGCTCGAAAAGCTGGTGGCACCCGGTGGCGTGATAGCATCAAACACATCAGCACTTTCAATTAGCGATATTGGCACCGGACTGGCAAATCCAGACCGCTTCGTTGGCTTGCATTTCTTTTCGCCGGTCGACCGCATGCATCTGGTGGAAATCGTCGTAGGGGCAAAAACTTCTGACACCACTCTTGCCTATGCCCATGATTACGTGCGGGCCCTGAAAAAACTGCCGATAACGGTTGCTGATAGCAACGGATTTTTCGCCAGTCGTGTCTTCCAAAAACTCATTTACGAAGCCGCTGCGCTTGTAGGCGAGGGCGTTCCGGCTGCGATGATTGAAAACGCAGCACTTCAGGCTGGTTATCCGGCTGGGCCNTTGGCCCTGATTGATGACACTTCACTGACGCTGTCGGTTCGTATAATTGACGGGGCAGCAGCGGTTGCTGCGTCCAGAGGTTTGCCACCTGAAAACCATCCCGGCGAAAAAATCATCAAAGCGCTGGTCAACGACCATCAACGTCAAGGTAGGCGTGCCGGTGGTGGTTTTTATGACTATGGACCTGAAGGTAAAACGCTTTGGCCCGGCCTTGATGAACTGGGCCCGAAAACAGCCCCCCTAACGCTGAGTGAAATCTCTGAGCGATATTTGACGGCGCAATGTTGTGACGTTTTGCGCTGTCTTTCCGAGGGGGTCATCCGTTCCGCTGCCGAGGTCAATACAGGCGCCGTTCGGGCCATAGGTTTCCCCGGTTGGACTGGCGGTCCCCTTCGGCTGATTGAGTCAGAAGGCGCCGCGGCGTTTCTAATCCGCAGCCAGAAACTGGCTTCACGCCATGGTGCCCGTTTTGCTTTGCCATTCAACACGACGAACGAACTGCAAGCGGTACTCGATGCCGCTCGCCAATACGATCTCGACACACGATAGAACTCAAGAGGAGGGTGACTGCCATGTCGCGACTTTTAAACACAAGCCTGACAACGAATGAGGGCGATCCAGTGAGCGTAGTCGGCGGCGAGGGCTGCTGGTACCACCTCTCAGATGGGCGGCGGGTTCTCGACGGGTCAAATTCTGCAGGTGCGCTTGGTCATTGCCATCCCGATATGGTTGAGACGATCCGCAAGTCGGCTGAATTTCCCGTGGTCTCAGAAGGCTGGGCTTGGAAAGGTCGCAGTCAGGCAGCGGAAGACCTAATCGACATTGCATTTGAAGGCGAGCATGACTGGGTTGGTTCCGTCCGCTTCGGTCTTTCTGGATCTGAAATCAACGATATGGCGTTGTCACTGGGACAGGCGTTGACCGGTCGAAATGCGATTGGCGCGCGTGAACGTGCCTATCACGGGCTGACAGGGCTTTCGCGTGAAGTGACCACCCAGCCCCAGTGGCATGGCGGTCTGTCTTTTGGTAACGGGACTGTAAACCCCGCTGCCGCCAATTGCCCGGTTCGGGTTATTTCCGCTCCAGAAGGGGCGTTGTTTGGCAAACGGGTGGTTCAGCATGCTGCCATGTCCGAAGACCAGATGTCAGATACCCTGTCAGATGTCTCTTCGGTCATTGTCGATTATACCCAAGGCGGTATCTACCACGATGCGGCCTACCAGGATCAGGTCGCTGCGGCNGCCAAACGTGCAGGTGCACTTTGGATTGCTGACGAAGTGGTAACNGGCGCTGGTCGCTCAGGTCGCTGGTTTGCATTCCAAGGCGGCAAAAGTCGTCCCGACATGGTGACCATGGCCAAGGCGCTCGCCGGTGGCGTCGGGCCGATCGGTGCGGTTATCCTTTCAAAAGAACTGACTGAGCGGATGGGACCTGCTGCTTGGCAAAACTATTCAACCCACCGCGGGCATCCGATGGCGATGGCGGGGGTTTCGGCATACCTGCGGGTGATCAAGCGCGACAAACTGCTTGAACGTGTCAAGGCACTTGAGGCGGTTATCGGATCGTCGCTGGTCGAGATTGCCGAGCGGCACCCAAGCGTTTCCCGTGTTGACGGTCGTGGCCTGCACTGGACGGTGGAGTTTCATGGGCCGCATTGGCAGGACTGGACAGCAGCCACCACTGAAACGCCTGTCGCTTCACAGGTTGTTGCTGCTGCCATGGCCGAAGGTGTGGTGATCGGTACCAGCGGCGAACAGACTTCGCTCTTCCTCGCACCCGCTTTGATTATTTCGGATGCCGAACTCAACCTGCTGCTTAACGCATTGGATCATGCACTTGACGTTGCCGACCAAGCCTATGAACGCTCGGTTGCCTAATAATTTTTCAGGGAGATAAAACATGAATGACCAAGCTGCAGTGGAAAAGTTGATTCAGAACTATTTCGACGCTCTTTATGCAGGCAACGTGGCAAAGTTCCGGGAAGTGTTTCATCCCGCCTGCAGGCTCTTTACCGTATCTGACGGAAAAGTGGTGACGTTCGATTANGAGCCTTACATGGCCCGTGTTGCCGGNCGTCCATCTGGTCAGTCCCGCNATGATGAGCGCAAGGACGAGGTTGTCACTTTGACTGTGGCAAGCCCGACGACGGCCCATGCGCGGGTGCGAGACGTCTATATGCCAAGCCATTTCGTCAATGAGTTGACGTTTTTAAAGGAAAACGATCGGTGGTGGATCGTGGCTAAAGCCTGGCACATAGAAGCCTGACGCCTTCTGAGAACTCCACATGTCGGTTGTCGTCGGTAGGCGTGCAGCAAGTCAAAGGTGCGTTGACAATGCTGCACTCGTAAAGGTAACGCTTTTCTGCCCGGGCTACCGCTTGGCGAGACATATTTATCTGGCGGTAAAGCGACATTTCAGTTTCCGGCGGATGCAGAGGATGTGGGCCTTGGGTCCAGGTGAGGAATTTTCATGAGCAAACCGGATGATAGTCCAATTGGACGTGCTGTGCGCATTGTCGAAACACTGGCCGCTCATCCAGAGGGTTTGGGGCTGTCGGAAATAGCCGCAGCGACCGATCTGGTTGTTGCAACGACGCATCGTCAACTCTCAACACTGATTGGCATCGGCCTTGTTCGCAAACTCAACGCCAAGTCATTCGGACTTGGTGAGCGCATGTGGATATTGGCAAGCCGCATGACCAATGGTGCTGACATCACCCATCCTGCCGTGACCGTTTTGAAGGAGCTGGCAGACCAGTTTGGCGAAACCACGTTCCTCGCCCGATTGGTTGGCACCGATGTGGAGATCATGGAAACATGTAATCCCACCGCCACTGGCCAATCCTATGCTCAGCCGGGGCGCGGAATGCCGCTTTATGCTGCCGCCAGTGGTAAAATACTCCTGGCGCATAAAGACGACCAGTTCGTGGAGGATTATCTCAAATCTCCCCGTAAGGCCTATACGGCGAATACAAAAACCGACGCTGAGGATATCTATGCGGAATTGGCTGAAGTTCGACGTCGTCATATTGCGGTTTGCGACAATGAATTTGACCCGGGAATTCTCAGCTATGCTACCGCAGTCTATGATCACCGCACACGGCTGACCTACGCCCTTGCGGTGTTCGGATTTGCCGAACGTTTCTCTTCAACCAGCTTCGCGACTGTAGAGACGCATCTTCTGAACGCTTCGCGTAAGCTCAGTCTGTCGCTGCGGCACTGACCATCCACTCACCGAATTAATTTTCCGGAAAACGGAAAGTCGATCTTTCACCAGTTGAAAGACGCTCGGCTTTCCGCTTGAGGCTTGTCGAGTTCTATTATCTCATTGAAAAAGTGAGATAAAATGCGTCCACTTGATAAATGCTTTTGTTTTGAGGAGTCGGCAAAGTTTCTAGTTGACAGGAAAGCGACAAGGCCTGATATTCGATAAACGAGAAAAAATCTCGAAAAACGAAATTTAGGGGAAC
>JGI24723J26617_10002629_pt1 | contig 13925 bp, 15 predicted proteins | sample Cruoilmetagenom6_FD_26617 | JGI IMG/M metagenome (IMG submission 26617)
ATGCACGAGACCCTGCAGAGCTTCATGACCAACCCGGAAACGCACGCTATGCGTCGCGACAGCGGTGAGATGTTTGTGGTGCTTTTCGTCGAACTGACCGTGCTGTTCCTGGCAATCAGTTACCTGGTGGCACTACGTCAAATCAGAGATGCTCGAGCCGGGACCGTCCTCGAGCAAAACGGAGTGCGGCACTGCGAAAGAAAAGTCCTGCTGCAGCAAGGCTGCCGAAAAACAGCCTTCGAAGTGGCAGAAAGCCTGGCTGGAAACCAAGCCGCTGTTCCTGTCGATGCTGCCGTACATGGTTATTGCCATGCTAATTGGTGCGTTGGTTCACGGCTTTGTCCCTACTGACTTTTTCGCGAAAGTCGCGAACGCCGATAATCCGGCTGCGGTACCTACGGCGGCACTTATCGGTATCCCGCTGTATGTGAGGGTGACTGCATTGCTGCCCCTGGTCGGTCCGTTCGCGGCCAAGGGCGTCAGCATGGGTGCGATCATCGCGTTGGTCATTGGCAGTGGTGGCGCGAGCCTGCCCGAGGTGATTCTGCTGAAGCGGCTGTTCTACTGGCCGTTGATCATTGCATTCCTGAGCGTGATTTTTTCGACGGCCGTCATCGGCGGACTGACGTTCAATCAGTTCTTTGGCTGATCATTCAGGGTCGCCAGGCGCTCCGGGGTACCTATATCAGCCCATAGCCCTTCGTAGAGTGACCCAGACAATTCACCGCGATCCGCAGCCTCGCGCAGCATGGGCGCCAGCGGGAAACGCCCTGCTTCGCAGCCATCGAAAAATTCGGGCCGATAAATCGCGACACCACTGAACGTGTATGCAGGGCGCTCGCCATTGCGAACCAGTCCGTCGTGGATATCGAAGTCACCATGCTCCCGGTAGTCCGGCGTCGGCACCATCACAAGATGCCCGAGGTGACTGTCAGCCAATTGCAGCTTCGGAACCGGCATATCAGTGTAGATGTCGGCGTTAACGACAAGAAACGGCTCGCTACCGAGGTCAGGCAATGCGTTATGGATGCCGCCGCCGGTTTCGAGGATATTGTCGCCTTCCTGGCTGTAGATGACCTCGAGGCCGTAACGACTGCCTGACCCGATGCGTTCGACGATCCTGTCGCCGAGCCAACCGAGGTTTATCACGACAGTCGTGATACCCGCTGCTCGTACACTTTCGAGGTGACGCTCGAGCAGGCTTTGTCCCTGTACTTCGACGAGTGACTTCGGAACACGGTCAGTCAAAGGCCGAAGTCGCTCACCGCGGCCCGCTGCCAGGACCATCGCCCTCACGCTACGTTGTCCATGCCAGGCAGCACCTGCGATTCAATCAGTTCGACAAGGAATGTAAGTTCGGGATACCGCGGACCCAGCTCGACGACGTACGACAGTGTCCGTGGAATGTCGGCGAGGTAACCCGGCTTGCCATCGCGATGATTCAGCCGCGCAAAAATCCCGGCCGCCTTCAGGTGACGTTGTACGCCCATGAGCTCGAAGTAGCGCTGGAATTGTTCCTGATCAATACGGCCAAGCACCCTTGCATCGAGGCCGGTGTAGAAATCTAGCGCCCACTGCCACACCTGTTCGGCAGGCCATCGCACATAGCAATCCTTGAGCAGCGATACGAGATCGTAGGTCAGCGGACCCTCAACCGCATCCTGAAAATCAAGAATGCCGGGGTTGTCTGCGTCGGTCAGCATCAGGTTGCGCGAATGGTAGTCACGATGCACAAATACCTGCGGCTGGTCGAGCGCATTCGCTACCAGCACATCACAGCAGTTTTTCCATGCCTTGGCCGCCTCGTCACCAAAGCCTATATCGAGGTGTGTTCCGCAAAGCCAGTCGTGAAACAGCGAGAGCTCAAAGCGCAGCAAGTGATCATCGTAGACCGGCAATTGCGACTGGTATGCCGCACCTCGCCGTTGCATCGCGAGCAAGGCCTGCAATGCGTCAGCGTACAAAGTCGGCGCTGCGGCCGTGTCTTCGAGCAGCGCATCGAGGTACTGGCGAGTGCCGAGATCGCTCAGTAACAGGAACCCCTCGTCGAGGTTTGCCTCGATAACGCGAGGCGCGTTCAGCTGCATAGCCTCGAGGAAGCCGGCGATGCGCAAGAACGGCAGGCAGTCCTCCTGCTCGGGCGGAGCGTCCATTACGATGAAACTTTTTGCCCCCGAATACAATCGAAAATAGCGGCGGAAACTCGCATCGCCCGACGCAAGGGCCGGCTCGCTGCCGGCAACGGCATCAATGCCGCTGGTCCAGGCCTTCAATGCGGCGAGGCGAGCATCTGCCGGGGTTGTGGGGTTTTCGATGTCCGATCTCCGTAACGCGTTGAAGCACTTGAAAAACTATGCGAAGGTAACAAATCCCAATGCTTGATAACATCCCGTTACAACAAGCCCTGGCCCACAGCTAATCCAAACACTGTTTTGTCCGCGAAACCAATTATTTTTGCCTGCTTCCTGCTGGCCGTGACACATGCGCACGGCGCCGATGAGCTGTCGTGCCAAACGTCCATCGGTGAGCCAATATCAGTGGACTCGTCATTCAGCACGATCATTGCCGATGATCCCGAGACGATCCTGTTCGAACTCGGCTCGTTTGAAATGCAGCTGGGCGACAATCCGACCGCAACCATGACCGGTGGCGTGCTCCTGCGCCGTGACGACAAGCTCGCGGCCGCTGAAGCCGCACGTTATGACCCTGAACAACGCGCCCTGCTTCTCGAGGGCGGCGTGCGCTATGAAGACCCCGGGACGCAGATCCTGAGCGACCTCGCCGAATTCGGGTATGGCATGGGTCGCATTCGTTTCGAAGGCGCCGAATTCTCCCTGGGCAGCAGCAATGCTCGAGGCGCTGCCGACGCGCTGGAAATCAATGAGAACGGCACCCTGTCACTGGGCGGCGTTGAGTACACCACCTGTCCCCCGGGCTCCGAGGACTGGCTACTGCAGGGCAAGTCGATTGTACTCGACACCCGCAAGGGCGTCGGCACCGCAAGAAACATGAAGCTGCGCTTCAAGAACGTACCCATCCTGTATTTGCCGTACATCTCTTTCCCGATCGGCGACGCCCGCAAGTCTGGCGTACTGACGCCGGAGATCGGTAGCTCAGGCCGCAGTGGCAATGAGATTCGTGTGCCGTACTACTGGAACATCGCGCCAAACTATGACGCGACCATCACGCCGCGTTTGCTGACGAGCCGCGGTCTGCAACTCGAGACGCGCTTTCGCTACCTGACCGAGCGCAACCGGGGAGGTATCACGGCGGACTATCTGTCCAATGACAGCGTCGTCAACGATTCACGTCACCAGTTTCGTTTCAATCATCGCACCCTGTTTAGCAATGGCTGGCGCAATCGTATCGACTTCAGGGAGGTATCTGACAGCCAGTACTTCGAAGATCTGGGCGGCAGCCTGAGCATCTCGAGTATCACGCACCTGAATCGGCATGTGAGCTTCGACTACTACTCCGAGCACCTGTCGTTCTTCGCACAGGCCCAGGACTACCAGACGATTGATGACGCGATACTGCCGGTCGACGAACCCTACCGCCGACTGCCGCAGGTACTCGTTAGCGCGAACTGGCCGGCGAGTGTCTTCGAGCTCGGTATCGATAGCGAGCTCGTCAATTTCGATCGAACAGAAGGAGTCACCGGCTGGCGACTAAACGCGACACCGTCTGTTGAAATCCCGATCACGCGCCCGGGCTGGTTCTTCACACCGGCCGTTGCCCTNGACTACACGCACTACTCTCTTGACGGCACGTTGCCCGGCGCAGACACCGAACCAACACGCAATGTCCCGATAGGCAGTTTGGACATGGGCGTAATGCTCGAGCGGATGATGACGGGCGCCAACCGGATCCAGACGATTGAGCCACGGCTGTTGTACGTCAATATCCCCTATCGTGATCAGGATGGACTGCCTGTTTTCGATACAATCACGCCGGACATCAACCTGGTGCAGCTCTACCGCAAAAATCGTTTCCTCGGCGGCGACCGCATCGGCGACACGGAGCAAGTGAGCGTCGGCGTGACGACACGCATACTCGACCTGGACTCGGGCCGCGAAATGTTAACGGCAACCGTCGGCCAGACTCGCTATTTCAAGGACCGCGATGTCGCCCTGCCCGGGATGCCGGTATCGACAGTCGAAACATCCGATTACATCGCACAGCTCCGAGTCGGATTGCTCAAGAATATGAATTTCGATATCGGCCACCAATGGGGTACGGGAGATAATGGCACAACCAAGTCCGAAGCCCGCCTGCAGTACCGTCCCGCTAGCAACAGGGTGCTGAACCTGGCGTATCGCTATCGTCGCGACTCGCTCGAGCAGGGTGACCTGTCATGGTCGTGGCCGATGTCATCGCGCTGGAACTTCGTGGGACGGTACAACTACTCGTTCCGGGACGAGGAGGTCCTGGAGCAGTTTTTCGGGCTCGAATACGAGAGCTGCTGCTGGGGACTGCGCCTCGTTTCCCGGCGCCATATTTCCACTCGCGATGGAACTCGCGATTCCTCGTTTGGTCTGCAATTGGTACTGAAGGGAATGACGAGCGTCGGCACAGCTGCTGACAAACTCCTTGAACGTGGTATTCTTGGCTATTCTGCAGATCTCCGGTAGTAAAAATTGTTAAAATTCAATAAGTTATGCGCCATCGCCGCATTGGTTGCTGCGCCCGTTGCCGTCGCTGACGATCTCTCCGAGACGGGTGAGTTCCTGGATGGCGTGGCCGCAATTGTTAATGAAGGCGTGGTCCTGAAGAGCCAGCTGCGTAACCAGGTGGCTACCATCACCGAGCGCGCGGCGGCTCAGGAAATGCAATTGCCACCGATTGACGTGCTCGAGGAACAACTACTCGAGCGGCTCATTCTTACGGAGATTCAGTTGCAACGAGCTGCACGCATCGACCTGAACATCAGTGACGAGATGCTCAATGGGGCCATTGCAGGTATCGCCCGGGAAAATGGCGTGCCGTTCGAAGACATGCCCCGCCTGCTTGCTGCAGATGGCATAGACTACGGCCAGTTCCGGCACGAGCTGCGCGAAGAAATTACGATCAGCAACCTTCGCAATATCGAAGTCGGCCAGAGCATCAACGTGTCGGAGCGAGAAATCGAACAATGCGTTGCAGATCTCGAGGGCAACGTCGTCGCGAATTCTGACTACTCGCTATCGCATATCCTGCTCACGCTGCCCGAAGGCGCCACCGCGGCGCAGGTTCAGGAAGTCGAGGAGCTTGCCAACCAGGTTTACGCGCAGATCCAGAACGGCGCGGATTTTCGCGAGATGGCCATTCGCTACTCGGCAGGTCCAACTGCGCTCGAAGGCGGGTCGCTCGGCTGGTTGCAGGGACAACAGGTTCCGACCCTGTTCACAGACGTCTTGCAGGACATGGGCAGAGGCGACGTTGCGGCACCGATTCGCGCTTCCAGCAGCTTCCACCTCGTGAAGGTCGACGATCTGCGAAGTGCCGTTGAACGCAGCGAGATCAACCAGGCGAATGTTCGTCACATCCTGATCATGCCGAACGAAATCATCGATGACGCAACAGCGAAGCAGCGACTTGAAGAAGCGCTCGAGAAGATCCGGGGCGGCGAGGACTTCGGCGAACACGCCAAGTTGCTATCCGATGATCCGGGTTCTTCAAATCTCGCCGGCGAACTGGGATGGGCAAGCCCCGACAGTTATGCTCCGGAGTTCGCGCAGACGATCCGCGACAGCGAGATTGGTGCCATTTCCGAGCCGTTCCGCACTCAGTTCGGCTGGCATATCCTCGAAGTCCTGGAACGACGTGTCTACGACAACACCGAGGACCTGAAGCAGCGCAACTGTGCTGCCAAGATTCGCCAGGGCAAGATGGAAGAAGAGTCACAACTGTGGATGCAGCGCCTGCGTGACGAAGCCTTCGTCGAGTCACGAATCTAGGTGTGGCCCTCGCCAAACCTATCGTGATTACTGCCGGCGAACCCGCCGGCGTCGGACCTGAGTTGTGCAACGCGCTGGTTGACAGCACCTACGCGGACGACCTGGTCGTAATCGGCGACCAACGGCAACTCGATCAGCGCCTGAGCGTCGTTGACATGCCCTTTCCTGTTGAGGTCGAGCCTGGCCGACCGGACCCGGCGAACGCAGGGACACTGCTGGACGGACTCCGAGCCGCCGCAAATGGCTGCCTCACGGGCAAGTACGCGGGCATGGTCACAGCACCGCTTGCGAAGAGCGTGGTTGCCGACAGTGGCGTGCCGTTTACCGGCCATACCGAGTTTCTTGCAGAAGTTACGAACGCAGCGCACCCGGTGATGATGCTCGCCGCCGGTGAACTGCGTGTCGCATTGGCCAGCACGCACCTGCCATTGCGTGACGTGGCGGATTACATCACGCCTGAAATTCTCAAACGTGTGCTGCGTATCCTCAATGCCGACCTGCAGGAGAAGTTCGGTATCGATACGCCAGAAATAATCGTGTGTGGACTAAACCCACACGCCGGCGAGGACGGCCACCTCGGCAATGAAGAAATTGCATTGATCGCACCAACGCTTGACGAATTGCGCGCCGAAGGCCTGAAGCTGCGCGGCCCGATGCCAGCGGACACCGCATTCACGCCGAGCGCGGGACGTAAGGACGCCGTTCTCGCCATGTACCACGACCAGGGCCTCCCGGTACTCAAGTACGCGGGCTTCGGTCATGCTGTCAACGTAACGCTCGGCCTGCCCATTATTCGGACGTCCGTTGACCACGGCACGGCGTTCGACATTGCCGGCACAGGCACTGCCGACCCAGGCAGTTTGCTGGCCGCTGTTGAACTTGCAGTAACGATGGCCGAAAGCTGATGGGCAAACACCGTGCACGCAAGCGATTTGGGCAGCACTTCCTGACGGACCCCGGCGTCATCGACGCCATCATCCGGGCCGTGCACCCGACCAAAGACGATGTGATCGTCGAGATCGGGCCTGGTCAGGGTGCGATCACCGATGCCCTTGCCCGCAACGCTGGACACCTGCATGCGGTCGAACTGGATCGCGACCTCGTCGCGCGTCTCAGGCGTCAGTACAACGACAACCCCAACGTGACTGTGCACGAAGCGGACGCATTGCAGTTCGATTTCTCGGCACTGGGCAAACAGATTCGTGTTGTCGGCAACCTGCCGTATAACATCTCGACACCGCTGCTGTTTCACCTGCTGAAGTTCCGCGACAACATACTCGATATGCACTTCATGCTGCAGAAGGAAGTAGTCGCTCGTATGGCCGCGTCACCCGGCAGTAAAGCGTATGGGCGTCTCGGCATCATGCTTGGTTGCCATCTCAACGTGGAATCGCTGTTCGATGTCGACCGCGGCTCATTTTCCCCGCCTCCCGACGTAATGTCGGCTGTGGTACGTCTCGACCCGCTACCACACGGCACTTATGACATCACCGATGAACGCGGTTTGTCCACGCTGGTCGCGACCGCGTTCATGCAACGCCGCAAGACGCTGCGAAACTCACTCAAGAAAGTCGCTGTGTCCGGGGATTTCGAAGCTGTAGGAATCGATGCCGGAATACGGCCAGAGCAGGTCTCCATCGCTGAGTACATCCGGCTAAGCAATCACCTGCAGCAAAAATCACGTTAGAATGCCCGCATGGAAGAAAAGCAACACGTCATCCGCATCAACGTCGCTACGAGTTACATCGACGACCAGTCTGAGCCCGATGCGGATCGATACGTGTTTGCCTACACCATTACTATTTCTAATGACGGCGACGTCCCGGCGACGCTGGTCAGTCGTCACTGGGTTATTACCGANGCGAACGGCAAGGTGCAGGAGGTCAACGGCGACGGTGTCGTGGGCGAACAACCGCACCTGAATCCGGGCGAACGCTTCCGCTACTCGAGCGGCGCGGTTCTGGAGACACCGGTCGGTGCGATGCAGGGCCTGTATCGAATGGAAACCGATACGGGTGCGAGTTTCGATGCGCCGATCGAAGCCTTTACGCTCGCCGTCCCGGGCCTCGTTCACTAGGACCATCGCATGGCCGTCTACGCAATCGGCGATTTGCAGGGTTGTTACGATCCTTTCCGGAGACTACTCGACGAGATTGATTTCGAGCCGTCGGAGGATACGCTGTGGCTGGTTGGCGATCTCGTCAATCGAGGCCCCAAGTCACTGAAAACACTTCGATTTGTACGCGATCTTGGTGACTCAGCTGTTACCGTACTCGGCAATCACGACCTGCACCTGCTCGCGCTGAACGCCGGTGCGGTCCGTTTTGGCACGCGCTTTGGATCGCTCGAGAAATTGCTCGGTGCAAGCGACGCCGATGAACTTTGTGACTGGCTCCGACATCGACCACTCGCACACTACGACAAGAAATTGGACACCCTGCTCGTCCACGCAGGCACGCACCCGCGCTGGAGTGTGAAGAAAACTCTCGCCCGGGCGCAGGAAGTCGAAGTTGCGCTGCAGAGCGACGATTACCCGAATGTGCTGGGCAAGATGTACGGCAACACGCCAAACCAGTGGTCGAGGCAATTATCCGGGTACAAGCGCCTGCGTTTCATCATCAACTGCCTGACGCGCATGCGCATGGTTACGGCCNAGGACCGCCTCGACCTCAATTTTAGCGGCTCGCCGTGGCGGGCACGCAAAGGATTGCGTCCATGGTTTGAAGCAGGTGACCCTGAGTGGTTCGGCTCGCGCATTGTCTTCGGCCACTGGTCGGCGCTGGGCCTGATTGTGCTTCCCGACCTCATCAGCCTCGACACAGGCTGCGTGTGGGGGCGTCAACTCACCGCCGTTCGCATGGACAAACGACTGCCACGGGTCGTACAAGTTGAGGGGCAGCACTGACCGGGCGAAACGAGTCAGCGCGAGTTGTTATGCGCAGTGAACACATAAAACGAATAGTTGCGTTGTTGCTCGTAGCGGGCGTTCCGGCCGTGCTCATGATCTGGTACCGAGCACGCCAGTCGACCGAATTCGCGTCGATCGAATTGATCGTCTATCCGCTGGTTTTCGGCAGCCTGGGCATAGTCGTCATCTGGTTCTTGAAACGCTTCTATCTGCGTGAGTCCCTTTCTGCTCTCAACGCCGGCGATGGCAGCCTCCCAATGGACCTGGTGTGGGGCTTGGGGCTAACAGCTGCGTACTTTGTGCTGTTCTTCGTCGAACGCTACACGTTAAGCGGCCTGCTCGCATCCACACCAAACCGGGAACTGCTTGGGTTGATGCTGGATATGCGGGAAGAACCGTGGATGCTTGTCGTGTGGTTCGGGCCGGTCCTCTGGGTAGGCATCGCCCTGTACGAGGAGTTGGTCCGGACGTTCATGCTGTCAGAGATGTGGTCATTCTCTGAGAACAGGACCTGGACGATCCTGGCCATAATTATCGCAGCCGCTATCGTTGGACTGGTGCACTGGAGTCAGGGCCCGTACGGGATAGTCACGATCGCTATCAAGAGTGTTGTGGTCGGAACGTTCTACTATTACCGGCGACGACTGCTGCCACTCGTGATCGCCCATGTTCTTTACGATGGCCTGCAAGTNGGCACTTTGCTGCTTACGTATCCGCGTTAGTCGAATAAAGACCCGTAGACAGGTACTTCAATCCCGTATCGCAAATCAGCGTCACTACGGTTTTCCCCGGTCCAAGACGTTCAGCCACCCGAATGGTGGCCACGACATTTGCGCCAGACGACGTGCCGGCAAATAACGCCTCCTCCTTTGCCAATCGCTGGGTCATGGCGTTGGCTTCTTCAGTCGAGACCAGCAACACGTCATCAGCAATCTCATCGGTCCATATTGGCGGTACGAACCCCGGGCCAACGCCCTCAATCTTGTGTGACCCGGGGGCGCCGCCCGATATAACGGGCGATTCGGCAGGTTCGACCGCGACGATCTCGATCGCTTTGCGTCGCTCCCGGAGGGCGGCGGAGACTCCACTGATGCACTGAGCCGTGCCGACTGATTGCACGAACGCGTCCAGTTTTCCGTCAAGGTCTGTCCACACTTCATCAGCCAGGGGTGCATAGCCAGCCGCTGCGTCAGGATTATTGAACTGATCAGCAAGGAACGCATCAGGGCCTGAGGCTATCGCCTCGGCTTCTGCGATCATGCTGCGTATCAGCTTCTTCGTGGTCTTCCCACCCTCGCTCGGAATTTCGATGACGGTGGCACCCAGCGCTCGCATATGGTCCCGCTTTTCCTGACTAAACGCATCGGAGGTCACGACCGTGATCGGGTACCCAAGCGCGGCACAGACAAACGCCAGGGAAGTTCCGGTGCTGCCACCGGTGTACTCCACCACAAAACCAGACGGACCAAGGCGCCCTGACTCCGCGGCACGATCGATAATCGAGAGCGCCATTCGGTCTTTCATACTGCCAGTCGGATTTTGGCTCTCGACCTTTACGAAGACCCTTGCGCAACCTTCCGGAACAACACTTGTCAGTTCAACGAGCGGCGTCTTGCCAACGAAACCAAGGATGCCCGCACCGCTGACTTTGCTGTAAACCATCATTTGGCAACACTCCTGAGCTGCTGCGAGGCAGTAATCGCGCGATCAATAGCCTCGCCCAGATGGCTGGCCTCGTATTCGGCCAGGCCTCGCTCACCTACCCAATCGTTTGACATGCGCATGAATCAGATAGCTCGCTAGTTCGTCCGACGCTTGCGCTCGTAAGTCCTGAATGAGAAGTCAAACTCATTGCGGTCGTCGGCGGCATGGTTCTCATTACTGACCAGGTTCCACTCACTCTCACCGAGCTCAGGAAAAAACGCATCTCCCTCCAGGTCTGCATGCACACGCGTCAGGTAGAGGCGGTCAGCCAGCGGCAGCACGAGTTCATAGATCTGGCTGCCACCGATTACCATGACTTCATCCACATCGCCGGCGGCAGCGATCGCCTCTTCGACGGACGCGACAACGGAGCAGCCATCTGCAGAGAAATCTGGCTGTCTTGTAATAACGATATTCTGCCTGCCAGGAAGCGGCCGGCCGATCGACTCCCAGGTCTTGCGTCCCATGACGATTGGCTTGCCCATCGTCACCGCCTTGAAGCGTCTCAGGTCATCGGATAAACGCCACGGCAGATCACCCTGGGCGCCGATGACGTTGTTCGTCGATGCGGCGACAATTATGCTGATCATTGTCTTTGGCTCAGACGGCAACTGCCGCCCTGATGTGCGGATGCGCTTCGTAGTTGAGAATCTCGAAATCCTCAAACGTATAGTCGAAGATGCTCGGCGGACGCCGTTTTATCGCCAGTGTCGGCAACGGTAGCGTCTCGCGCGCAAGCTGCTCGTCGGCCTGCTCAAGGTGATTGAGGTAGAGGTGGCAATCACCACCCGTCCAGACGAAGTCACCCACTTTGAGGTCAGCCTGCTGCGCAAGCATATGCGTCAGCAGCGCGTACGATGCGATATTGAACGGCACGCCGAGGAAGATATCGCAGCTACGCTGGTAGAGCTGGCACGACAGCTTGCCGTCGGCAACGTAGAACTGGAACAGGCAGTGACAGGGTGGCAATGCCATGTTCTCAATCTCCGCAACATTCCAGGCCGACAGGATAATCCGACGCGAATCCGGCGTTTCCTTCAACTGCTGCATGATCTCGGATATCTGATCGACCTTGCTGCCGTCCGGCTTCGGCCAGCTGCGCCATTGCACGCCGTAGACAGGCCCGAGGTCGCCGTTTTCGTCGGCCCAGTCGTCCCAGATCGATACCCCGTTCTCCTTGAGGTAACGGATATTGCTGTCACCNGACAGGAACCACAGCAACTCGTGGATAATCGAACGCAGGTGCAGCTTTTTNGTTGTGACAAGGGGAAAACCCTGCGACAGGTCGAAGCGCATCTGGTGACCGAACATACTGAGCGTACCGGTGCCCGTGCGGTCTTCCTTGCGGGTCCCTGTGTCACGCACCAGGCGCATCATGTCCATGTACTGCTGCATTCAGGACCTGGCCTCCCCGCTCGAACGATGTCCCATGAACAGCATGATAGCGCCGGCAGCGACCATTGGCACGGTCAGGACCTGTCCCATCGTCACCCAGTCGAGCGCCAGGTAGCCGAGGTGTGCGTCCGGGACACGGTAGAACTCGATGATGAAGCGAAACACGCCGTACAACAGCAGGAACAGGCCTGTCGGCGCCATGTAGGGACGCGGTTTTGCCGTGTACCACCAGAGGATCGCGAACAGCACGAAGCCCTCGAGGAGCGACTCGTAAAGCATCGAGGGATGCAATACCTGGCCATTGACGTTGAATGCCCAGGGTACATCGGTCGGTTTGCCCCAGAGCTCGCCGTTGATGAAGTTGCCGATCCGGCCAAAACCCAGGCCCAGCGGTACGAGTGGCGCAACGAAGTCGGCCATACGCCACATAGAGTGCCCCAGCTTGCGACCGTGAAGCCACATTGCGATCAGCACACCAGCGAGGCCGCCGTGGAACGACATGCCCCCTTCGGTAATCTTGACAAGATACAGCGGGTCGGAAAACAGCTGCTCGGTGCCGTAGAATAACGCGTAGCCGATGCGCCCGCCGAGAATGACGCCCATCATGGCATAGAACACGAGATCGTCGACCTGCTCAGGATTTACCGGTGAGTCGGCCCGCTGACAGCGACGCCTCGCCAGCCACCAGCCCAGCAGGAAACCGATCACATACATCAGGCCGTACCAACGAATTTTTACGGCGCCTATCGAAAAGATGATCGGATCGATTTCAGGATATGTCAGCATGCAAGCCCGCTCGGCAAATTCCAAAGATCGGTATGATAGAGCAATCCATGCCAAATCGCCTCGCCAAAGAAACCAGCCCCTACCTGCTCCAGCACGCCGACAATCCCGTGGACTGGTATCCGTGGGGCGACGAGGCGTTTGCCCACGCCCGTGAAACCGGCAAGCCGATTCTGCTATCGATAGGCTACTCCGCCTGCCACTGGTGCCACGTCATGGCACACGAGTCGTTCGAAGACGATGCAACGGCTGAACTGATGAACGAGAAATTCATCAACGTCAAAGTCGATCGCGAAGAACGGCCCGATGTCGACAAGATCTACCAGACCGCGCACCAGCTCATTGCCCAGCGAGGCGGCGGCTGGCCCCTCACAATGTTCCTGGACGGGGATGACCAACGACCGTTTTTTGGCGGCACCTACTTCCCCGATGAGGCACGCTACGGCATGCCGGCCTTCGGTGACCTGTTGCAAAAGATCTCGTCTTATTACACCGAAAACCGCGACGATGTACGCCAGCAGAGTGCACGCATCGTGGACGTGTTCGACCGTATCGAGCCAGCACCCGCTGAGAACAGCAAGGTACTGGACGATGCGCCGCTCACCAAGGTTCGCGAAACGCTCGAGCAGACTTTCGACCGCGAGTTCGGTGGTTTCGGCTCCGCACCCAAGTTTCCGCATCCGACAACCATCGACCGCCTGCTGCGTCACTGGCGCGATACGGCCAATGACACCGAACCCGATGTCGAGGCCCTGTTCATGGCGGCGCTGACGCTCGCCCGCATGGCTGAGGGCGGCCTCTTCGATCATGTCGGCGGTGGTTTTTACCGCTACTCGGTCGACCAGCGCTGGCAGATCCCGCATTTCGAGAAAATGCTGTACGACAACGGCCCGTTGCTCGCGATCTACGCACAGGCAGCTATTGCGACCGGTGAGAAACTGTTCGCTGCAGCTGCAAACGCAACGGCCGACTGGATGCTCGCTGACATGCGCGATGACAATGGCGGCTTCTATGCGACGCGTGATGCCGACTCCGAGGGGCACGAGGGCCTCTACTACCTGTGGGACCCCGACGAGGCCAGGGGACTGCTTGGCGAGGACTACGATGTCTTCGCGCGGCGCTTCGGCCTGAACCAGGACGCAAATTTCGAAGGCCGTTGGCACCTGACGGTACGCGAACAGGTAAGCGACGATGAAGCG
>JGI24723J26617_10002630_pt1 | contig 13922 bp, 18 predicted proteins | sample Cruoilmetagenom6_FD_26617 | JGI IMG/M metagenome (IMG submission 26617)
CTTGGCACCATCCTCAAGCGCCTCGTTCGCGCTGCGGCAACTACTGCCCCATGCCCTGAAGCTGACATACGGGTGGCTGAGGCATGTAACTAATCAGGTAAAAATTTGAGCGCTGGGTATCTTGATTTTACTGATACGCGTTTTATCTCACCGGCGGCTCATGTTGATCTGACGAAGCGATGCAACCCAGAGCTTGATGACATCCTGCTCACCAAGATTGGAACAACGGGAATTGCCGTAGTTATAGACGACCCGAGGCCATTTAGTATTTTCGTAAGCGTAGCTTTGATAAAACTTCCCAAAGTTCTCATTGATCGTGACTATTTGTCACTTGTCATCAACTCACCGTTTGTTCGTCAACAGTCAGAAGATGGCACAGAGGGCGTAGGTAACAAGAACCTTGTATTACGGAAGATCAGTATCTTTGATATACCTCTCGCCCCTCTCGCCGAACAACACCGCATCGTTGCCAAAGTCGATGAGCTCATGTCCCTGTGCAACGCCCTCAAGGCGCGCCTCGCCGAAGCCCAGGCCACCCAACTCCACCTCGCCAACGCCATCGTCGAGCAGGCTGTCTGCTGAGTAGAAAGAGATGACTCCGGCGCTGCCTAAAATCTGGTGTGACGAAGACGAGCATTACCGTTACGAGCACTTTGCCGATTTTAATGAGTGGCTAGATAGTGAAGAGGGGCAGGCTGTCCGCACTGAATATGGTGTAGATGCTTTACCCCAGCCAAGCAAGGCGCTCTTTTCTGGTGACAGAAGTGGGTATGAAGAAGCGTTTCAGGCATTTCGCAAAGTACACGGCATGAAGCGCTGAACGAATTATATTTTCAAGAGCAGTTTGGCGATGATCATTGGTTTCAGCTCAATATGGATCACTTTATTCAGCTGGTTGACCTCATGTATGCAGGAGTGGTTGTTCCGTTTGTTGGGGCGGGCATCTCTGTAACAGGCGGTTTTTCAAGTTGGAAAGATCATCTGCGGCACCAAAGCAAAACAGCGCATATTGATTCGGCGCAAATTGAAGCGCTATTAGCCAGCGGGGCCTACGAAACCGTACTGGAAGAGATCGAGGCTATCCGAGGTCGTGAGGTTTTCATTAACGAAATTCGTGATAAATTCTCTCGTAGCGGTACTATCCCCGATTTCGCTTAAATGACTTTGAAGTCGAGGTGGATGACCAGCAAATGAAATTCATTGATATTGCAAACGCCAATTACCATAGGCAATTCATCGACGATGCCGAAAATTCAGAGTACAAGGTGCCTGTGAAATGGACTGTTTAAATTCCAGTGAGTAGTGCTGTTTCAGAAGTTGGTTTTTTCGGGAAACAAAACACAGTTGCTCGGTCCACAACAACCGAATGGACTCACACAATCGAGCGGCTAAAGAATCGCTGGAACATAAGTTAATGCAAGGGCAGGCTCACCGCTGCTAAGGCTCGGGCATCTGCTTTGTAAGCGTATTGATAAGCTCTTGCGGAATATCTTGAACGCCCGCCCCTCGCGCTCTTTTGACAACCTCCCATGCTTTTGAATACTTCTTATGAAGAACATTGGCAGCTATCCAATCCCTGTATGCGTTTGAGTATTTTGGGTCTAGCTGGACGGCCTCCTGAAACAGAGTCTCGGCTTTCGCTTGCCAAGCCGATGCATCGGGGCCGCCGCGACTTGCAGCAAGCGAGTAGGCCTTTGCGCTGTCATTGAACAGGCGTGGTTTTTCAGTGGCTATATCTATCAATGACAGGCTGCGTTCATAGTGCGGGATAGCTTCTTCCGGCTTGGCCAGTTTCATCAATATTGCACCAAACCCCCAGTACGGCAGAAAATTCTTTGGATCAAGCAGCCAAGCTTGATTGAAACGTAACATGGCACCATCTAAATTACTTCTCTGGTATTGCCGCCAACCTTCCCCTGCGAATTTTGCGGCCGCCAGTTGGCGAGAGCCTGAATTCTTGGTAACAGATTCGATAAAAAGATCATCAACATTTTTTTGCGCCTTTGACTTAACTACTCCAGGGTTACCATACATTGGCATTAGATTAATCGGGATGTCTCTTGCTTCAGCTAGCTGGCTTCCGTAGGGCGGTGCGGAGTCTGTCGTGGCACATGCGGCCAATAGAGCCGCTGATACGGCGAGGACGACTAGTCGAAACGTTTTCATTGTTTTCTCCTGTATGCGATTGAGTCTTGTGAGGCCTAACAGATAGCGTTTATCTGCCGCCTCGCCCAAACTTGTTTATCACGTAACCCGTATTGGCAGCAGATAAACCTTGTTTAATTGAACCTTACGGAGAGCGGAACCTAGGGGGATTGTATGGCTTTGTGGCGGGTCGTCAACTGCATGATCGGAGAGTGCCGCCAGTGGGGTAGCAGGGGCGGCATGTTATCGAGGGTTTATTGCCCAGTGCTGGAGACCGGTTCTCTGGGGGTGGGGGAGACCACCAACTGTTGCGTATAAGAAACGAAAACGCAGTGGCTCAGAACGGGAGCCGGAGGGGTTCATAGTATCGTTTGCTAACCACCCCTGATCCTGGCTACCTTTTTCACCACTGCCGAACTTGTCCAACAAGCGGTTCAGATTATGGCTCCTGAGAAATCAAGGATGGTGCTTAAAAAAGCTGAACCGCTTTTTGTGAGAAGCCAGCCTAATGTAAAGCAATTGATAATAACCGTAGCCCAAAATCTTATTTGGAACTCTTTTTTCTTCGACTTATGACGTAACGTTTTCTGTGCGAGTAAAGCTCCAGGCCAGCCACCAACCATCCCAAATACATGCAATGTGTTTTCTTGAGTTCTCCAGCGATTATTTTGTGCGGCTGATTTATCGATTGCGTATGCAAAGAAAGTAAGAATACTTGCTGCAAAATACACACCAAGAATGGCGAAAGGAAGCTTGCCAACAATTGCTGTCACAGCCAGAAATAAACAAAACAAAATGGTGAAAATGGTAGCAAACGGTCTTTTTTCATGTGCCGTGGTCGAGGATGCCCGTTCACCAGTAAATCGAATATTCTCTGCTTGGAAACGACGTTTCTCATCGGTCGCAAGTTCATAGCTGATGAGATCGCCTTCGCTGGGTCTACGTGAGCGAGTAGAAAAGGCTTTTATATGCACAAATGCTTTTTCACCACCGCCATTCGGAATAACGAAGCCAAACCCTTGATCGTCTTTCCAGTTTGTAATTTTGCCCTGATAGCGCATACGTACTCTTAAAATAAATGGCTAACAAATGACGTTTATCTGCCGCTTTGCCAAAATTTGTTAACTCGCGTCCCATATTGGCGACAGATAAACCTTGATTGTTTCTTCACGGCCGAGGACTCCCTCACTCTAATAACCCGCCTGACATCTATCCGCTTCTCCCGCACCATCGCCAGCGAGATTCCTGCCGGCTGGCAAAAGCCGATGGTCAGCGTANNTCTGATATCGTTGCCCGATGGTGAGCTGCTTATATTTCTTCATCTGTGCTCCTTTTACTTGGTCGTTTAAGTGGCTCCGATATTAACGCAGCTCGCAACCTAAATTCGCTTACAAAAGTTGCACTTCAGAGTTGAATCCGCCTTTGTTATTGATGCCTTCTATTCGTTGAATGGCAAGGTCGACAAATACTTCTTTTTGACCAATCGGCACGGTGAGAAAACGATGAATCAACTTGCCTCTGCAGCGCACATTACGACTTGGACGAATAGAACGCCTCCGTCATCATCTATCTTCCTGTATTGAATCAATTATGATGCCCGCAATAATACGCGTGCTTTGATACGCGTGCTTTGATAAAAATAACCAACTCTGCCAAAGGCGTGATACAGCAAAATGGTGGACATATTGAAAATGCCTCATGGTTAAAATCCAGAGACAAATTCAACCTCAATTTTACTTTCTTCCGACAGCTTTTTTCATCTCCAAGTACTCACTTGCCGGATGAATCAGTTTTATAACTCCCGAGTTTAGTAGAGAAAAATTAACTGTCTCTAATCTAATGCCATAAATCTGATTTATATTCAGTATGTTATTAGTGACTATATGAATACGTCCCCAATAAACGACATGATTATGTTTAATATCAGCTAACCATGACTCTTTCTTTCGTAACAGTTTGTTTTTTATTGGCTATAAAAATTGGCATTAATTTTGCTTGCTAGGTAAACACTGACATAAGGTCAGTTTTCAATTAACTTATAAAAGGAACCTAAGCAATGAAAAACTTAATGAATATGCTGGCGTTTACATTGGTAGCTTTCGTCAGTTTGCCAGCATTTGCAAATGCCCCTCAGTCGGCGGAAGAATGCCAAAAGGCTCATGCTGGTGATAATGTCAAAATTCAGGCTTGTATTGATGGTTTGAATAAATAATTAGACAACCTCCCGGTAAAGCCAGAGTTTTTTAAATGTGTTCCCTAAAAGAGCTAATCTATTAAAGGAAATTAATTTATGGATAATTTCATGGATATGCTGGTTTTTGCATTGGCAACTTATGTTGCTTTCCCGTCATCTGCAACAAGCTCCTCTAATTCGGTAGCAGATTGCCAAAAAATTCATGCGGGCGATAATGTCAAAATCTAGGCTTGCATGGATGGTTTGAAAAAGTATTAAGAAGACCTCCGGCAAAGCTGGAGGTCTTGCGGATACCTTACTCGAAAATCCAACAATCAAGCCTTGTCTCGCAACACGACAGATCTTACAAATTACGCGATGGATGTAACTTGTAAGACCTGACATTTAATATTAGCGGCAGTAAATACAACTGGTTAAAGTCCAATCTTCGAGGCAGACTTTCAATCGGGATCATACGGCTATCGCCCAAAACGCGCGGAGCGTGAAGAAGTGAACTGGGTGGCACAAGCAATTGTTCAGGGCACGCGACACGCGTGATCGACCTTGATCTTCGCGCCTGCTTTGACACAGTCAGGCATGTACTGCTACTGAAAAAGGTGGCGCATCGACGATGACGTGATGAGCTAGCTGAACGTGATACGAAAGCCTCCGGCAAACAAGGCGCGCTGCAAGGAGGGTTGCCCTCGCTCGTGCTCAGCAAGCTCTATCTCAACGAGGTAGGCCAGATGCCGTTGCGGGCGAAAGAAGCCAACCGCAACAGCAAGATCACCTATGTCGAGTATGCGAGATTTGCCGACGACATGGTGATATTGGTCGATGTGCATCGGCGGCATGACTGGCTGATGAAGGCGGTGGAAAAGCGGCTACGGGAAGAGTTTGCCAAACTACAATTTGAGATCAATGAAGCGAAGAGCAGTATCTTTGCTTTGCCTGTGAGCCTGGCTCAGTTCGTGCGCTTGCGAAAATGCAAAATGCCCCAGGCTAGATAACCCGAGTTTGCCGCCTTGACCCAGTTTTCAAGCCCCTGAATCATTCTGTCGATATAAGCAGGGTTAATCTCCTGAGTAAGCTCAGTGTAACGTTCGCTCAGACTATCTTTCACTTTAGAGTAGTGATTTTTCAACTGATGAGTTAGCTCAAGACATTCAACTGGCTCAAAATTCAGGGCTTCCAGTTCCCGCGTGTAAAATTCAAAGGACCCGAATGAATCCAGACTCAGCCTTTCCAGCACAGACTGAAGGACTCCTGCAGGACAGTTATCCGCCTGCATGGGGTCTGTGAAAATTACTTCTCCACCAGGTTTGAGTACCCGCTCGATTTCTTGCATGACCAGTTGCTTCTGGTTGCTATGTAAAAAGGCATCCTGGGACCAGACCAGATCAAAACTTGAGTCCTCTGCAGGGATGGATTCGAAGCTGCCATGCAAAACGGTAACCTTGTCCGTCAGTCCCTGTTGCTCATTCAGCATTCGATTACGTGCATTCTGCACATCACTTAAATTCAGGCAAGTTACATGACAGCCTTTAGTCTGCGCCAAGTAACGTGCCGAACCGCCGTAACCGGAACCCAGATCAATCACTTTGCTCTCGGCATTCAAATTGCCCAGTCTCTCAACCATAGCCGTGACTGTATTGCGACTGGCCTGTTCTATGGACAGGCCAGCTTCATAAAGACCTACATGAATGTCCTCGCCGCCCCATACTTTTTCGTAAAACTTATCAGCATCGGCGCTATCGTAATAGTCTTCGGCTATGCTCTCTGCTGTTGATCGCTTATTCTGCATCGTATGCCTTGTACGCTATGTGGACGAAAAAATCAGGATCCTGCCCAGGTTGGGTTTCCTTGAAATCACCAAAAGTTTCAATTTTCTGAAACCCTGCATCTGAAATTAATTTACGGGTATAGTCTTTGCGCAAGGGAAACATATTCAGATGATGTTTGGAGCCGTCTTCAAAAGAATATTCAAAACGCGCCAGCCCGTCATCCATATGGATTGGCTTGGCGGAGACACGCTCACCGCAGTAATAATATTTGTGTTTGGTGGAGAAGCCATTGTCCAGGATTGAGTCATAATTTCGCTGATCCAGAATCAGTATGCCGTCATGCTTTAATACCGAATAGAATTCAGCCAGCGCTCTTCTACGGTCATGCTCTTCAAACAAATGGGTAAAGGAATTACCCAGGCAGATCACCGCATCAAATTGCTGGTCTTCCACGTCCCGGTTAAGCCAGCGCCAGTCGCCATGCACGGTTGTTAGTACATAACCGCGTTTTTGCGCATTATCAAACGCTTTAACCAGCATCTGGGCGCTACCATCGACACTGGTGACGTTGAAGCCTGCTTTTATCAACTGCACTGAATGAAAACCGGTACCGGTGGCCACATCCAGTACTTTATCCTTGCCTAGCGCCCGCAACTTGTCTATAAAAAACTGTCCCTCGCCTGCTGTACGAGCGTCCCAGTCAATCAACTCGTCCCAACGCTCGACAAAATTCTCTACGTATTCTGCCTGGTAATGATCGGTAGAACGGTCTTTGGTAGGATCTTCACCATAGACCTGATGCTTCGGGCTTTCGTGGAGTGGAACCACTTCATTTTTTGCCAAATTGGAATCGTTACTTTCTGCAGACGGCCGTTCGCTTTGTCCAGACATTCACTATCTCCTGCTTATATTTATTTCGAGTTCTAAATTTATGAGGGTCGTATTATAGTCATGCTCACAAGAAAAATTTATCTCATGATAATCATCATCATAATAGATTTTAAGCTAAAGACCACAAGATACTAACAACTTCTTAGCCTCTGCATAGTACACTAAATACGACCAAATATACCACTGCTGTCCGGTTAAACGAGAGGGCGAACCGCTGAAAGCCACGTATGACGCTGATTTCAAGCGATGAAGAGTGGTGTCGATTTGAACGGTGCAAGGCGGTTCTGCCAGTCCTCCGATTTTTCTCCCGGAGGTTGCCATAAATACTGGCAAGACGCTGCTCGGCCAACGGATGAAATTTCTGCGTTAGCAATGGTTAGAGTAGCACTAACCAAGGGGTTAAGTCTTAATGCTGTTCAGTCATTAAAAATAAGTTCAATAAAGTCAACGTTTGAAGAGCAAAAACACTCCGTCAAGCGCGCTATTCGAACAGTATTGGGTCAAGTTTTGACACCGCAGTTGTCGTCTAGCAGCCTGTCGGACTTAAAGGAAATCGGCTGCAAATTGAGCTGAGCAGTGTATGTTTCGCCACTTTTTTGGGCAATAGAACAACTATTACCCTGCAAAATCGTCAAGTGGGGTAAGCAGGCATTTCACCGTAAGGTGAAAGCTCGCAAAATCACCCCTCGCTCAGCTAAATTTTCACTACGATTCTTTAAGTCCGACAGGCTGCTAGCTCTGCATCCGAGCGGGACTGCCAGAACTGGTAGCCTCTCAGTTAAATCAAACCTTGGTGAAAACCCCAGCGTAGCCATAGAATGACATATTTTTATTCAAGTACGATTGCTCCCCGCCACCATCTTGTATTCAAATAGTCGACATTCAATTGCGCCGTTGAACAGCAGCGTGCGGCGTGAAACGGACAGGCGGATGAACTTCGGCATGCGTAAATCGGAAGTGAACAGGAAGGCGTTCCAGCCGCCGAATTTTTTCTTCAGCACGTCGCCTAGCTTTGGGTATAACGCTTGTAGTTCTTCCAGGTCGCCCATGCGCTCGCCATAAGGAAGGTTCGCTACCAGCACGCCATGGTCGGCGGGCGCGGAAATCTCCAGTACGTTCGCTTGATTGAGCGTTACAGCTTCCAGCAACCCTGCGTTAACCAGATTAAGTTGCGCGGCTTTAAGTTGGTCACCATATAAATCACTACCGAAAATTGGCAGTGTGCTAACCGGCTTTTGCGCCGACTGCGCTTGACTGCGCATGTCGCTCCACGCGGCGGTGTCGAAATTTTTCAGTTTTTCGAAGGCAAAACTGCGGCTGATTCCGGGAGCGATGTTAAACGACATTAGTGCCGCTTCAATCAGAAAAGTGCCACTGCCGCACATCGGGTCAAGCAGCGGCACGCCGGGTTGCCAGCCCGCCAGCAGCAAAATGCCCGCCGCCAGATTTTCTCGCAGGGGGGCAACATTGGTGTACTGGCGCACACCGCGTTTGAACAGCGCATCGCCGGAAGTGTCGACATACAGCGTCATGCGGCTGGACTCAAGGAAGGCATGGATGCGGATATCCGGCGTATGGGTATCCACGCTGGGACGGTCACCGGTGAGCGCGCGGAATTTATCGCACACGGCATCCTTGATTTTCAGGGTGGCGAAATCCAGACTTTTCAAGGGACATTTAATTGCCGTCATGTTGACGCGGATGGTGTGTGAGGTGCCAAACCAATCGTTCCACGGCTGAGCATAGGCTGTATCGAAAATGTCTTGCTCGTTGCGATAGTGTGCTTTCGCCACACGCCACAGCACGCGACTGGCAATGCGGCTATGCAGGTTGATACGGTAGCTTAACGAAAAGGGGCCGGTGAAATGCACGCCACCATCGGTGGTGCGCACATCTTGGGCGTCGAGTGTATTCAGTTCATTGGCGAGCATTGTTTCCAAGCCGCGCGGACAGGGCGAAAAAAAAGTTTCAAGCATATATTTATACAGGTTTGACGATTACAAGAATGATGATGGCAATCATAAGCAGCACTGGAAATTCATTGAACCAGCGGTAGAATACATGACTACGTTTATTGCGATCGGTTTTAAAGTCGCGTAGCAGCTTGCCGCAATATACGTGGTAAGCGATCAACAATAACACCAGTGTGAATTTGATGTGCATCCACCCACCAGTTACACCATAACCAAACCACAGCCACAATCCAAAAATGATAGTCAGCACGCCACCCGGCGTCATAATGCCGTAAAATAATTTTCGTTCCATGATTTTGAATCGCTCGATGCTGGTCTTATCTTCGCTCATGGCGTGATACACGAACAGACGTGGCAGATAGAATAAGCCAGCAAACCAGGTAACCATAAAAATCACATGCCATGCCTTAATCCATAACATAATTTATTCCTTGTTCAAGGGTGCATGTATAAATTCAAAATCCTAAGCGAGACCAAGGGTGCAAAGGGGTAAGCAGGCAATCACGCTGGTAGTGAATAAGTTTTAACGAGCAGCATATGTTTTATATGTAGGCAATAAAAGTTATTAAGTAACATCGATCATAGCGCTTGCCCCATGAAATTGTGGCGCACAATTTCTTTCAACTGATCCAGGCGGCCGTGGAAAAAATGCTCCGCTCCCGGTAATACTACGATAGGCAGGCGTTGTGGACGTGCCCATTGCATAACGTCCGTCAACGAGACAACTTCATCCAGCTCACCATGTACCAGCAGCGTGTTATGCGGTACGAGTGGCATCGCATAACGCATCACTGCCGGCGCAATCAGCACCAGTTGACGCGGAGGCAATTGTTGTGCCGCGCGCGCCTGCACACAACCACCGAAGGAAAAACCGGATAGAATCAGAGGCAGGTCGCCATATTCGCTTAATGCATAGCGCGTTACTGCGAGTGCATCTTCTACCTCACCATTTCCGTGATCAAACTCGCCGCTGCTGGCACCGACGCCCCGAAAATTGAAGCGCAACGCGGCGAATCCCAGTTCGGTAAAAGTCTTGGCCAGTGTGGTTACTATCTTATTTTCCATCGTCCCGCCCATAGTGGGCAGCGGATGCGCTATTACCGCGATAGCACGCAGTTCGGCGTCCGGCATATGCACCACAACCTCAAGCTCACCGGCTGGACCCGCAATAGAAACTTTTTTTATTGCGGGCATTAAATTTTCAGGCGTTCCACCACACGTCCATTCTGCAAGTGTTCAACGATGATTTCGTCGAGGTCGTTCTCATCCACATAGGTGTACCACACCCCTTCGGGGTATACCACCAATACAGGGCCTTCGTCACAACGATTCATGCAGCCTGCTGAGTTGATGCGTATACGATTTGTTTCATTAGACAATCCAAGCATTTGGACTTTATCTTTAACATAGTCGCGCATCCATTGCGCATTAATATTATTGCAGCACTCCGCACCTTCTTCGCGCTGGTTGGTACAAAAGAAAACATGCTTTTGATAGTAGCTCATACAAGACCTCACAAGAAAAAATTATAATTATACAACCCCACTGCTATGTATTTTTAACACGCAAAAGGTAGCCGAGCATGAGAAACGGAAACACCAATGTAATAGTTTGCGACAAACCATTGTAGTTGAGCAAGTGGCCATAATTCCATTGGTACAGGCGCATGGCTGCAGAAGGCTCACCGCTATCCAATATCCAGTGTGCCAACACCCAATAACTTAGCGCGACCAGTGCAGCACATTTCAATAGCTGCGTGCGGGATAATCTGCTAACAGCGATCAGAAGCAGCACGCCTGAGAAAATGCCAAGCAAGGCCTCACCGTTTAGCCATAACAGCAGTGCCCATGATTTGAGTAGTATGGCTGCTGCGGTGAACTTGGCCACTGCCACTGCACACAATACCAGCAACAGTATACTTACTACATGACGACGTATGCGCAGCAATGTTAGCAGCAGCATTCCCAGCATCAGCAGATTGAGCAGAGCCGCCATGCTTTCCATCCAGTTAAACGGTTCAGGCTGCACCACGACGAAAGGTACTCGCGCCACTTCGCTAATAAACACATTGCCCAGCATGGGCAGCGAAGGATTGATTTGCGCGAACATCCACAGCGCCACCAACGCCAGGCCGAAATCCACTCCTCCACTGCCATGAAAGAAATGCATGCGCCAATAGGTCAGGTGCAGAGCAAACCATTCGCGTGGCGCAATGCTAACTGCCAAAATCGCCCCCGCCAGCGTGCCGCAGCTGTTGGCAAGTAAGTCAAGGCTGGAACTAATACGAACAGGCATATACATTTGCGCGTATTCCATCATGGCAGAAAGCACTATCCCGCCTAACGTGGCAAGCAGTACAGTCCAGCTTAAGTTGAAGCGCGCACGTAGTGCCAGCCCAAGTAACAGCCCAAACGGCAAGTAACCAAGCAGATTAGCGGCGGCGTCGAACCAAGTATATTGCTGCAATAAGGGAAAAGCCAATACAGCAGAAAATTCCAGCCCCTGCTCTTGCCAACCTGAAAACGGCGATAAGCTGGCATACATGATGAACAGTGCATAACCTGCGGCAAGGTATGTGCGCAGGTGTACGCGAGAAGGCGTGGCAATCGTTTCTTTCATAATCGGATTAAGTTTAGAGGTGCCCTTTACCCAATTATTTTATATTGCTCATTGACGATGCGTAACATTTCACCGTGCGTTAGTAGCGAAATGGTGCATGGTGCGGCGGAATTGGGTCGAAATTTTTCTAGTTTTCAGAGGTGACTTTATGCAATTCAATCAAGCGGAACCAGCCGTTTGCAAGCGCAGGTTCATCGGCCAACACCCTCAATCCAGGTACGGCTTCCAGCGTCTCCTCAAATACCACGTCCAGCCGTGTGGCCAACTTGCCTGTCAGAGGGGTCAGGCCACGCCGCACCCAAGCGCGTTCTCCACGGCGCAGAAACTTATCGAAGAGCAGAATATGACCGCCCGGTCTGAGTACGCGCGCAGTTTCTGCCAAGCAATATTGCGGTCGTGATACCACCGCCATAATCAGATGCAGCACAGCATAATCGAAACTACCTGAAGCGAATGGTAAGGCCATGCTGTCGCCCCGTACCCATTGCATGCGTAATCCGCTAGCCTTTTTCTTAGCCCGTGCCAACATTGCACCAGTTAGATCCAGCGCAGTGTATTCATGGTGAGGCGGTAAAAAAGGGAAGTCCAGTCCGGTGCCTGCACCACTAAGCAGCACGCGCGCTGCACCTTGTTGCGGTAGTCTTGCCAGACTGTGCTGGCGTGCGCTACGCGTGGCGCGATCAAGGAAAACATCATAAATTGGGGCGATGAAACGATAGCTGGTCTTAAGCGACATTGCGTTAGTGCAATACGCGCGGGACACTTAATACGAATTGGGGAATGGGCGCGTCAAATTTGGTGCCATCCTCCGTTACCATCTGGTAGCTGCCAGACATAGTGCCCACCTGTGTGGCGAGCACCGAACCGCTAGTGTATTCGAAACTCTGGTTTGGCTTGAGGACCGGTTGTTCGCCCACGACACCCTGACCGCGCACTTCCTGCACATATTGATGAGCATCAGTAATAACCCAATGACGGCTGATCAGCGTGACTGTGGTATCGCTTTCATTCGTTATGGTGATGGTATAAGCGAAAACGAAGCGATTGTCGGCCTCATCCGATTGCTCGGCCAGATAATTTACTTCGGTGGTGATTTTTATTTTGAATTGATTGTCTTTTTCCATCGTGGTATTACACATCATTTTGTTCGGTATGACAAGGCTGATGGAGACTGGAACTTTAAAAGCAAAGGGCGCCTCTAAACAGCCAGTATTCGTCACAGTACGGCGTTACTCAAAAAAATTATCGCTCACGTATAAATTATTTACGCTGCGCTTAATTTTTTACTCGTGCCTTGCCTTGCTTAGAAACTTGAATTTTTAGAGGCACCCCAAAGTGAGTCCTGATATCAGGCGTACATTAGTCATTATGAGTGCAATATTAAGCGGGTTATGAAAGCCAGATTACGAAGCTGACGGTAGTGAGTTCCGCTAATTTTTTGTATAGAAGTAGTATTTTCCATTATCCTGAATTTTATTCGGTTTTGGTTAGCTGGCATTGAGGGTGGCTAGCAACTATAATCGCGCCCTTGTTTAATTTTTGGTCTTTCCTGGACTATGCAATTATTCGCCTTCGGCATTAACCATCAGACCGCGCCGCTTGATGTGCGTGAGCAGATTGCGTTCAATATCGATGCAATGGAGCCAGCCCTGCGCGACTTGGTCGGGCATGGCGCAGCCAAGGAAGCGACCATACTTTCCACCTGCAACCGCACCGAGGTGTATTGCAGTACGCACAAGCCGGCGCAGATCGTTAATTGGTTAGCTTGTTATCATGAATTACAGCCGCGCGAAATTGAGCCATATCTTTATACTCTGTCGCATGAGCAGGCGGTGAAACACGCTTTTCGCGTTGCCAGTGGGTTGGACTCGATGGTGCTGGGTGAGCCGCAAATTCTGGGCCAAATGAAGCAGGCAGTGCGTTATGCGGAGCACGCTGGCACGCTGGGCTTTCTACTTCATAAACTATTTCAGCGCACCTTCTCGGTGGCCAAGGATGTGCGTACCCAGACCGAAATTGGATCAAATTTAATTTCCATGGCGGCTGCTGCGGTAAAGCTGTCCGAGCGCATTTTCCCCAGCATTGCCGAACAGCGTGTATTGTTCATCGGCGCGGGGGAGATGATCGAATTAAATGCTGTGCATTTCGCGGCTAAATTGCCAAAGCACATTACCGTTGCAAACCGTACACTGGAACGCGCCCAAGTATTGGCGCGGCGCATTGGCGGACACGCCATCACGTTGAGTGAATTGCCAGAACAACTGGCGCAGCACGATATCATCGTGACCAGTACCGCCAGCCCGCTGCCGATATTGGGTAAGGGTATGGTCGAGCGCG
>JGI24723J26617_10002633_pt1 | contig 13919 bp, 10 predicted proteins | sample Cruoilmetagenom6_FD_26617 | JGI IMG/M metagenome (IMG submission 26617)
GAAGAAATCATTAATTCTAAAATTCAAGAAGGAGATATTATCACTATGGATTTAGATGAAAAAAATGATGTCTTAAGCATAAAGATAAAATCAGCGGGTAAGACTACAGAATCATAAATAGCGATTTTTAATATTTTAAAAGTCATTCTTAATAAAAAAACTCCTTTACAATTAAAGGAGTTTTTTGTATTTTGTAAGAAAAATAAGTACTTTTTTTTATGCAAAAAATTATTGATATAGGCTTCTGTACATTAAAATTCTACAAAAATTATATGGTCACAACTATAAAAGAAGGTGTTCATGTAGATAAGGAACAAAATGAAGCACTCATCAAAATAGCTGAAAACTATTATTCAAACCAACCTTTTGTATACATTAGCCACAGAGTAAATTCTTATTCNGTAAATCCCAATGTTTACNCAAGNACTTCTAAAACTAAAAATTTAGCTGGTTTAGCCGTAGTAACTCACGATTATAAAGCCAAAAGGAATGCTCAAATCGAAAAATTATTTCTTCACAAACCNTTTGAAATTTTCGCCACTTTAACAGAAGCTTTTAATTGGGCTGATGAGCTAATTAGCAATAGCTAATGCATCCTTATTTTAAATCGTAATGATTTAAAAATAACTCCTCTATTTCAATATCAACATCTTTTAGAAACTGAATAGAAGCTTCAATAGAATCATGTAACACCTCATCTACTTTTATAAATGGCACTACTTTTCGGTATTGCTCTAAAAATGACTCTAACAAAGGAGAAGTTTTCATAGGTCTTCTAAACTCTATGGCTTGTGAAGCATTCATCAATTCAATAGCAATAACACGATCAACATTTTTTATCAAAGTATAAGCCTGTGTCGCGGCATTGGCTCCCATACTCACATGATCTTCTTGTCCATTACTAGAGACAATACTATCTACACTAGCAGGAGATGCCATTTGTTTATTAGCACTTACGATACTTGCTGCAGTGTATTGCGGAATCATAAAGCCCGAATTTAAACCAGGATTATCTACTAAAAATGCAGGCAAACCTCTTAAACCAGANACCAATTGAAAAACACGTCGTTCTGAAATATTACCTATTTCAGCCATAGCAATCTTCAAATAATCCAAAGCTAATGCTAACGGCTGACCATGGAAATTTCCTCCAGAAATAATTAAATCTTCTTCATGAAAAATATTAGGGTTATCTGTTACTGAGTTAATTTCCGTTAAAATCACTTTCTCAACAAAATCTAAAGTATCCTTTGTTGCTCCGTGCACCTGTGGAATACAACGAAACGAATAGGGATCTTGTACATGTTCTTTTTCGCGCGTGATTAATTCACTTCCGTTTAAAAATTCATTAAAGCGTCTTGCTACTTTTCGTTGTCCTGGATGNGGTCTTACTGCATGTACCAAATCATGAAAAGGATCTAAGCGTCCATCAAAAGCATCTAAAGAAATACTAGCAATAATATCTGCCAAATACGATGTTTTATGAGACATTAGCAACAAATAAACACCATAAGCGCTCATAAATTGCGTACCATTTAACAAAGCTAAACCTTCTTTAGCTTCAAGTGTTATAGGCTCCCAATTAAACTCTTCTAAAAGTGTTGCTGCATCATATTCCTTATTGTTATGCATCACTTTTCCTTTTCCTAATAAAGGTAATGCCAAATGTGCTAAAGGTGCTAAATCTCCTGAAGCTCCCAAAGAACCTTGCGTAAACACAAATGGAAAAATATCGTTATTAAAAAATTCAATCAACCTTTCTACGGTTGCTAACTGCACTCCACTATGACCATAACTCAGTGACTGAATTTTTAAAAGCAGCATCACTTTAACAATAGATTCTGGTACACGCTCACCTGTTCCACATGCATGAGACATTACTAAATTTTCTTGAAGCTGACTAAGATCCGTATCAGAAATCTTTACATTATATAACGATCCAAAACCTGTATTAATTCCATACATAGGTTTTTTTTCATTTGCCAATTTATTGTCTAAATACGTTTTACATTTCTGTATCTTATGTTTAGATGCCTCTGAAAGTTTTAGCTTTTTATTCTTATAAAAAATATTATAAATCGTTACAATATCTAAAGCATCAGAAGAAATTATATGAAAGTTATCCATTAGGAAGAATTTTAATGTTTTTTTCAAAATTGAGAATATTTTTGGATTCTACAAGGTTTTGTTAATAATTCATTTCAATATTAATTTTATTTTTTAATGGTTATTTTTGCAATCGCAAAAAAAACAAAATTTATGAAACGATTATTAGTGCTTTGCTTAGCTACAACTATTTTAGCTTGTAAGGNAGAACCTAAAGATTATGCAACAATTTCTGGAAAAATTGANAACCCAGATAATAGTAAAACTCTAAAAGTTTTTAAAGGTAGCGAGTACGAAAAAATAATTAAGCTTAATGATGATGGTACGTTTAAAGATACATTAAAAGTCGTTGAAGGAGATTACACCTTTTTACATGGAAAAGAATACGGATCAATCTATTTAAAAAATGACAAAACGTCTGCTTTTGAAGTAGACAACGACTCCTTTTTAGAATCAATTGTTTTTAAAGGTGATAATTCGGATATTAATAACTTTTCTGTTAGATCATTTTCAATTTCTAAAGACTATTTTACAGAAGACCTTATTAATTATGGCACAAAAGAAGATTTAGAAAAAGCAATTGAAGACTACAAATCGGCATATAATGATATAAAAATCAAATATCCTAAAGTAGACTCAACTCGAGTAGCACTAATGGATAGAAATATTGAAGGTTCTATTGTACAATTAAATAGATTTATGGCGTCTAAAATAGCAACACGTGCTGCTTTTCCTAAAGGATCACCATCTCCTACTTTTGAAAATTATGAAAATTTTGCTGGTGGTGACTTATCGCTTTCAGACTTAAAAGGAAAATATGTTTACTTTGATATTTGGGCGACTTGGTGCGGACCTTGCATTAAGGAAATTCCTTCTCTTAAAAAGGTTGAAAAACAATTTGAAGGCAAAAACATAGCTTTTGTAAGTATTTCTGTAGATAATGGTCGTGGCTATAAAAATGATGCCGCTGCAGCATACCAAGGTTGGAAAAAAATGGTTGCCGATGAAGAACTTGGAGGCATTCAATTAATGGCAGATAATGGTTTTGCTTCTGACTTTATTAAAAGTTACAAAATCAATTCAATTCCAAGATTTATTCTTGTAGATCCTAATGGAAATATTGTTGATGCAGATGCTCCAAGACCATCAAGCCCTCAACTTATTAAATTATTTGAAAAATTGGGACTATAATTTCAAATCTCAATTAGTAAAAGCCTGTTTCAAACATTCTATTGAAACAGGCTTTTTTTTTTATTATTTGTTTTGTTTTTCTTCTTCCTGAGGTTGCTCTGGCTGTTTAAACAAATCAATATAAGCCTCACCAATGGTTGTTATAATATGACTAGCAATTAAACTTTGGTAACCGTAATCTTCTAATGAAATATCTGCTGCTTTTCCATGGAGGTAAACTCCAAAAATAGTTGCTGCTAACGGTTCGTATGCTTGCGCTACTAATCCGGAAATAATCCCTGTTAAAACATCTCCACTTCCCGCTGTTGCCATACCAGGATTTCCTGTGGTATTCACATAAAGTTTTTCATTATAAACAGTTATAGAATGTGCTCCTTTTATAAGAACTATAACATTATATTTTTTTGAAAATGCTTTTACCTTTTTAAGCTTTTCAAAATCATCAGACCAAGCTCCTACTAAACGTTCCAATTCTTTAGGATGTGGAGTTAAAATAGATTGCTCTGGTAATAATTTTAATAAGGCTTTCTTTTTTGAAAGCAANTTGAGAGCATCTGCATCTATTACTAAAGGACTTTTATTTTGTTTTAAAAAGGCCTCAAATGCTTTTGCTGTTTTTTCTGAAGTTCCCAATCCTACTCCAACACCAATTACTGTTGGTTCTATCTCAAATTGAATATTAGAAATATTAGTTTCATCTTCATCTGTAATTACCATAACTTCTGGAATAGCCGTCTGTAAACTTTGATAACCACATTTAGGAACATAAGCTGTTACCAAACCACACCCAGAGCCTAAAGCTGCTCTACTAGCTAAATTAACAGCGCCTATTTTACCATAACTACCNCCTAACATTAAAACATGCCCAAAATCTCCTTTATGTGCAAATTTTTGTCTTGGTTTATAAATTGGCAAAACTTCATGTTTAGATATAAGCTCTACTTCTGTTTCTGTTTGCATTAAATAATCACGATCTATACCAATATCTAAAGCTTCCCATTGTGATGTATACTTGGCTGTTTCTGGTAAAAAGAAGACCAATTTAGGAGATTGAAAACTCAGTGTATAATTAGCATGAACAACTGCTTTACTATCTTCTACAGCTTTATCTGTATAAAGTCCCGAAGGAATATCTATAGATAATGTAAACGCTTTAGAATCCCTAAACTTTTGAAATAATTCTTGAACCCAAGTATTAGGTGGCCTATTTAATCCTATTCCAAAAACAGCATCTACAATAATATCATCTACTCCAATAACAACATCTTCAAAATCGCTTTTGCAACTTAACATTGTAGGCCATTTTTTAGTAACGTTTTTTATATGATCATAGTTAAGCAAAAAGTCCTTAGTACGTTTATCACTGCAATTTACAATGTAGGTCACCACATTATAGCCATGGGTAATTAAATGTCTAGCCAAAACTAAACCATCTCCACCATTATTACCAATACCACAGAATACATGAATAGGCACCTGCGCACCTTGCATGCGCATATGCATCCAATTAAAAATTTGTGTTCCTGCTCTTTCCATCAATTCTGTTGATGATATTTTTTGGCGTTCTGTAGTTAATTTATCGCCTTCATAAATTTGTTCTTTTGAAAATAATTTCATGTATTGTCTATATTTATTTTTTATAAGTCACATGGCACTCTCTATCAATTCATTTTATTGATAATAGAATTTTGAACATGCTCGTTTCATTTGTATATTATTTATCAGATTAAATTCAGTTAATAAGAGATCACAAATCATTCTTACTCTATAGGAAACATTTGTCACAAAACGTTACATGTGAATAATTTAATACTGGACCATATTTATTAATTATAATTCATTTTTTTAATAAAGATTACCTCTTTTTTACTAATTCCCTAAAAAGCTATGATTAGTTTTTTTATTGTTATAAAAATAATACTTTTGGTATGTAATGAAAACAAATCTTAAAATAACATCACATACAATGGGTAATGCTAACAGCATGTGTATTTCTATGTTTTTCATTTCAACTATTATTACCCTTTGGGGTAATTTATAATATGCTCTCCGTCCCTTATTGTCTATTTAGACATTTTATTCTCTTAAATTACATAAACACATGAAAATTCTAAAATTTGGCGGAACGTCTGTAGGTTCAGCCGAAAACATAAATAAAGTTATTTCTATTTTAGAGCAACAATCTAAAGACACTAATATTGCTGTAGTTGTTTCTGCCGTTGGTGGTATTACAGATAAATTATTAGAAGCGGCAAACTTAGCTTGTAATAAAGACTTAGAATATAAACAAACCTATAATGCCATTTGGTCTCAACACAGTAAAGTTATTGAGGGGCTTTTTGAAAATTCAGATCATGATAAAAATCTCAAAAAGAGCTATGAAGCCTTATATGATTTAATTTCAGAAAAATTAAATGAATTAAAAAGCCTTTTAGATGGTATCTATTTAATTAATGAATTGTCTCCTAAAACTAAGGACAAATTATTGAGTTTTGGTGAAGCCTTATCATCAACTATAATTTACCACACTTTAAAATCCAGACAAGTTGATGTTGCGTACAAAAACGCACAAGAGTTAATTGTAACAGATTCTAACTTCAATAATGCCACTGTTAATTTTGAGATTACCAATATTAATATTCAATTATATTTTAATTCAAATTCAAACGCTATAGTCTTATTACCAGGTTTTGTTTCTAAATCTGTACACGGAGAAATAACGACTTTAGGTCGCGGAGGATCCGATTATACTGCCGCAATAATTGCAGCTGCCATAGATGCAGATGAATTACAAATTTGGACAGATGTTAGTGGTATGTATACCACCAATCCAAAATTGGTAAAACAAGCTGCGCCTATTGTAGAACTATCATACCAAGAGGCTGTAGAATTATCACATTTTGGAGCCAAAGTTTTATATCCACCAACAGTGATGCCTGTGCTTAAAAAGAAAATTCCTATTGTGATTAAAAACACTTTAGATCCTGAGGCATTAGGAACTACAATAACAGAAAACACGCAACCAAATGGCTCACCTGTTAAAGGTATTAGTAATATTGAAAATATAGCATTACTGACTTTACAAGGTAATGGTATGGTTGGTGTTCCAGGGTTTGGAAAACGCTTGTTTGAAACTTTAGCTCAAGAAAAAATTAACATTGTTCTAATTACACAATCTTCTTCTGAGCACTCTATTTGCTTCGGAATTTCAGATAACGATGCCAAACGTGCCAAAGAAGTTATAGATACTGTTTTTGAATATGAAATTCAACTTTTAAAAATAGATCCAATCATTGTAGAAACCGACTTATCAATTATTGCTGTTATTGGAGATAAGATGAAAAACCACCAAGGCATTAGTGGCAAAATGTTTAGTACACTAGGTAAAAACAATGTTAATATTAGAGCGATTGCCCAAGGAGCTTCGGAACGTAATATTTCTGCTATTATTCATAAAAATGATGTAAAAAAAGCACTAAACAGCTTACACGAGCAGTTTTTTGAAATTAAAACAAAACAAATCAACTTGTTTATTACAGGTGTTGGTAATGTTGGTGAACGCCTAATTGAACAGATTCATCAACAAAAATCTTACCTTAAAGAAAACTTTAAAATCAGTTTAAAAATTGCTGGCCTGTCCAATTCTAGAACTATGGTTGTTAATGACGATGGTATCAATTTAAAAAACTGGAANCAGCAGCTAGAAAACGGAGAAAAAGCAAGTTTAAAAGGCTTCTTAAATCATGTAAAAAAACTAAACTTAAGAAACTCTGTCTTTGTAGATATTACAGCTAATGATGCCGTTGCTAATATATATGGAGATTATCTTAAGCATAGTATTTCAGTTGTAGCTTGCAACAAAATTGCTTGTTCTGGAAACATTGAATACTACAATGAATTAAAAACATTGTCTAGACAATACAACGCAGCATTTTTGTTTGAAACCAATGTTGGCGCAGGACTACCTGTCATAGACACCTTAAATCATTTAGTTACCTCTGGAGATAAAATAAATACTATACAAGCCGTTTTATCGGGGAGTCTTAATTTTATATTTAACAACTTTAATGCAGAAACTACATTTTATGATGTGGTAAAACAAGCCCAAGAAGAAGGCTATACCGAACCAGATCCTCGTATTGATTTAAGCGGAATTGATGTTGCAAGAAAAGTTCTAATTCTGGCNAGAGAAAGTGGTCATGCTTTAGAACTATCTGATTTGGAATCTGATAATTTCTTAACCAATGATGCCATGGAAGCAGCTTCTGTAGAAGACTTCTTTAAAACATTAANAAAAGATGAAACCTATTACCAAAGCTTATTTAAATCGGCTGAAGATAAAAATTGTCAACTAAAATTTGTTGCCGAGTTTAATAACGGAAAAGCTAAAGTTGGACTTCAAGAAATTCCTGAAGGGCATCCATTTTACAACCTTAAAGGTAAAGACAATATCGTTATGTTTTATACACAACGTTACCCAGAACAACCCATGATTATTAAAGGTGCTGGTGCTGGTGCAGACGTTACAGCNTCTGGTTTGTTTGCAGATATTATAAGAATCGCTAATAATTAGATGACCGCTATNGCGGCAAATAAATATGAAAAACGAAATCAAAATATTTTCGCCTGCAACAGTAGCAAACGTGGCATGTGGATTTGATGTCCTTGGTTTTTGCTTAGACACCATTGGTGATGAAATGGTCATTAGAAAAACAGAAAAAAAAGGTATTAAAATCACCAAAATTGAAGGCTACGATTTGCCCTTTGAAGCCGAGAAAAACGTTGCTGGTGTTTCAGCATTAGCGATGTACAATGCTTTACAACCAGATTGCGGTTTTGAAATTGAAATCTATAAAAAAATTAAACCTGGCAGTGGTATTGGAAGTAGCTCTGCAAGTGCAGCTGGAAGTGTTTTTGGAATGAATGTTTTACTAGGTTATCCATTAAACAAAACACAGCTAACTAACTTTGCTATGAAAGGTGAAGCCTTAGCCAGTAAATGCGAACATGCCGATAATTTAGCGCCAGCTATTTTTGGTGGTTTTACACTGGTAAAAAGTGCCTGTCCATTACATGTTTTAGAATTACCTACACCTTCAGATGTATTTGCAACTCTAATTCACCCACAGATTGAAATAAAAACATCCGAATCTAGAGCAATTCTTCCAAAAGACATTCCATTAAGTAATGCCATTACACAATGGGCAAATGTTGGAAGCTTGGTTCATGCTTTACACACATCGGATTATAAGTTATTAAAAGACTCATTAAACGATGTGGTTATTGAACCGTATCGCAAACAACTGATTCCACATTTCGACACTATCAAAAAGGCATCATTACAAGCAGGAGCTTTAGGCTGTGCAATCTCAGGTTCTGGACCATCAATTTTTATGTTAAGCAAAGGCGACGCTACTGCTCAAAATGTAGAAAAAGCAATTAGAGATGTTTATGCTAAAACAGATATTGCATTCGAAACTTATGTTTCAAAAATTAACACAGAAGGTATAAAAATTCTAAAGTAAACACGAGGTCACTCTTAACTCCATTAAAATATTGGGATGAACCTTACCAATAAATCATTCTTCTGAACATAATATAAAACAACTAATGAACTACTATTCACTAAACAGAAAAGCACCAAACACAACTTTTGAAGATGCTGTTGTAAAAGGATTAGCACCAGATAAAGGCTTATATTTCCCAGAATCTATTACACCTTTAGAGGCCTCTTTTTTTGAAACGATTGAAGACAAATCAAATACAGAAATTGCATTTGAAGCAATTAAACAATTCATTGTTCCTGAAATTCCTGAAGATGTCTTAAAAACGATTGTTGAAGAGACCTTAAGTTTTGATTTTCCCGTAGTTGAAATAAATGAAAACATTTCAACACTAGAGTTATTTCATGGACCAACTATGGCATTTAAAGATGTTGGAGCACGTTTTATGGCGAGGTGCTTAGGGTATTTCAACAAAACCAATACTAATGATGTCACGGTATTAGTAGCTACTTCTGGAGATACAGGTGGCGCTGTTGCTAATGGTTTTTTAGGTGTAAAAGGTGTAAACGTTGTGATTCTTTACCCAAGTGGAAAAGTGAGTAATATTCAAGAAAAACAATTAACAACACTTGGTCAAAATATTACAGCTTTAGAAGTTGATGGCGTTTTTGACGACTGTCAAGACATGGTAAAACAGGCCTTTATGGATGAGGAGTTGACTAGTAAAATGCAGTTAACTTCGGCTAATTCTATAAATATTGCACGTTGGTTACCACAACTCTTTTATTTTATGTTTGCATACAAGCAATTAAAATCTAAACACAAAGACATTGCTTTCTCTGTTCCTAGTGGTAACTTTGGAAATATTTGTGCTGGTATGGTCGCTCAAAAATTAGGATTACCTGTTAAACATTTTATAGCTTCAAACAACGCTAATGANACGGTTGTAAATTATATGACCACACAATCTTACNACCCAAAACCTTCTGTACAAACTATTAGTAACGCCATGGATGTTGGTAACCCAAGTAACTTTATACGTATCCAAGAATTACATANTAACGATTTTGATGCGCTAAAAACTAATTTATCATCTTACAGTTTTACAGATNCTGAAACTAGAACGGCATTACTAGAGTTATACAAAGAATTCAACTATGTCGCTGATCCACATGGTGCTGTTGGATATTTAGGTGCTAAAACCTATTTAGAAAACAATGATGCACATGTGGTGTTTTTAGAAACAGCTCATCCAACAAAGTTTTTAGATGTTGTGGAAGATGTCATTAAAAAAACGTTGCCTTTACCTTCTCAAATTGAAGCTGTAATAGATAAAGAAAAAGTATCCAATAAAATTGCTACTTATGAAAAATTAAAAAGCTTTTTACTGAGCTAATACTATTCTTTTCTTCATATTTGAGTTTTAAAGCTTATTTAATTTTAATTATGCCTACAATCTGAATATGAAAAACATACATATCCTTTTTTTTAGCTTATTTACTTCTGTTATTTTCAGTCAAAATAATGCTCCTGAATTGTTAACTAAAAATAAAATCACTAAGATTATAATTCAAGGGTATGAATACCAAGACAATTCACTAATAAAACAGACATATCACGTTAATGAAATTGATAATTATGGAAATACAACAGCATTCAAAACATACGATTTAAATGACTCTTTGATTACAGAAACTAATTATAAAATTTCTGATGATGGGAAGACACGATATAGTACAACATTAGATGAAAAAGGAGCGGTAAATTACTCACACATTATTACTAAAGATTACGAAAATCGCTCTATACGAAGGTTACAATTAAATGCCGAAGGCGACACTTTAGTACATCAACTTAGAATTAGAGATAAAAACCTAAAGGACAGCATTTTATACAATATGATAAAAAACAAACGTATTGTTAGTTACACTTGGAATTACAATGATGGTGGAATGTTAATTTCCAAAGCAAAATTTGACAAAAACGGAAATCTAATAAACAAAGATTTTTACACATATCATATAAATGGGAACTGTGTAAAAATGAGAAATGAAAACAGGACTGTTGTGTCCAATAAATGTACCGAAGGGAACAAAGAAATTAGAAAATTTTCAACAAATCGTAAAGGTTATATGTCGGGAATAAAGTTAGTATTAGAAAAAGGCGGTAAAAGTATAGAAACAAGATTAGACAATGGACTCGTAGAAAAAAAAGAGTATTTTTCTAAAAAAGGAAAATTACTAGCATTACTTAAATATACATATCACTAGCTATTAAATCATTTAAAATTCCTTATTTTAAACAGTAAGAAATCTAGTTTTCCTAAAATGTCTAAAACTCTATATACCATATATGTCATAGAACTTTCTAAACGCGTGTTTACTGAAAACACTAAGTTTAGAAAAGCAAATCCGCAGTTTAATGGTGTTTTAGAGTGTTTATATGTTGGTATGACAAGTAAAACACCTAAAGAACGCTTTTTACAACACAAAACAGGACATCGGAATAAAAAAGGGTATAAAATATCTTCAAATATTGTAGAGCAATATGGCACCTATTTACGTCCTAGTCTTTTTAATCATATTGANCCTTTTTTTACCAGAGCCGAAGCTTTAAAAGCTGAAGAACAAATTGCTTTAGAATTAAGAAGAGAAGGTTATGCAGTTTGGTTTAATTAACCTTTTATCCCTTGCTTCTATTTAATATAGAACGCAAAAAAGTCATTTTAAGAATTGTAAAAAACTTAATTATTTTTGTTTTTACTATCCTCAAAATGACATTTTATTAAACTAAACCGACTACAACTTAAGTTAAAACTGTTATTAAAATCATTGTGTTTCTAACTTAAAATTAATTGGAATACTGTAAGGTACAGCTACGTTCATATCTCGCTGTCTTCCGGGTTCCATTGTTGGTAGCAAATTAATAATTCGCTCTGCTTCAGTTTCTAAAAGTTTGTCGGGACCTCTACTTTTAACTTTAGTCACCTTTCCGTATTTATCTATTAAAAAGAATACAAATACTTTACCATGAATATTAAGTTCTGCCGCAGTTTCTGGGTATTTAAAATGTTTCTGTAAATGTTCTTGTATTTTTTTTTCAAAACAAGCTTTTAACTCTGCATTGTTTCCTGTACAGCCTGGAAATCTTGGCACTCTTTCAATTACCGCAAAAGGAACTTCTACTTCTTCTTCAACTTCCACAACAGCAACTTCTTCAATTCCAACTTCTCGTTCATCAATAATATCATCTTGACCAATTTCTGTACTTTCTATAACACTCTCTTCAACATCTTCAACATCTTCAACAATAGTTATAACTTCTGTTACAATTTGTTTTTGAGCTGGAGGTGGTGGCGGAGCAATTTCAATAGTTGTAATAGGGATATCCTCATCTATTAAATCATCTACCATTAAGACATCAATCTTTGTAGCTTCTCTGTCGTAAGTCTTATGTTCTAATCCTATATATGTTAGGAGTAACATTACGTTTAAGCCAACAGCAAAAAATAAACTACTGTTTCGACCTACATTGGCTTTTGGGTTTTTCTTGAGTTCCATGACGTTTAATTTTGTTACATAAATTTACGCATCATAACGCTTAAAAATTATGACATATATCATGTTTCACTTAGAATCAACACCTTAAGCATTACAAATTGTCTAATTGATTCTCTTTTCCGTCTTCACTTATGGTCCAAAAGAATCCAACAAAAAAGAACTGATCGGCTGCTGGAGTTAAAGCACGTCTATTAAATTGTCCATTAAAATCTGGTGTATTTGCATATTGGTAACCATTAATATTTTTAAAGCCTAAGACATTATTAACCGAAAAATATAAGATCTTTTGTGGGCTTAATAAATACGCCCAATTAACACTTAAACTATTGAATGCTTTTGTGCGCTCACTTAATAATGCATTAGTATTAGGATTGGTATAGGGACGACCTGAAGAAAATCCATAAGATAATCCTACTTGGCTTTTCCAATTTTCAATCCAATATTTACCAACAATAGATAAGTTATGGTTTGTAGCATAACTTGGCTGTGCAGCAGTTGTATAGTTTCTATAATCGCGTTCTGTATCTAAATAAGAATAACTTACCCAATAATCTACTGCTTTTATACTCGTATTATCTCTCCAAAAGAAATCAACTCCTTGTGCATAGCCTTGTCCTGATGTATTAAAATTGCTATCAAACTGTTCTATATCAGTATCAAACTTTACTAAATCGTCGTAATCCTTTCTGTAAGCCTCTGCTCTAAATAGTTTACCATCATTTACATATTGATAGTTAAATATATAATGTGATGTCTTTTGTGCTCTTAAATCTTGATTAAACTTTAAAACATTGCTATTGGGATTCTGAAAAAAGTTACCATAAGCTAANGAAAACTGTCCGTTTTTAGAACTTTTATAAGCCAATGCTGCTCGTGGAGCNACATCTATAGCATTAAAAATTNAACTATGGTCTGCTCTNACTCCTATCTTTAACGCCAAGGCTTTAGAAAAAATGACATCTGCTTCAGCAAATCCAGCNGTTATATTATTGTTAAAGCCATAGGTTTCGTCAATAAAACCTTCATTATAATTTTCCTTAAAATCCGTAATAAACTGTTCGGCACCGAAACTCAATTTAAACCGACTATTAAATCGTTTTTTTAATTTCAACTTTAAATGAGCGGAATTTTCAGTAGCATTAATTGTACTAGTTTGAATGCCTATCTTATTTTTAGCATAAGTATAACTCACTCCTGAAGTTAAGGTCCAATTATGTCCTAAAACACCTTTATAGGATGTATTAAGATAGAAGTTATTATTCTTCAATTTAAAATCGATGCCTTCTTCATAATTAATATCTTCTTGATTTAATTCAAATTTTGAAGCATCAAAAGCCGCATAAAATTTCAACATGCCATTATTTAGTTTTTGTCTAAAAACAGTTTCACCTTGCGCTCCAGAAACAGGNGTTTTCCATTCGTTTCTATCTTTAAAAACAGCTAAATAAGGAGCCAGNTTAATATAACTAGCATTAAAACTTAAAGACGATTTGTCCCATTTCTGTGTATTACCTATACTTGCTCCAACACTCATAATACCAATATCTGTCTTCTCTTG
>JGI24723J26617_10002637_pt1 | contig 13912 bp, 15 predicted proteins | sample Cruoilmetagenom6_FD_26617 | JGI IMG/M metagenome (IMG submission 26617)
GAACCGAATAGTTCACCACCACCATGATCGGGATGAAAACCACGAACAACAGCACCGCCAGCGCCGGCAGCGTATATAACAGCCCCGAGTTGCCCCCGTATTTATTCACCATTTATTCACGCGTTCCCTCCCGGCTCGCGGGTTTCTGTCCAAAGCCACCTAAAGTGTGATCAACGCCCCGGTATTCTCCCGGCATTCTCCCGGTATTTCCATGACTGACTTCTCAGGTCTGATCATTGCGCGCCACCAGCAGGCTGCATTCCAGCTTGTCGATCAGCGCCTCGGTGACCGACCCCAAAAGCCAACGACCAATCAGGCCTTGTCGGTGATGACCAACAACCACCAGGTCGGCATTGGTCTCGGCGGCGGCAGCGACGATACACGCCACCGGCTCTCCGTTTTCCAGCCGTCCTGTTGGTGTCAGGTCCATCTTTTTCAGACGCGCCAGCCCTTCATCAAGAATGCTGCGATAATCCTCGGTCTGAAGCAAGGTGGCACCCGGCCCGGCAGTACCGGCCATGGCAATTGCGGTGTTCACATCGACCACCGCCACCAAAACCACCTGTGCGTTGCATGTTCTGGCAAGCCGCGCCCCTTCGCGCAACGCCAGCCGGCCTTCTTCAGAGCCATCATAAGCCAGCAGAATTGATTTATACACTTAAGCCCCCACTTCCCATTGCGCACCCCGTTGGCGATGTTATATAGCAACCTATCTATTAGGTGGCAATCTAGTTCACAACAAAAGCGGGTAGCAACTGCGATATGTCCGAGCAAGAATCAGAGTTTGCAAATGAACTGGCGCGGGTGGCGCGCCAGTGGCGCACCCGGCTGGATGGGCAATTTCGCGGGCTTGGGCTGACCCAGGCGCGCTGGCGGACCCTGATCGAGCTGTCCGCCAACGGGCCGGTGACCCAGCGCGATCTGGCGGGGTATCTGGGCGTTGAAGGGCCAACGCTTGTGCGGTTGCTGGACGGGTTGGAAACCATGGGGCTGATCGAACGACGCGCCTGCCCCGATGACCGGCGCGCAAAGCTGGTGCACCTGACTAAGGCCGCCGGGCCGGTGCTGGACGAGATCCGCGACATTGCCGACGAAACAAGGCGGAAAATCCTGGCCGGCATACCATCACAAGACCTGACCGTGGCCCGCCAGGTGCTGGCCACGATTGCAGAACGACTGGAGAAGACCTGACGTGAATAAAGTATCCGAAATAAGCAAGGATCCGGACCGGGCAGAAAATACGTCGCCCAAGATCTCAGAGGCGCAATCCCCTGCCCCACCGCTTGCCCCTGTCAGGCGCAAGCGCAAGGGTCTGCGCCTGATCATCATGGCCGCCCTGCTGGGCGCGGGCTGGTACTTCGGCGAGCCTTGGCTGATCAACCGCTGGTCACATGTCAATATCAGCGACGCGCGCATCGCCACATCTCTGGTGACCGTATCCAGCGAAGTGCGGGGGCGTGTCATTGCCATTCCGGTGATTGCCGGCGACAGCGTGGCGCAGGGCGCGCCTCTGGTGCTGATCGACCCGGACCAGGCCCGGCTAAGCGTCGCCGGAGCCAGGGCCCGGCTTGACGGAATCGCGGCCAAACGCCACCAACTGCGCACACAGCAGGACATGATCCGCTTGCAGATCACCAGCCGCCGGGCCGCCGCCGAGGCGCGCATAACCACCGCCGAGGCGAACCACGAAGGCAGCCTTGCCGCCCTGCGCAGCGAGCAAAGCCAGTACAATCGGATCAGTGAACTGGTGGAACGTAACATCGCCTCGGCGCAGGCGCATGAAACGGCTTTGGCCAAACTGGACACCGCCCGCCAGCGCGAGCGCGCGACCGGGGCCGCGATCCTGACCGCGCAGGCCAATCTGGCCGTGATCGACGCCGATGCGGCCCAGGTCGACGTGATCGAAACCCAGATCGCCGCGCTTGTGTCGGAACAGGCCGGGCTTGAGGCAACGCACGCGCAGACGCTTCTTGATATCGAGCGGCGCGAGATTTCGGCTTCCTTTGATGGCGTGGTCGATGCCACCTTTGTCGATGTGGGCGAATACGTGACACCGGGCACGCGGTTGTTGATCTATCACCAGCCAACCCGTGTCTGGGTCAACGCCAATGTCAAGGAAACCAATTTCCGCAAGATCGCCCTTGGCGCGCCCGCGACCATCAAGGTCGATGCCTATCCGGACCGGGAATTCCACGGCACTGTCGAACGTCTGGGCGGCGCGGCCACCAGCCAGTTCGCCCTGCTGCCCAGCCCCAACCCCAGCGGCAACTTCACCAAAGTCACCCAGCGCCTGCCGATCCGCGTGTCGATCGACACCGACGGCGCGACCCTGTCCCCCGGCATGATGGTGGAACTGAGCATAGATGTCACCGATTGAGGCAATGTTCGACCGCTATGGTCCGGCCTATAAATGGTACGCCACGGGCACGGTAATGATCGCCACCATTTCGGTGGTCCTGTCGGCCACGATCGTCAACGTGGCGATTCCCGCGGTCATGGGGGCGTTTGGCATCAGCGCGGTACAGGCCCAGTGGCTGTCGACCGGTTTCCTGGCGGCGATGACGGCGACCATGCTGCTGTCGGACTGGGCCAACCGCGCNTTTGGACAACGTATGGTAACCACTGTCGCGCTGGCGGTGTTCAGCTTTGGCTCTTTACTGGGCGGGGTTGCCCCGAACGAGACGGTGCTGACGCTGGCTCGGGTCATTCAGGGCGCAGCGGCGGGGGTCGTTCAGCCGATGGCGATGATCCTGTTGTTCAAGGTCTTTCGCCCGGACGAACGCGGGGCCGCGATGGGCATATTCGGCATCGGCGTGGTTCTGGCGCCGGCTCTTGGGCCGTGGGTCGGCGGGTTGCTGATCGACGCCTTTGACTGGCGCTATGTGTTTTACCTGGGCCTGCCATTTGCCGGGCTGGCAATTGTGCTGGCGCTGATTTTTCTGCCAGGACGCGAAGAAACCGGGCCGCGACCGGGGTTCGACTGGGTCGGGCTGGTGTTCATGATCACATTCCTGGCCCCCCTGCTGAACGGGCTGACCAATGCGCAAAGGCTGGGCTGGGGATCAGACGTGATCCTGTTGCAATTTGCGATTGCCGGACTATCGGCCATCAGCTTTGTTTATTGGGAGTTCCAGACCGCCAAGCCAATGCTTGACATGCGGCTGTTCACCAACGTGTCGTTTGTGTCGGCCTCGGTGATCGCCTTCATCATGGGGGCCGGTCTGTTTGGTTCGACCTATCTTATACCGCTGTTCGTTCAGACCATTCAGGGCCTGACGCCNACCCAGGCGGGGCTTTTGCTGATGCCGTCGGGTTTTGCCATGCTTGTGGTCTTTCCCATCGCCGGTCGCCTGTCGGACAAGGTGCCGGCGTCGGCGTTGATCGGGCTTGGCATGGCGATTTTCGCCTGGTCGTCCTGGCTTTCGGCCTCGGTCGAGATCAACACCGCCTTCTGGACCCTGGCCTGGTGGACAATCCTGTCGCGCGTCGGCCTGGGGCTGGTGTTTCCGGCGATCTCGGCCGGCTCGCTTCAGGTGTTGCCGCCCTCACTGATCGGTCAGGGTTCGGGGGCCATGAACTTTATCCGTCAGCTGGGCGGGGCCTTTGGTGTCAACCTTCTGGCGGTGTTCATGGAGCGGCGCACCATGCATCACGCCGACGCCTTCGCCGCGACCCAGACCAGCGACAATTCCGCCACGATGGAACTGCTGAGGCAGGTTTCNGCCATCGCCCATACNGCCGGCCTTCCGGATACCCAGATCATGNCNGTGGCGGCCGGTTTNCTGGGGAAATCCGTTGTCATTCAGGCCAGCACCGCCGCCTTTCGCGACGGGTTTCTGGTTGTCACNGCGGTCTTCCTGATCGCGCTGATCCCCACCTGGGTGATGTTTCAGCTGGGCCGGCGCAAACCGGCGGAACCGCCCTCTGCTGCGCACCCTGTGGGCGCGGCCAGATCCGCGTCCTGACCATTTGTCCGTTGCTTCGCGGGTGCCGGGACGCCTTTGCCGCCAAGTTGCCACAAATATTTCATGCTTCCATCCCGGACGCCCGATATCAGGGCAGCATGCAAAATCCGAGACCGAACACATTTGAAGTGATATTGGGCACCGCCGCTTTGGCGATTGCCGGGTTTGCGTTCTATACGGCTGCGGTTATCGTTTTCAATGCGGTTGGCTGAAAAGGAATTGGGCCGCTCCTAAGAGCGACCCGGACCTGCTAAATGCCAACATCATACCGCGCCCACATCAGTTGCGAGACCCAGATATGCCGAAAAAACCGCGTTATTAGCACTAGTTTTTCACCAGTATTGCCCTCGCCCCCAGATTAATTCCCGGCTGGATACAAAACTGATTTTCTAGGGTTAATGGCGCAGGCAGTGGGGCGGAACCTAGAATCTTTGCACCCAAGCGAGCGACCGCTCGTCGGCCGGCCAGACCGCCCCGCCGGAGCCCATTGGAGCGTGAAACATAGAATGGCGCACCTGAGAGGATTCGAACCTCTGGCCTCTGCCTTCGGAGGGCAGCGCTCTATCCAGCTGAGCTACAGGTGCCTTAGGCGGGCATATAGGCCATCGCCCGGCCCATCGCAATCGCAAAAGCAAGCGGTTTCACCGGCTTTTCCAGCCCTGCCCGGGGCTTTGTGACAAAGACCGTCAACCAAACAGCTCATGCGCCAGTTCCAGCGCCTCGATCAGCACGTCGACCTCGGCTTTGGTGTTGTACATGCCAAACGACGCGCGACAGGTGGCGGTCAGGCCTAGATGATCCATCAGCGGCCCGGCGCAATGATGCCCGGCCCGCACCGCCACGCCTTTCTTGTCAAGGATGGTGGAAATGTCATGCGCATGTGCTGCACCGTCCAGCGTGAAACTGAAGATCGCCGCCTTGTCGGGGCATGTTCCCTGCATCTGCAACCAGTTCAATCCGCCCAGCCGGGACATCGCGTAATCACGCAAACCGGCCTCATGCGCGGCAATCGCCTGCATGCCGATGCCCGACATATATTCCAGCGCCACGCCCATGCCGATGATCTGCACGATGCCCGGTGTGCCGGCCTCGAACATCATCGGCGGGTCGTTGTAGATCACCTGATCCTTGTGCACTTCCTTTATCATGTCGCCGCCGCCGATAAACGGGCGCATTTCGGCCATGCGTTCGGATTTGATATAAATCGCCCCGGACCCGGACGGGCCATACAGCTTGTGCCCGGTGATGGCGTAGAAATCACAGCCGATGTCGGCCACATCGACCGGCATATGCACCGCCCCTTGCGACCCATCAACCAGGACCGGAACGCCCAGATCATGCGCGCCACTCGTGATCGCCTTTACATCAACAACCGTCCCTAACACATTGGAACATTGGGTAATTGCCACCAGTTTTGTCTTTGGTCCGATGGCGTCGATTACCGCGGACGGGTCCAGCGCGCCGCTGGCATCGACATCAACCCACTTTAACACCACGCCCTGACGTTCGCGCAGGAAATGCCAGGGAACGATGTTGGCGTGATGCTCCATCACACTCAGGACAATCTCGTCACCCGCCTGCAGCGCGGCATGGCCCAGCCATAAGCCACCAGATTGATGCCCTCGGTGGTGCCGGAATTCAGCACTATTTCGTCCTCGGACGCCGCCCCGAGGAAGCGCGCGGTGATGCCGCGCACGGCTTCGTATTTCTCGGTCGCGACATTTGAAAGGTAATGCAAACCCCTATGAACATTGGCATATTCATGGGAATAGGCGGTATTGATCGCATCAATCACCACCTGCGGTTTCTGCGCCGAGGCCCCGTTGTCCAGATAGGTCAGCGGCTTGGCGTTCACTTCGCGCGCAAGGATCGGAAAATCGGCGCGGATTTTGTCGACATCATACATTAAGCGTTGCTCCGGAATACGGTCCCACGAATATCGTGAGAAGCAGGGAAAGCCCGGCGACGATGGCCAGAATTGACAGAACCAGCACAACAGTCGCCTTTGCAATCGAATTGAAACGGTGCGCCTGGTTGATGAAATTCACCAGCATGTAAACCCCGATCAGCCCGGCAATGATGACCAGCAGGATCGACAGGATCGGCATGACAAGCACCAAAACCAGCGCCGCGACCTGAACCAGCAACCGCAATATCTGCATCCAGACGATCAGCACCAGAACATCCGCCAACGTGCCTTCGCCGCCCATGAAACGGCCAGTCCAGTATATCGACAAGGCGGTCAGACTTAGACCGCCGGCAACGATTGCGAAATACACCAGCGGCGCGCCCAGAATCCCTGGTAGTGGCGACGGTCCCGGCAATATCATGTTCGACAGGGAAAACTGCACCGCATTGGCGATCGCTATCAGCACCAGGGCATTCCACAAAACCCCGGTCCCCAACCCCAGCGCCATAAGCACGCGCGCCGCATCACCCGGTTTCCTGACCGACAGGATTGCCAGATTGCGCCAGTATTGCCCAGTCCGGTATTGTCCGGTCATGACACGATCCTTTGCGCCTGCCTCAGGCCGGACAGCCAGAACCACAGGAAGACCAGCAGCCAGATCAGCCCAACCCCCTGCAACCCCGGCCCAGGTCCGATGAACCCGGCCACCAGCCCGTGCAGCAACACCAGAGGGCTGGTCGCCAGCAAGGCCCAGAACAGCGCCAGCCGCGCGCCAAAGCCATCGCCCTGCCCGCCCAGGGCCCGCGCCAGCATCTGCGATAGCCAGGCCAGCAGGTAAAACATCAACGGCGCGATGAACAGCCAGGCCAGCAACGTACCGCCCATCATCATGTTCAGATCCTGGCCGCTCAGGTACGCCTCGCGCGACAGGCGCGGCAGTTGCGCGACAAACACGATGGCGCAGCTCAGCATCAGGAACACCAGCGCGCGGTCCTCGCGCGCGCCTTGCGACAACAGGCGCTGCATCACCCGGCCCGGCCCGCGATAGGTGGCCACTATGTCGCTGGAAACCGGCATCAGTTGCGCCGGGTCAGCCAGTTTTCAAGCCGCGACACGATGTCCCCGGCCAGGGCCTTGTCTTCAATCTCGTCCACCGCCTCGGCCAGAAAGGCCAGGGTCAGCAGGTCGGTCGCCGGCCCCTCGGGCACCCCGCGCGAACGCAGGTAAAACAGCGCATCTTCGTCGATCGCACCTGTGGTAGAGCCATGCGAACAGATCACATCATCAGCATAGATCTCAAGCTCGGGCTTGGCCAGGAACTGGCTGTCGTCATCCAGCATCAGCGCCTGACTGAGTTGATAGCCATCGGTTTTCTGCGCGCCGTCCTTCACCAGAATCTTGCCCTGAAACACCCCGGTCGCACCGTTGCGCAGTACTTTCTTGAACACCTGACGGCTTTCGCAATTTAGCGCGTCATGGGTAATGAACACCGTGTCGTCATGGTGAAAATCACGGTCGCCAGCACCGTCGCCAACACAGGCTCCGGCCACATGCGCCACGGCGTTGTCCCCGGTCAGTTCGATCACACATTCGTTGCGGGTCAGCACGCCATTCACAGTCATGGTAAAGCTCTTGAAGGTGGATTTTTCACCCAGTCGCACGAACATCGACGTTATCGCGCGTCGTTCAGGGTCGCGCCCCTGTGCGCGCACATGATGCAGCGTACCGCCATCGGCAATGTCGATCTCGGCGCATTTGTTCAGGCGCGCCCCTGCCGGTCCATTTTCCAACAAGGTCACCTCGGCCCCCGGTTCAACCCGGACTACATTGTGCAGGATCACGTCAGAAGCCTCTGATTTATGGATATAAATAAGGCTTATGGGTTTGCTGGGCCGGCCCGTCACATGGATCGCCACCCCGTCGCGCGCATAGGCGGTATTAAGCGCGGCAAACGGGCGCGCCACCGGGGTTTGGCCGCGCGTTTCCAGCACGCCATAAATCTCATTGGCCCAGTGAATATCGGTGCAGCAGATATCCTCAAGCCGGTCAATCCGCACCCCTTCAAGCGCCAGATCGTCCGAGGCATCGGCGTCAAACACGCCATCGACAAACACGATCTTCAGCCGGTCAAAAGCGTCAAACAACAAACCCTCTTCGTTGTCGAACAGGGCGGCGGGCGGTACATCGGCGCTCAGAAACGTGTCGGGGCGGGTGTATTTCCAGTATTCGTCACGCCGCTGCGCCAGCCCCATGGCCCTTACCCGCGCCAAAGCCGCCTGGCGCGCCACCTCGGTACAGCCACTGGTGGGCATCTCAAGCGTGTCCAGCAGCGCCTCTGTCAACGCCTGTCTGCGATCTGGCGCGCCCATCACACCACCTCGGCCAGAATGTCGCCATAGCCGTTCTTTTCCACCTCAAGCGCCAGATCGGGTCCACCGGTCTTGATGATCCGGCCAGCCGCCATGATATGCACGACGTCAGGTTTGATATGGTCCAGAAGCCGTTGATAATGCGTGATAACCAGGAATGACCGCTTGCCATCGCGCAGGGCATTCACGCCCTCGGCCACCAGTTTCATCGCATCCACATCCAGACCTGAATCGGTTTCATCAAGAATGCACATCTTGGGCTTCAGCATCGCCATTTGCAGGATCTCGTTGCGCTTTTTCTCGCCGCCGGAAAAGCCGACATTGACCGGACGTTTCAGCATATCTGCGTCAATCTTCAGTTCCTTGGCCTCGCGCCGCACCTCTTTGAGGAAATCAGCCGCGCTCAACTCGTCTTCGCCGCGCGCCTTGCGTTGGGCGTTCACGGCGGTGCGCAGAAAGGTCATGTTGCCAACACCGGGAATTTCCACCGGGTACTGAAACGCCAGAAACAGACCCGCCGCGGCGCGTTCTTCCGGTTCCAGCCCCAACAGGTCCGTGCCATCCATCGTGGCAGAGCCGCCCGTCACCTCGTAACCGTCCTTGCCCGACAGAACATAGGACAGGGTGGATTTCCCCGATCCGTTCGGCCCCATGATCGCATGCACACTGCCGGCCTCGACATCCAGTGTCAGACCTTTGAGAATCTGTTTGTCTTCTTCCTGAAGTTTGACCTGCAAGTCTTTGATATTCAGCATTTTTGCCTCGTTTTCCCAGTTCTTTTCCAGCGACCCGCACAGGGTGGCTATGCTTGTTCCCAAGCCAATCCATATTTCATCGTGATATCATCAGATGTATTTAGCCCACGGACCCTTCCAGCGAAATCGCCACAAGCTGTTGCGCTTCCATGGCAAATTCCATCGGCAGCGCCTGCAACACGTCGCGGCAGAAACCGTTGACCACCAGTGCCACGGCTTCTTCCTCGTCCATGCCACGCGAACGGCAATAAAACAGCTGGTCCTCGTCCACCTTGGACGTGGTCGCCTCGTGTTCAACGCGCCCGGTGTTATTGCGCACCTCGATGTAAGGCACTGTATGCGCTCCACATTTATCGCCGATCAGCAGGCTGTCGCACTGGGTGTAATTGCGCGCCTGACGCGCCTTGGGGTGCATCGACACCAGCCCGCGATAGGTGTTCTGCGCGTGTCCCGCGCTGATCCCCTTGGAGACGATACGCGACTTGGTGCGCGCGCCCAGATGCACCATCTTGGTGCCGGTATCGGCCTGCTGATAATTGTTGGTGATGGCGATGGAATAAAACTCGCCCTGGCTGTCATCGCCCTTCAGGATGCAGCTGGGGTATTTCCAGGTCACCGCCGAGCCGGTTTCAACCTGAGTCCACATGATCTTGGCCCGGTCACCCCGGCAATCGGCCCGCTTGGTGACAAAATTATAGATGCCGCCAACGCCGTTTTCATCGCCCGGATACCAGTTCTGCACCGTGGAATATTTCACCTCGGCATCTTCTTCGATGATGATCTCGACTACGGCGGCGTGCAACTGATTGGTGTCGCGCTGCGGCGCTGTACAGCCCTCAAGATAGGACACATACGACCCTTTGTCGGCGATGATCAGTGTGCGTTCAAACTGACCGGTATTTTCGGCGTTGATGCGGAAATAGGTGCTCAACTCCATCGGGCAGCGCACGCCGGGCGGGATATAGACAAANGATCCATCCGAGAACACGGCAGAATTCAGCGTCGCATAAAATTGTCCGCCACCGGCACGACCGAGCCAAGGTACTTCCTGACCAGTTCGGGATGCTCGCGGATCGCCTCGGAGATCGAACAGAATATCACCCCGGCCTTTTTCAACTCGGCCTGAAACGTCGTGCCCACCGAAACGGAATCAAACACCACGTCAACCGCCACCTTGCGCCCCTCTTCCGGAGTCGCCCCCGCGCCTTCGACCCCGGCAAGAATCATCTGTTCTTTCAATGGGATACCCAGCTTTTCGTAGGTCGCCAGCAGTTTTGGATCGACCTCGTCCAGCGACTTGGGTTTTACCTCCATGCTTTTGGGGCGGGCATAGTAATAGATGTCCTGAAAGTCGATTTCAGGATAATCGACCATCGCCCAGGTCGGCTCTTGGATGTTTTCCCAGCGGGCAAACGCCTCAAGGCGCCAATCGGTCATCCACTGCGGTTCCTGGTTCTTCTGCGAGATCAGCCGCACAATATCAGGCGACACGCCTTTTGGCGCGAATTCCATCTCGATATCGGTTTCCCAGCCGTATTTGTAGGTACCGGCATCTGCCACGGCATCCACCGTGCCCTGATCGACGCCTTCTTTGACCTCAGCCTTGACTTGGGCCTGTTCCATCGCAGCCATTTCGCTCTCTCCTGATCAATCACGCCGCGCGGGCGCGATGGTTTTTCTCTTTTGCCAGCCACGCATCTGCGAAGCGCTGCACATCCTCAAAACGCGTCTGCGGCCCCAGCGAAACCCGGATCGCGCTGGCCGCCGTCTCGTCGTCAAAGCCCATCGCGCCCAGCACCCGGCTGGGGCGCAGCTTGCCGCTGGAGCAGGCCGACCCGGCGCTGATGGCGAATCCGGCCAGATCCATCTGCATCACCTGGGTTTCACCCTTCCACCCCGGCGTGGCGAAACACAAGGTGTTGGGCAGGCGCTTGACGCCATTCCCGACAAAAATAGTATGTTTGGTGCCATCCTCAAGGGCGTCTTGCAGGAAATCGCGCATCTGTGCGACCTTTTCCCACACACCATCCGCCAAATCGCGCGCTGCCGCCTCTGCGGCCGCGCCAAACCCGGCAATACCGGTCAGGTTCTCGGTGCCCGACCTGCGCCCCATCTCTTGCCCGCCGCCGCGTATCTGCGCGGCCAGATCGGTGCCCCTGCGAAGCACCAGCGCGCCAACGCCTTTGGGGCCACCCAGCTTATGCCCCGAAATCAGCGCCATTTGCGCGCCGCACCAGTTGAACGCCACCGGCAGTTTGCCAAAACTCTGTGTTGCGTCTGTAACGGCCAGGCCTGCAGGCAGTTCCTGCACGATACCGGTCTCTGAATTGGACATCTGCAACACCGAACGGGCCGGATCCACCACCGTCACCCGACCTTCTGTATCCACCTCCAGCTCATCGCCGACCCAGGCGGCAACCGCATCATGTTCAACCATTGCCCCCGCCAACCCGCGCCCGGAGCAGGCCAGCGCCGCCGCCTCGGTGGCCCCCGAGGTAAACACCACATCCGCGCCTTCGGCACCAAACGCCGCCGCCACCTGTGCGCGGGCGCGTTCAACCAACGCCCTCGCCGCGCGCCCCTCGTGATGCACCGAGGACGGGTTTGCGCCCAGATCCATCGCCGCCACCATCGCCGTGCGCGCCTGTGCCCTCAAGGGCATCGAGGCGTTATGATCAAGATAGATCCGGTCCATTAATTCTTCTCGTTCCAAATACTCAAATCCGACACCAGCCACAAACGCTGGCCTGTCATTCAGCATCCACCACCGCAAACAACCCGGGCACCGCCGGACACGGGGCCAGTTCATTGGCTATCACATCCGACAATCGGGTCTGATGCAGGTAGACATAAACATGTGCGCTCAGCCCCTCCCATAGCCGGTTGGTCAGCGATTGCGCCTTACTGCCCGACGCCCCCCCCGAGGCCCCGGCCCCCTTGTGCATCGCATCCACCGTCTCATCCACAGCCGCCAGCACATCGACAACCCGGATTTCCGACGCCGGACGCGCCAGACGATACCCGCCGCCGGGCCCACGTACCGACTGTACCAGATCACCCCGGCGCAGCTTGACGAACAATTGCTCAAGATAGGGCAGCGAAATATCCTGACGCCGGGCAATATCCCCCAGCGTCACCAAAGCCCCGTCCGAATTCATCGCAATATCAACAAGCGCGACCATCGCATAACGACCTTTGGTAGAAAGCTTCATCCCGGTTCCCCTTTGAACGCAGATATATGCGCAGAAACATTGACCTTTTGCGCATCAGTGCGTATCTGCCCATGACAACGCAAAACAGCGTTTTCACACTCACTTAGAACCGTTCTAAGGTGCCTTAGGAAATTCGTCAAGAATGTCCCGGCACCTCCCGCAAAAAAGCAGACAGGACCATTTTCCATGCCCGAGGTCATCTTTCCCGGACCTGAAGGCCGCCTTGAAGGCCGCTATCATCCGCAAAAAGAAAAAGACGCCCCCATTGCCATCATCCTGCACCCGCATCCTCAGTTTGGCGGCACGATGAACAACAAGGTCGTCTATAACCTGCACTATGCCTTTTATAACATGGGCTTTACCGTGCTTCGGTTCAACTTCCGCGGGGTCGGCCGCAGCCAGGGCGAATATGATCAGGGCATCGGTGAGCTGTCGGACGCGGCCAGCGCGCTCGACTATCTGCAATCCATGAACAACAATTCGAAACATTGTTGGGTTGCCGGATTTTCGTTTGGCAGTTGGATCGGCATGCAGCTTTTGATGCGCCGGCCGGAAATCACCGGGTTCATCTCGGTCTCGCCGCCGGCCAACATGTATGATTTTTCGTTCCTCGCGCCCTGCCCGTCCTCGGGCCTGATCATCAACGGGCTGTCGGACCGGGTGGCCCCGCCGGTCGATACGGTGGCTTTGGTCAACAAGCTGCATGAACAAAAGGGCATCACCGTGACACATCAGGAAATTGAGGGCGCAGACCATTTTTTCCAGGATCAGCACATGGATACGATGATCGGCAATGTGACCGATTACGTCAAACGCCGCCTGACCGAAACGAGCCGCTGATGTCGATTGTTGACGTCCTCGCCGCAAAGCTGGCGGAAGACACGATCAAAGCGATGGACGAGCTGGGCGAAGACCGGCTTTATACCGAGGTGGGAGATATTCTGGCCGCCGCGTCGCAGACCCTGGAAGAGGCCTACCTGACCGAAGTCAGGGTGCGCCTGGCCGAACGTCTGGCCCGGAAATTCCTGGTCAAGAAGGTCAAGGATGACCGCGCGGGAAAGGCCGCAGCAAAAGCCCAGAAAAAAACGCCTGCCTGCTGCCCCGGCCGCCACCCCTGCCAAACCGGGATGAGCGCCCGGCTTGACGCGCAGTTCGCGTTTCTGCGCGAGGCGGACAAGCTGAAAACGGTTCTGCGCGCCTCGCGGCTGATCGACGGGTCGCGGCGCGAAAACTCGGCCGAGCATAGCTGGCATATCATGCTGTATGCGATGGTCCTGGCGGAACAGGCCGGACCGGATGTCGAAATATCCCGCGTGCTGAAAATGCTGCTTTTGCACGATCTGGTCGAGATTGACGCCGGCGATGCGCCGATTCACAGCAATGTTGACCACGCAGCCATGGCCCTGAAGGAACAGGCAGCGGCGGACCGGCTGTTTGCGCTTTTGCCGGACGATCAGGCGCGCGACTTTCGCGCGCTTTGGGACGAGTTCGAAGCCGCAATCAGCCCGGACGCCGTATTTGCCAAATCCATCGACCGGGTGCAGCCCCCGGTGGCCAATCTGGCCAGCGGCGGCGGCACCTGGAACGCGTATAATGTGACGCTGGAACAGCTGGACAAGCGGGTTGGCGTGCCAATCAGGCGCGGCGCGCCCGGTCTTTGGGACTGGCTGAAGCCACAGCTGCAAGCCTTCTTTGGCTAGGG
>JGI24723J26617_10002641_pt1 | contig 13909 bp, 15 predicted proteins | sample Cruoilmetagenom6_FD_26617 | JGI IMG/M metagenome (IMG submission 26617)
AAAAAACAATGTGATTTGAAAGTAGTGGTTACCGATAATGTTGGTAATAGCAGTACTTTCACAAGTACTTTTTACAGAAAATGAAACATTGAGACTTCTAAAACTATTCTTTCTTGTCGTTCTAACCTCTTCGGCAACCACTCTAAAGGCACAAACGGCTACCATAACCGGTGTGGTTTTCGACGAAAACCAAATTCCTTTGCCCAATGTTAATATTGCGTCCAAAAACCAAGGAACCTTTTCCGATGTAAACGGGTTTTATATATTGGAAATTATAGCGGACCAGGAAACAACAATAACTTTTTCACATCTGGGCAACGAAAAACTAATTCTTAAAGATCTCATTCTGAATACCAATGAAAATTATGAATTTAACCCCGTTCTAAAAAATAAGGCGATACTTATTGCCGAGGTTGTGGTAACCCCTGTAGGCAGTAGGTACGCCAAGGGAATTACCACTATTTCATCAGATATGGTGCGAAATATTCCGGGACCTAATGCAGGCGCTGAGAATATCTTAAAACTTTTGCCCGGGGTCTCCTCCAACAATGAGCTCAGTACCCAGTACATGGTTAGGGGGGGCAATTTTGATGAGAATTTGGTGTACGTCAATGACATCGAAATCTACAGGCCCTTTCTTATACGCTCGGGACAACAGGAAGGTCTAAGTTTTATAAATAGTGATATGATAGGAAACCTGCAATTTTCCGCAGGGGGCTTTCAAGCCAAATACGGCGATAAACTTTCTTCCGTCCTAGATATCAGCTATAAGACAGCTGTAGATTTCGGACTTAAAGTTACCGCGACCCGTCTAGGAACTTCCACTACATTGGAAAGCGTTTCCAAAAACAAGAAACTATCCTCCTTAACCAGCGTCAGATCCAGGGACAACAGCCTTTTTGTGAATAGTCAGAATTCCAATGGGAACTATGATCCATCTTTTTTCGATATCCAACAATATACAACCTATATATTTTCCAACAAATTACGACTTAGTTACCTGGGAAATATTTCGATCAACAATTACCGAAACCAACCATTTACCAGACAGACGAATTTTGGAACATTGAATGATATAAAGACTTTGACGGTCCATTATGCCGGAANTGAAAAAAACCAGTATAGGACCCACCTAAATGCCCTTAAAGCGGAATACCAATTAAATGAAAGAACTACCCTAAAACTTATATCCTCCCTNTACTTTAATAGGGAGCAAGAATATTCCGATGTAATATCCCAATACCGGCTAAGCGAGNTNAATGATGGTCTTGAGGTNGAATCCCCCGGGGAACCTACCCCTATAAATGGATTGGCCACACAATACAATCGGGCCAGAAATGATCTGGATGCCAAAATCTTCAATTTAGAGCATAAGGGCAGCCATTCCAAGGGAGGGAAGGTCATTTCATGGGGCCTGAAACTGGAGCACACCGATATTAGAGATCAAATTAGGGAATCAGAATTCATAGACTCTCTGGGGTATATGGTACGACCTCCTAATTCCGGTTATAATCGAAATGAACCAGAGATACCTTTTGAAGCACCCTTAGTGCCTTATGAGGGTATTATTGCCAGGAATTCGGTAAACACCAATAAACTCTCCGGATTTGTGCAGTACAGCCAAAGAACAGAATGGCACGAACATAATATTTACTATAACCTTGGGGCCAGGGTCAGCCATTGGACAGTGAATGCTAAAAACCTTAGAAGCGACTCCCATACCATATTTAGTCCCAGGGCCCAGTTTTCCATTAAGCCAAACTGGACAAAGGATATGCTGTTCAGGCTCTCTGGCGGAGTCTACCAACAGCCGCCATTATACAGGGAATTAAGAGATTACAATGGCACTGTTCATCCTGAAGTGGAGGCCCAAAAATCCTATCATTTAGTATATGGAAACCAATACAGCTTTAAATTGTGGCAAAGACCATTTACGCTGAACGCTGAGGCCTATTGGAAAAAAATGACGCATGTAAACCCCTATACCTTAGAAGATGTCCGTATACGATATGCAGCACAAAACAATGCAAAGGCGTATGCATACGGGGCAGAATTAAGGCTAAATGGTGCCTTTGTTCCAGGTACGGAGTCATGGTTTAGCTTAGGCTACCTTAAAACAGAGGAAAACATTAATGAAAGGGGGTATATTTCGAGGCCCACAGATCAGCGGTTAAAAGTAGGCATACTCTTTCAGGACTATATGCCAGAGGTACCGGACCTTAAAATGTACTTAAACCTGGTTTATAATACAGGGCTGCCCGGAGGTTCACCAAGTTATACGGATCCATACCTTTATCAAAATAGATTAAAGGATTATAAACGTGCAGATTTAGGAATTTCCTATATTTTTGTAGGAGCTAATAAATCCAATGACAAAAATTCCTTTTTAAGGGTTTTCAAGGATCTAAGTGGTGGCTTTGAAATATTTAATTTGTTCAACAACCAAAATTCCATAACCAACACCTGGGTCCGGGATTTGATAAATGAACAACAATTTGCCGTACCCAATTTTATGACCGGACGTGTCTTGAATATTAAAATCGAGATGCGTTTTTAGTANAGNATATAANTTTTAATGACAACATCGACAAGCACATTGGGTGTTAAGCCTGTTAAGGCCCGCCCATAGATAAATCATAATTGTGTGCAGTCCAAAAAGAACAAATTGCTATAGATGAAAAATATTGCTATAATTATATTCACCTTACTTAGCCTAGGTGTGTCCGCCCAAAAGAACATTTATACAAGTGAAAAATTTGACGAATTGAGCCAAGATCATAATAATTTGGCCATTATCCCATTCCTGACCAACCTGGAATTGAAGGATGAAATATCAAGTAAGGAGTTAAAAGATTTGGAACAAAAGGAGGGCTACGCGGTACAGGATGCCTTGGAAACCTATTTTTCCAAAAGAAAAAAGAAAAAGAAATTTTCCGTAGAGTTCCAGAATATTAAAAACACCAATGCCATCTTAAAACAAAATGGTATTTCATATGACAATATCGATGTTTACAGCGTAAAGGAACTAGCACAAATTTTAGGGGTGAATGGTATCATAAGCGGCACATTGGACCTAAATGTACTTCTATCCAAAGGTGTCCCTACAGAATTTAGCCTTCTTGATTATATTAACGGTGATTCCAATTATGGGCGAATAGGCGTAAAAATAAGTGACGGTATAACCGGCAAATTGCTTTGGAAATACGAAAAGCAAATCAATAAGAAATCTGGTAAAAACACTACAGACCTCATCGATCTCATGATGAAATTGGCTTCCAGAAAATTCCCTTATGACAGGGAACGCCCTAGAGATCGCAAAAAGAACTAATTGGAACCGTATTCCTTTAACACCTCAACAACGTAATCCAACTCCTCTTTGGTATTGTATTTTGAGAACGAAAAACGCAAAGAAGGTTTTTCCAAGTCCTCAGGAGAAAGAATTTCCGCAAGCACGTGCGAACCCAAGTCACTACCGGACTGGCATGCACTGCCCTTGGAACAGGCAATTCCCTTAAGATCCAAATGAAACAATAACAGCAATGCCTTTTCAGAATCAAAAGGTAGGCGCACGTTCACCAAGGTATAGGTACCGCCCTCCAGATCCCCGGAAAGTCCATTAAAGGCTACATCGGGAATGGCTTTGGTTAATTTTTCTATAAAATATCTTTTTAGCTCCAACACATAATCACTTTCCTCTTCCAAGTGGTCGTAAGCCGCTATAAAGGCTTCTTCCAAGCCTACTATATTATGATATGGTTCGGTTCCCGCCCTAAAACCGCGTTCTTGAGATCCTCCAAAAATCAAGGGTTGCAGACCAGTGTTTCTTTTAATATAAGCGAATCCGACCCCCTTGGGGCCATGAAATTTATGGGCTGCAGCAGTTAAAAAGTGGGCATTGGTTTTCTGCACATCCCATGGGAAATGTCCTATGGACTGCACCGTATCCGAATGAAATAAGGCATTGTGCTCCAGACATAGTTTTCCAACGGCCAATATATCCAATATGTTTCCTATTTCATTGTTCACGTGCATTAGGCTAACCATTTTCTTACTGTCATCCCTTTTCAGCAGCGACTCCAAATGGGCAAGATCTGGATTTCCATTTCCATCCAAATCCACAAACAATAGTTCAATACCATATTCCCTAGCGAGCGCCTCGGCCGTATGCAATACCGCATGATGTTCTATCTTGGAAGTAATCAAGGTTTCTATTCCAAGATCCCGAACACTGCACCTAAGTATCATATTGTCCGCCTCGGTACCGCCCGAAGTAAAGATTATCTCCGATGGGTGTGCGTTTAAATACTTAGCGATGGTTTTTCTTGCTTTTTCAATAGCCGTTTTAGCTGTTCTCCCAAAACCATGGGAAGAAGATGGATTACCATAGCAACTTGCCAGGGCATCTTGCATTTTAGAGATGACTTCCGGTCTAACCTGAGTGGTAGCGGCACTATCCAAATAAACCTTTTTCATTAAAAAAATAAATCAAATTAAAAACTTTCCAACTCTGGAAAAGTTTGCCAAAATTACTTGAAATAAAGTTAATTTCCTGTAAAATGCTCATAAACCTATAGGATTATAACCTATATTTCGATTAAATTTGAGGCATGAAAAATTATTTGACTTTCCTCCTGTGTTTGGCCCTTTGTTCATGCGATGATGGGGATTTAACCATAGAGACCATAGACTTTGACGATATTGCCATTGACTACTGTGACACNACAGTATCGACCAATACCACATTATTCTTTAAAATTAACGGTAACGAAGCTTTAATACTCACTTTAGCAAGTGGAACACTTAAAAATGTAGCATCGGACGGCGAAGTTGAATATCCTATTTCTTCTAGTACCACCCTCACCTACCGTGATTTTTCCGACGATGTTACCAGTACCTATTTTTGCAATCTCATCCCTGCAACGGAACCTACGGTGGTAGAAGAAATTGAAGCCGAGAGCGGTTCGGTACTTATAGCCTCCACAGCTGTAGTTGATGGTGATACCACTACTTATGAACATACCATAAGACTAAGTGGGATTACTTTTATCAATGCTTCCAACAATCAGCGGATAACGGATTTAAGCATCAACGATTTTGGAACTGTAACAACCAATTGATTATGGGGTATTCTGGAAAAAATATACTTCCGTAGCCCCCATACCGTATTTCTGGTAATCCGCATCATAAAACTTTGCATTTTCGTACCGCTTAAAAAGGAAATATAGCTCTTCCTTTAAAATACCTTCCCCTACCCCGTGTATAAATACTACCTTTTGAATCTTTTTGCGAATAGCAAAATCCAATTGGCGTTTGGCCGTATCAAGTTGTATATTAAGCATTTCAAAATTGGTCATTCCCTTTGTGGAAGGTGTTAGCTTATCTATATGCAGATCCACCTCCATCTGCGGAGAAAATCGCTCCTTGGCCCTTAACTTCTTACTATGTCGGTTCTTTGGCACTTCCTTCTCTGCCTTTATTTTAGCCACCTCAAAATTTGACACTTTAATAGCATTGGAACTGGAAACTTTCAATAATTCAGCTGCTGTATATGTTAACAAGAACCCATCGTTACTTTCTACCGTAATTTGCCCACCATTTACGTTTACCACAACTCCTTGAACAATATCATCGATGGCCTCAACTTGATCTCCTACCTTAAAATCCATTAGTCCTTTTCTTTATCTTTATCCTCATCCTTATTTTGATCTATACTCCACAACTGCGTGGTCTTATACAGACCAAACATTAACAGGACAATTCCAATGCTCAACGCATATTCCCCTTCCATATACTGGTCTCCCAACCCGGAAATTACAGCTCCAACCAGTATCAGCACCAAATAAAAAGTCCGTTTTGTTTTCATTGCCCAAAAATAATAGTATTTTTCGGTAAAGAATTATATTAGCACTTTAAATAACCCTGATGGCAATTCTCTTGGAACTGGAAAATTATATGCTCCCTTGCATGAACAAGCAGATATTCGGCATTGAGTGTCCCGGTTGCGGAATTCAACGGTCTATTTCCTATCTTTTGGATGGTAACTTTATTGAGGCCTTAAAGATATATCCCGCTATATATACCCTCATATTTCTAGTNGGTTTTGTTGGTGCCTCTCTACTGTTCGACATAAAAAATTCCTTCAAGATCAAAATCTATCTTTTATACCTAAACGCTGGAATCNTCATTGTAAATTACATTTACAAAATGGTTCATCTAATACATTAAAAAAGAATTATGGAACAACAAAAACTACCCAACGCCACACTAATATTAGTTTTCGGGATTATCTCAATAGTTACCTGCTGCTGCTATGGTATTATTGGTTTGATCTTCGGTATCGTAGGCCTTATTCTAGCTAAAAAGGCCACTATCCTCTATGCGGTAAACCCTAGTATGTATGAAGGATACAACAATGTTAAGTTAGGAAAAACCTTATCGATCATAGGTATCGTTCTTAATATTCTAGTAATCTTCTTCTTCCTTTGGATCATCTCTGTTATTGGTTGGGATGCATTACAGAACGAAGAACTTATGAGGGAAAGAATGGAAGATTATTTTCAAAACCTTCAATAAATTTTATTATCAGCCAACAATTTAATTGATCATCTTTATGGAAAACAACCAAACCCATCCCAAACCGAGCAACTATTTGGTTTTAGCTATCATCAGTACGGTATTCTGTTGCCTGATACCAGGTATAGTGAGTATTGTGAATGCTGCCAAAGTAAATGAAGCCTATGCACTAGGCAATTATGAACAGGCCGAAAGAGCTTCCAAAAATGCTAAAACATGGGCCATTGTAGGTATTGCAATAGCGGGCCTATTTTGGCTTATATATATTGCATTTTTTGGCTTGGCAATCTTTGGTGCATTTATGGGCGCAGGTGATTTCTAGAAGAAATAAAATAGCAGTAGCCATTGTAATGGGAGTGGTTTTCTTTGGAATACTACTCCTTTATTTTTTCAACAACCCAAGTAATTCCAACCACTTTCCCCAATGTCCATTTTTTACTGCCACAGGCTATTACTGTACAGGATGTGGGAGTCAGAGGGCGTTACACGATTTACTCCACTTGGATATCATTGGTGTAGCCAAACACAACCTACTTTTTATCCCTGCTTTTTTATTGATTGCCTACCATTGGGTGCGTAATTATGTCCCCATACACGGAAAAGAAAGCTTACCAGATTTAATCTATCACCCCAAAACGCCTATAGTGTTGATAATAATAATTGCCCTGTTTACCATTTTAAGGAATATCAATCTTTATCCTTTTACCCTTTTGGCACCAGAATAAAAAACCGCTATGAAATAAATAACGGGTCATCCCGTTCATCGAGAGGAATATTATTTCTCAAATTGCATTAGTGTCTTCGTTATAATCCCAACACAGTCCAATAGCTGTTCCTTATTCATTACCAAAGGCGGGGCGAACCTGATAATATTTCCGTGAGTTGGTTTGGCCAGGAGACCATTATCCCTTAATGCCAAGCAAATATCCCAAGCCGTTGAGCTGTCTTCGGAGTCGTTTATCAATATGGCATTTAATAAGCCTTTCCCCCTTACGGCCTTTATAATATTACAAGTGGGTATAAACTTATTGAGTTCTTCCCTGAACAGCACTCCCAATTGATAAGCGTTTTCAGCAAGCCTTTCTTCTTGGACTACCTCTAAAGCGGCTATACCCACTGCTGCTGCCACTGGGTTACCGCCAAAAGTACTCCCATGGCTACCGGGCTTTATTACCTCCATGATTTCGTCATTGGCCAGCACTCCAGAGATTGGATAGGCCCCTCCTGAAAGTGCCTTCCCCAAAATTAATATATCCGGTTTTACCTCAGGCGTCCCACTGCAGTGCCTATCAGGACAATTGCAATTGCCACAGCTAGCCAATAGTTTCCCCGTGCGGGCNATTCCCGTCTGTACCTCATCGGCAATAAAAAGGACATTGTGCTTTGTGCACNGCTCACGCGCCTTGACCAAATAGTCTTCAGAAGGCACATATACCCCAGCCTCTCCCTGTATGGGCTCCACTAGGAATCCCGCAATATTCCTATCGCTCTCCAAAACTTCCTTTAGAGCCCTTATATTATCGTATTCTATCTTAATAAAGCCTTCTGTATAGGGACCATAATTTTTGCGGGCAATAGGATCATTGGAAAATGAAATGATAGTAGTTGTTCGTCCGTGAAAATTATTCTCGCAAACAATTATTTGAGCCTGGTTTTCTGGAACTCCCTTTTTCTCGTAGGCCCATTTCCTACAAATTTTAAGAGCTGTCTCCACTGCCTCGGCCCCTGTGTTCATGGGCAGTAATTTATGGTAGCCAAATGTTTGGGCGGCCAACTTCTCAAATTTCCCGAGCATATCATTGTAAAAGGCCCTGGAAGTCAATGTCAGCGTTTTGGCCTGATTTATCATAGCATTGACAATTTTAGGGTGACAATGCCCCTGGTTTACTGCTGAATATGCTGATAAAAAGTCGTAATATCTTTTTCCTTCAACATCCCAAACAAAAACTCCCTCTCCCCTGGTTAAAACCACAGGTAGTGGATGATAGTTGTGCGCTCCGAATTTTTCCTCCAATGCAATGGCATCTTTAGAAGATAATTTTTCCAAAACCGACATGATTAAATAACTTTTAAATAAAACTTTAGCAATTCCTTCTTGGGGAGAGAAATCATCCAACTTTTGTAGAGATTGCAAATTACGAATTGTAAGTTGCATCCTAAAATTTTTAGGCATTGATTTTTGCTCAGAAAAACCTACCAATCAATCTTTTAGACGAAATTTGGCACTTACAGGATAATGATCGGACAAAAACCAGTTTTCCGGTCCATTGTGGACTTTAGCATCCAAAAGTTTCTGGGATATTTCGGGTGAAACCAAAATATAGTCTATACGTTGCAAACGTGAAGTCAATTCTTCCTTGGTTTCCCCATTTATATCTCCCAAAACCTGTCCGGGAAAACTGCCCCTCCCATTGATTCCTTTTGTNAATTTTTGTACCACGTCAAACANAGGGATCGACAGGAACTTGGACATTACGGCATAATCAAAACTGCCATTTTCAATATTCCCATTCAAGCCTTTTCCAGCATTGGATTCTCGTAATCCCTGTAATAAATTACCATTGGGATCGTACAGATCGGCATCAAAGGGAGAATGGGCGTTAAAATCACCCAAAACGATAAATTTAGAATTGGATTTATTAATTTCCTCCAATTTCCTTGATAGTATAGTGGCCTCCTCCCGTCTTCTCTCAATGCTGCCGGGATGAAGATGAATTACCAAAAAATCGATTCCATTTATATGGCAGTGCAATGCCCCATGGTGCATACCATCCATTATTTTTTCCTTAATAGCAATTGGATATTTGGAGGTTAAACCAACCGAATAACCAGTAGTTTTTAACAATATGGAATAGTCATGACCCCATGCCTTGGCATCATCCATTAACTTTTCCGGAGTGTAGGCACACAATTCCTGTAGGGCAACAACATCTGGAGATTGTACTCCTATCCACTGCTGCACCTTCTCCCTTCTATCCTGATCCTTGCCCCAATCATAGCCATTCCAAATATTATAGGTGAGAATTTTAAAATCGCTCTTTTTATCTTGTGATACGAGTGATAATGGTAGTATTATAATTATCAATAAAATATTTCGAAAATTCATTGGTCTAAATTTTATTTATAGGTTCATCGAATAGAATTTGGTGGCCTCCAAAAATACTTCAACTGGTAGCCCTTCATTTATACCGGCATATTATGTTTATTTAAAGGAAACGCCTATCTAATTATTTATTCCGTATTCAATTCCTAGGTCATTTTTCCTTATCGATTTCAGTTTTTCAGTTAACTTCATCTGCATTTCTTCCACTACTTTTTCATAGGCCGGATTATAAGCTAGGTTGTTATACTGTTTGGCATCGTGCTCCATATCAAAAAGTTCCATTCCAGATCCAGCATCTTCATCGTACTGGATATAGGCCCATTTGTGGTTTCTCACTAAAAACGACTTACCTCCCTGGCTTACTGAAAATGCATAATCCCTAAGCTCCATCTCTGGATTATCCAAGGTTTTCACAAGGCTTTTACCCTGTAAATAACGGGAAGCCTTTAGTCCGGCCAATTCGGCCAAGGTAGGATATAGGTCCAAAAGTTCTGTAAAGGAATTACAGACTGCAGGTGACTTTCCAGGCACTTTGATGATTAAGGGGACCCTGACCGATTCCTCGTGAAGACTCACCTTCATCCAGAAGCGGTGTTCCCCCAAGTGAAATCCATGATCTGAGGTAAAAACAACAATGGTATTATCTTCCAATCCTTCTTCCTTTAAAGACTTTAAAATCTTCCCCACTTGTGCATCCATATAGGCCACTGATGCGTAATACCCGGCAACTGCCTTTTTTTCTTGTTCTTCGGACATTTCACCATTAACACTGGTGACGTAATTGATTCCACGGGCGGGAATATCATCCCAATCGTTTTCCACCTTGGGAGGCAATACCATTTGTTGATGTGGATAAGGTTCAAAATACTTTCTTGGGGCAACAAAGGGCACATGGGGCCTTACCAGACCCACCGCTAAAAAGAAGGGATTATTCTTATTCTGTTTAATAAGTTGTACTGCTTTTTCAGCAGTTTTCCCATCGGAATGCACCAAATCATCCCCATCTGCCTTTACAATGGTCATAACATTCCCCCCTTTTCTCGGTTTAAGTCCGTAAGGATTATTTTGAACCAATTCGGCCTCCCCCGCCGCCGCCCATTCCGGTCCTTGACTATTATAACGTTCGGTCCAGGATGCCTCATCATCCTGTCCGTTGGACCCGGTTTCAATATCTATGGGAACTCCCATATGAAATATCTTGCTTACCCTTGCTGTGTAATAACCGTTTTCCTTGAACAATTGTGAAAGTGATTTTCTTGAGGGTCCAACATTTTCCCTGCCACTGACGTATCCGTAGGTGTTTGTGGCATTTGGATAGTAGCCGAACATTAAGGATGCCCTGGAAGGGCCACAGACCGGGTATTGGGTATAGGCCTTGGTATACTTAATACCCTCTGCTGCCAATTGATCTATATTGGGTGAGCGTGAAGCGCTATTTTCATAAGACGAAATGGCCGTGGCCGTTAAATCGTCAGCTATTATAAAAAGCACATTTGGCCTATTATTCTTAATCTTTTTTCCTGTTTTTTCCAGCTGTGCCTGTCCTGTAAAAAAACAAAACAAAAAAAGACAAAAAAGATATTTTTCCATTTTAAACCAACTTTTTAAATTAAATAAAAGGTATTAAACCTCAGGGCAAGCCTGTCTGCCGACAAAGGCAGGCCCTGAACCCAATAATTAGGAATCGACCCTAGGGTCGAGGTATTGAACCTAGATCCCGTCGAAAATGACGGGATTAGTCCAACTTGCAATTTTAAGTGCGTCTTACCGACTTCTCAAAATTGAGTTTCACTAATAAATTGAAACACATTGACCCCATTGGGATATCATATACTGCCAATTCAATATTCAAGGCCCCAACAATCCGGTAGCAGCAATGCTGATAAAGGACCGGTGCGACTTAGTTTACCCCATTGGAAAAACGAATCTAATAAATACAAACAAGACTCTGTTAAAAAGCTACATAAATCCTAAAAAATTCTCCTATTTTTGCGCCATGCGCAGAAAGAATACAAGACAAGTTTTTGAAAACGTAGAAGTAGTAGATGCCGGTGCCAAAGGCAAGACCATAGGAAAGGCACCCGATGGCCGGGTAATCTTCTTGACCAACACTGTCCCTGGAGATGTTGTGGACGTTATGACCACNAAAAAAAGGAAGGCCTATTTTGAGGGCGTTGCCACCAAGTTCCATACTTTTTCGAGTAAAAGAACTACCCCTNTCTGTGAACATTTTGGAGTATGTGGGGGCTGTAAATGGCAAGATATGGGCTATGAACACCAGCTATTTTACAAACAAAAAGAAGTTGAGAACAACCTACGAAGAATTGGTCATTTGGAATTGCCAGAAACGAGTCGCATTTTAGGATCCAAAAAGCAATACTTTTACAGGAACAAGATGGAATTTTCTTTTTCTGATAGTAGATGGTTGACCTTGGAGGAAATAAACTCAGGCAAGGAAATTGATGATAAAAACGCATTGGGATTTCATATTCCTGGAATGTGGGACAAAATCTTGGACATTAAAAAATGTCATTTGCAAGAAGATCCTTCCAATGCGATTAGGTTGGAAATAAAGGATTTCGCCATTAAGAACAATTTCAATGCGATTAGGTTGGAAATAAAGGATTTCGCCATTAAGAACAATTTATCTTTCTTTAACCCCAGGAATCAATGGGGCATGTTGCGCACGGTAATGATTCGCACCTCCTCTACTGGTGAAATCATGGTTATGGTCCAATTCTATGAGAACGATTTGGAGAAGAGGGAATTATTGATGAACCACTTGGCAGTAACCTTTCCTGCAATAACTTCCTTGTTATATGTCATCAATCAAAAACAAAATGATACCATATATGATCAGGAAATCATATGCTATTCTGGACGGGATCATATATTTGAGGAAATGGAAGGTCTTCAATTTAAAATAAATGCCAAATCATTTTATCAAACCAATTCGGACCAGGCATATGAACTATACAAGATAACCCGGGATTTTGCCGAACTTACTGGAAATGAATTGGTTTACGACCTTTACACCGGTACGGGCACCATTGCCCAATTTGTGGCCAAAAAGGCCAAAAAAGTAATAGGAATAGAAGCCGTTCCCGAAGCTATCACCGATGCCAAGGCCAATGCACAAAGAAACAAAATAGACAATGTAGATTTTTATGTAGGGGATATGAAGAATGTCTTTAATCCTAGTTTTATTGAGGAACACGGCAGTCCCGACCTTATTATTACCGATCCTCCCAGGGATGGTATGCATGCGGCCGTTGTACAACAAATATTATCCATTGCACCGGAAAGGGTTGTTTATGTTAGCTGTAATAGCGCCACACAGGCCAGGGATTTGGAGATGATGAAGGAAGATTATGAAATTATGAAGGTGCAACCAGTGGACATGTTTCCACAGACCCATCATGTTGAAAATGTTGTACTTTTGAAAAAACGGACCAAATAGTCCAACCGAGCATGAAAAAATTCTACATTCCAATATTAGTTTTAATTATATTAATCTGCTTTGGAGCCTGTGAAAAGGATGATATCTGTATAGATGGGGACACCCCTTTATTAGTGATAAGATTTTATAATGTGGACAACCCCACTGTATTAAAAAAGGTCACCAAACTTAGAATTGTGGGAGTTGGCCAGAATACCACGGTCACAACAGTATCCGATAGAACGGATTTGGATTCAATTGCCATTCCTTTGAAGGTCACAGAGAACAGCACAGGTTTTTATTTTATTAGGAACTCTGCAGATGTTGAAACTACAGATTCGGGAGGAGAGACTATTACGGTTGAAGGGGGAGACTTGGATACCTTGTACCTAAATTACACCAAAATAGATAAGTTTGTTTCCAGGGCCTGTGGATATATTGCCAATTATGAAGAATTGAATAGCGATCTAAAAATGGAAACCGATAATTGGATAAAGGATATAGAAATTGTAACCCCCTTGGTAGAAAATTCAACAGCAGCGCATGTTAAGATATTTCATTAGTAGCTTTTTATTTCTAGCCTTTCTTTTGGGGAGTTCCCAAAGCAAGCCTATCGATTTGCAACCAAAAGACACTGTGGTACACACCGACCCCTATGGTATTAGGGTGGGGATAGACCTTAGTCGCCCTTTAATTTCATTCTTAAATGATGATTATCAAGGATTTGAAATAGTTGGGGACTATAGGATAACAAATAAACTATATGTGGCTGCAGAACTTGGTAATGAAAAAAA
>JGI24723J26617_10002648_pt1 | contig 13878 bp, 14 predicted proteins | sample Cruoilmetagenom6_FD_26617 | JGI IMG/M metagenome (IMG submission 26617)
CGCTTGGCACTGCCAGTACTGCCTGCCGTCGTGAATGAAGGTGCTGTGATGGGTTTCCCCGCAATGCGGGCAGACAAAGCCCTCTGGCCAGCGCGACGCCAACAACGGCGAAGGCTCACTCACCATTGAGGTAAAAGGCACCGGCAAGGATTCGTTTCTGTCGCAGGTCATCGACTTGGTCAAACAGGCACAGGAAAGCAAATCGAAGACGCAAAATCTCGCCGATACCGCCGCGATGTGGCTCACCATAGTGGGACTGAGTGCCGATGTCATTACCTTTTTAATCTGGCTGGTGCTCATTAACAAGGAATTCGCCTTTGCCATCGAGCGTGCCGTGACCGTGATGGTGATTACCTGTCCGCACGCCCTCGGTCTTGCCGTGCCCTTGGTCGTGGCAGTCTCCACAGCGCTGGCCGCGAGTAACGGCCTGCTGATTCGCAATCGCGGTGCTTTTGAAGGGGCGCGGAAATTGCAGGCCATCATTTTTGACAAGACTGGCACGCTGACCGAGGGTCGCTTCGGTGTGACCGACACACTGCTGCTGGCACAGGACATTAATGAAGAGACGCTGCGCAAATATGCGGCCTCCGTGGATGCGAATTCAGAACATCCTATCGCCAAAGCTATCGCCGATTCTTCGGAGCAGAAGTTGCCCGTCGAAAATTTCAAAAGCATTCCCGGCAAAGGCGCAGAAGGCAGAGTCGAGGGCAGAGAAATAAAAGTGGTTAGCCCGGGCTATTTGCGCGAACAGAACATTGCGCACAATGATCAGCGCGTCGAGCCGCTGCAAGCTCAAGGCAAGACGGTCGTGTTCGTCATCGTGGACGGGCAGTTGAATGGCGCGATTGCGCTGGCCGACATCGTCCGACCCGAGGCGAAGCAGGCCATTGATGCGCTCAAGGCGTTGAACATTCGCTGCATGATGCACGCCGGCGACAATAAAGCGACCGCCAAATGGGTTTCGGATCAGATTGGACTGGATGAATACTTCGCCGAAGTCTTGCCTCAGGACAAAGCCGCCAAAGTGAAAGAAGTACAATCCCGGGGTGTGTTGGTTGCCATGACCGGTGATGGCGTGAACGATGCCCCGGCGCTGGCACAGGCGGATGTGGGTATCGCTATTGGAGCCGGTTCAGATGTGGCAGTGGAAACCGCCGATGTTATTCTGGTGCGAAGCAATCCGCTGGTCGTCTTGGCCATCGTGCAGCTTTCTCGGGCCACGTATAGCAAGATGATTCAGAAGATTTTTTGGGCCACGGGCTACAATGTAGTCGTGATTCCGCTGGCGGCCGGTGCGCTTTATGCGTGGGGTCTGCTGCTTACTCCCGCCATTGGTGCTGTGCTGATGTCTGCGAGCACGGTGATTGTGGCTATCAATGCGCGGTGCTGAAAATAAATCAATAACAGAGCAGTAGAAGCGGTAATCATCTGATTGCCCGATAGTAGGGATGGGTGGCTTAATAAAAGGAAGTTTATGATGATGGGTTATGCAAACGGATGGATGAATTGCTCAATGAGTTGATGCATTTGGACAGTGCTGAGTGTACTGTTAACCATGAAATGAAAACCATGCCGAATTTTCTGTGTCCTTAATTTCGGCTCACACGGGAAACTTAAACCATGAAAACCAACACACTTACGACCGAACTGCTCAACAAGATGGACGCCTACTGGCGCGCCTCAAACTATCTGTCGGTCGGCCAGATTTATCTCTACGACAATCCGCTACTGAAGCGGCCGCTGGCGATCGAGGATGTGAAGCAGATGCTGCTCGGGCACTGGGGCACGACCCCTGGGCAGAACTTCATTTACGTACACCTGAATCGGATCATCAAGCAATACGACCTCGACATGATTTATGTCTCCGGCCCTGGGCACGGCGGCCCAGCTGTCGTCGGAAACACGTACCTCGAGGGGACTTACAGCGAGATCTATCCCAACATCAGCCAAGATGAGGCCGGGTTGCAGAAGCTATTCCTGCAGTTTTCCTTTCCCGGTGGCATTCCCAGTCACGCCTCGCCGGAATGCCCGGGCTCGATCCACGAAGGCGGCGAGTTGGGCTATTCGCTCAGCCATTCATTCGGGGCGGTGTTCGATAATCCCGATCTGATCGTTGCTTGTGTCGTAGGCGACGGCGAGGCGGAAACCGGACCACTGGCCACGGCGTGGCATTCCAACAAATTCCTTGATCCGGCCACCGACGGTGCGGTGCTACCAATCCTGCATCTCAACGGCTACAAAATTGCCAACCCAACTGTCCTCGCCCGCATTACACGCGAAGAGCTGGAACAGTTATTCCGCGGCTACGGGTGGACGCCCTACTTCGTCGAGGGTCACGAGCCCGAGTTGATGCATGAAGCGATGGCTGCGACGCTCGACACGGCGGTGGAACAAATCAAAAAAATCCAGCAGGACGCCCGTGTTAAAGGTAATCTCACACGCCCACGCTGGCCAATGATCGTCCTCAATTCTCCCAAGGGCTGGACCGGGCCGAAGGTGGTCGATGGCCTGCAAATAGAAGACACCTTCCGTTCGCACCAAGTGCCGCTCCACCCGGCCGCACATCCAGAACACCTCAAGTTGCTGGAAGACTGGCTGAAAAGCTATCGACCGCAGGAACTCTTCGATGAGCAAGGCAGCCTGAAGCCAGAGCTGGCCGAGCTTGCACCCGAGGGCGATCGGCGCATGGGCGCGAATCCCCACGCCAATGGCGGCATGCTGCTGCGCGAGCTGCGCATGCCAGATTTCCGCGACTATGCGGCCAACGTTTCCGAACCGGGTGTGAAAGGTATCGGCGACACACGCGTGCTCGGCTCTTTCCTGCGTGATGTGACGAAGCTGAACAGCGAGCAGCGTAATTTTAGGGTGTTTGGCCCAGACGAGACGATCTCCAACGGCCTGGAAGCCCTGTTTGAAGTGACTCAACGTCAGTGGGATGCTGCGACCGTGCCGAACGACGAGTTTCTCGCGCCCAGCGGACGCGTGATGGAAATGCTCAGCGAACACCAATGCGAAGGCTGGCTCGAGGGCTACCTGCTCACCGGGCGGCATGGGCTCTTCAATTGTTACGAGGCGTTCATCCACATCATCGATTCGATGTTCAACCAGCACGCCAAATGGCTGAAGGTCACCGCCGACCTGCCATGGCGGCGCAAGATCGCCTCGCTGAACTACCTGCTGGCCTCACATGTCTGGCGTCAGGATCACAACGGCTTCACTCATCAGGATCCCGGTTTTATCGACCACGTTGTGAACAAGAAGGCCGAGGTTGTGCGGGTTTACTTTCCGCCGGATGCGAACTGCCTGCTGTCGGTGATGGACCACTGCCTGAAGAGCCGCCATTATGTCAACGTCGTGGTTGCGGGCAAACACCCGTCACCGCAGTGGCTGACGATGGATGCCGCCGTCAAGCACTGCACCCAAGGCATCGGCGTCTGGCAGTGGGCCAGCAATGACCAGGCCGTTGCACCCGACGTAGTCATGGCCTGCTGTGGCGATGCGCCCACGCTGGAGACGCTTGCTGCCGTCTCGATCCTGCGCGAGCATCTGCCCGAGCTGAAAATCCGGGTGGTCAACGTCGTTGACCTGATGAAGCTGCAGCCGCCAAACGAGCACCCGCATGGCTTGAGCGACATGGATTTCGACGAACTCTTTACCAAAGATAAGCCGGTGATCTTCGCCTACCACGCTTACCCGTGGCTGATTCATCGCTTGACCTACCGCCGCACCAATCACGACAACATCCACGTGCGTGGTTACAAGGAGGAGGGCACCATCACCACGCCGTTCGACATGACGGTACTGAATGATCTGGATCGCTTCCATCTTGTGATGGACACTATCGACCGCCTGCCTCAGACTGGCGACAAGGGCATCTATCTGAAGCAGCAGCTCAAGGACAAGCTGATCGAGCACAAGCATTACATTAACAAGCATGGCCAGGATATGCCGGAAATTCGTGACTGGAGATGGGAACTGATCCATGAATAAATTGAGACGACTTTGGGGCAATCTGCGATCAAGCTTTTGGTTTATGCCTTCGCTGATGGTCACGGGCAGTATTGTCCTTGCGGCAGCGTTGATCGAAGCAGACTCCGCCGGGAGTGCCCGATGGCTGAGCCAGTGGCCACGCCTGTTTGGGACCGGGGCGGCAGGGGCGCGCCAGATGTTGGCTACGCTTGCCGGTTCGATGATGTCCGTTATGGGTATCACGTTCTCCATGACTCTGCTGGCATTGGCGCTGGCTTCGGGCCAGTACACCTCGCGTATCCTGCGGAACTTCATGCGCAGCCGCGTCACGCAGCTCACACTCGGGACCTTCGCCGGAATTTTTGTCTATTGCCTGATCGTGTTGCGCACCATTCGCGGCGGTGAAACCGAATTCGTGCCAAGCTTGGCGGTTTTCTTCGCATTTATCCTGGCGCTCGGCGGCGTTGTCGTCCTTATTTATTTTATTCATCACATCGCCTCGTCGATCCAGGCTTCCAACATTATCGCCTCGGTCGCGCAGGAAACTATCGTGTCCATTGATCGGCTGTTTCCGGAAAAACCGGGCCACGGGTCCGAAGAAGATGAAGGCCAGAACCAAGACCAGGTGCTCCGGTCTCTGGATGAGAGGACATGGTACGCGGTGCCGGCAGAGGTTAGCGGCTACATACAGAGCGTAGATAATGGTGCGCTGTTGCGCTTGGCGCGGGACGGGAAGACCATCGTGACGATGGAACACGGCGTCGGCGCGTTCGTTGTCCAGAATACTGCGCTGGTATCGCTTGCCCTGACGTATCCGCCGGATCAAAAGACGATTTCCGCCCTGAATGGGGCTTATAGCATCAGCCGCCATCGCACGATCGAACAGGATCCCGCCTTCGGTATCAGGCAGATCGTGGATATGGCATTGAAGGCACTTTCGCCCGGGGTCAATGACACCTCGACGGCGGTGATATGCGTGGATTACTTGACGTCGATTCTGGCTCGGCTGGCTGGTCGGCCATTCCCGTTATCGCACCGTTACGAGGGAGAAACGCTGCGTGTGATCGCCATCGTTCCGAGCTTTGAAGGAGTGTTGGCCGAGGCGTTCGATCAGATCCGGGGCAGCGCCGCAGGCAATGCCGCCGTCATGGCGCGCATGCTCGGAGCTCTTCATGCCATCGGCAGCCTGACTCCCAACCCGCGCCGCCGGCAGGCGCTCTACGAACAGGTGCAGTGGATTGCCGAGCTGGCCGACCGCACCATCGAATCCGGCCATGATCGCGCGCGAATCGAACGGCGGCTGATGCATGTGCGCGGAGCTCTCGAAGCCGGGTCTGCTATGCGCGCAGAGGAAGCGCAGGCAAACTGACAGTAAATCAGCGGGAGCACACATGAAGAACAAAACCAGTACTTTGAGTTTCGGCGCTGTGATCTCGGTGCGCGGCAGCGCCGTTAATATACGATTCGATGAGCATTTGTCGCCGATCTATTCGGTTCTGCACGCGAGAGATGGGGGGAATCGTCATTGAAGTGCTGTCGCAACTCGTCGCACAACGGGTGCGCGGGGTGGCAGTGGAAGATACATTGCGCTCCTGGCCTAGCCGCAGACAATGCGGCCTGTTTTATGCCGGTTACGGCAGCGGATCATCAAATCGCGACAACCGCTCATGCGGTGTATGATTGCGAATCGGTTTGTGTTTTTTACCGCCGTGACGGAAATATCCATGGCGACCGGATCAACAATATTATCGAGTAACTTTTAGGGAGAAAAATCATGAGCAAAATCTGGATTCTCGCTGCGAACAGCGGCAACGCCACCCTCTTTTCCGCAGACTCGCCGACGGCGCCCTTGACCGAGCTTGCGACCTTTGACAACCCCGATGCGCGCGCGAAGCAGGAGGACCTCGTTGGCGACCGACCCGGGCGCAGCTTCGACAGCCATGGCGAGGGGCGCCATGCGATGGAAAGCAAGGTCGAGCCCAAGGAGCAGGTACAGTTGCGCTTCGCTAAGTTGATCGCTGATCGGCTCGAACAAGGGCGCGTGGACAATGCATTTGGGCGTCTCGTGCTGGTGGTCGCGCCCATGTTTCTCGGCCTGTTGCGCGCGAACTTCGGCGCACCGCTTAGTGCGCTGGTGTCTATGGAATTGGACAAGGATTACACGGCGTTGCGGCCCGAGGAATTGCGCGCCCGGTTGCCTGAGCAACTTTAAGTGCGGTGCCGAAAATAAGCGACCACAATCACAGGATAAAATCATGCAAATTCTGATCAATACCGACAAAAACGTTGAAGCTCCTGATGCATTTTCTGACCAGATGAAAGCCATGGTAGCGAGCACGCTGAACCGATTTGGCGAGCACATCACACGTGTTGAAGTGCATCTTAGTGATGAGAATAGCGACAAAGCCGGCATCAACGACAAACGTTGCCTGATGGAAGCCCGCCTCGAAGGTCGCCAGCCCATAGCGGTTACTCATCGGGCGGCAAACCCGGACTTGGCCGTTCGCGGCGCCGCAGAGAAGTTGAAGCACATGATCGAAAGTACCCTTGGGCGGCTGGATAACCATTAACGATCTTGGATGCAAAAACAGTTGGAAAGAAATGTCTTGATGAGCATAAATATTGTAACAAATTGATTTGTTGCATGCCAAACAAGGAAAGACTCAATAGCCGCGACAAGGGGTGGCGGGAATGGTCCAAGCTCAAACGTGTAGGATTAGGGTTCATGAGAAAGGCTCATGGATCGGCTGGGATTAAGAGGAGCTTCTACCTCTATCACATGGAGCAATTGATGAAATTATGACCCCTATATGCCCCGTCATTACACTCTCCCCGCGGGACTACGACGCGGTGCTATTCGATCTCGATGGGGTATTGACCAGGACGGCGAGCGTACATGCCTCGGCCTGGAAAAAACTGTTCGATCGTTTTCTCGAGCAGCGCGCCACTCAGGCAGACGAGTCGTTCGTGCCATTTGATATTGCCACCGACTACCCTCGCTACGTCGACGGTAAGCCGCGTTACGACGGCGTGGCAGCCTTTCTCGAGTCACGCGGGATTGTATTGCCGTTGGGTACCACGGAAGATGGCCCCGAGGTGCAAAGCGTGCGCGCGTTGGGCAATCTGAAGGATCAGTATTTCCTGCAACACCTTGAGCAGCACAGCGTCGAACCCTATGAAGCGGCGATCGCGCTCGTGCGCAAACTCCGAGCGCAGGAGATCAAGACCGCCGTCGTTTCCTCCAGCAACAACTGTGCGGTGGTGCTCAAGTCAGCGGGGATTGCACGGCTGTTCGATGTGCGAGTGGACGGAACGGACGTCACCCGCCTCAAGCTCAAGGGCAAGCCGGCACCGGATGCGTTTGTGGAGGCGGCACGGCGCCTCGGGGTGGACCCCTCGCGGGCCGTGGTCGTGGAGGACGCGATCGCCGGCGTCGAGGCCGGGCGCGCCGGCCAATTCGGCTGTGTCATCGGCGTCGATCGCCGCGGGCAGGCGCCGGCGCTACGCGATGCCGGCGCCGATGTCGTGGTGACCGATCTGGCGCAAGTCCGGGTGGCTGTTGAACCGCCATCCGCGTGGTCACTGGAGTTTGAAGGTTTCGACCCGGCGCAGGAAGGTATTCGCGAAGCCTTGTGCACCCTGGGAAACGGCTATTTCGCGACGCGCGGGGCCGCCGCCTGGGCGGTGGCGGATGACATTCACTATCCGGGAACTTACCTCGGCGGCGGCTACAATCGGTTGCGCACCGACATCGCCGGTCACGTGGTCGAGAACGAGGATCTCGTGAATTTCCCCAATTGGCTCGCGCTCGAGTTTCGTATCGCCGAGCAGGACTGGTTCGAGGCGCGAACCGTCACGCTCCTGTCGTACCGCCAGGAACTCGATCTGCGGCGCGGCATGCTGGTGCGAAGCATCAGCTTCGAAGACGACCAAGGCCGACGCAGTACGCTCAAGGAGCGACGCCTGGTCTCGATGGGCGGCATGCATCTGGGTGCGCTGGAACTGACGCTGACCGCCGACAACTGGTCGGCAAGCGTCACAGTACGTTCGGCGATCGATGGGCGCATTGTCAACGCAGGCGCGAAGCTGTATCGCAAGTTCAACAACACACACCTGGAGCCGCTGGCAGGCAAGATCGTTGGTGAGGACGGCGCACACCTGCTGGTACGAACCTGTCAGTCGAATATTCATGTCGCACAGGCGGCGCGAACGCAAGCGTTCCTGGACGGACAGCCTGTCACAGTCCGGCGCCGGATCATCGAGGAATCGGGATACATCGGGGAGGAACTCACAGTCGAGGTCAAGCAAGGCGAGACGCTGGTTCTGGAAAAACTCGCTTCTTTCTATTCGTCTCGCGACCACGCCATTTCGGAGTGCGGACTGGAGGCAAGCAAGGCCATTGCTCGCGCGGGGCGCTTCGATGCCGTGTTGGCCGACCATGAGCTTGCCTGGAAACACCTGTGGCGTCGTTTCGATGTGCATGTCCAGCCTGCCGATCCAGGGTTTAAGTTGAATGTTCCGATGCTGCTTCGGTTGAACATGTTTCACCTGCTGCAAGCCGTATCACCCAACTCCATCGGACTCGATATCGGTGTGCCCGCGCGGGGCTGGACCGGAGAAGCGTATCAGGGCCATATCTTCTGGGATGAATTGTTCATCTTCCCGTTTTTCAATTATAGGATGCCCGAAATCACCCGATCGCTGCTGATGTATCGTTATCGTCGCTTGAGCGAGTCGCGCGCCGCCGCGGCGGCGGCCGGATACAAGGGGGCGATGTTCCCCTGGCAGAGCGGAAGCGATGGTCAGGAGGAGACCCAGGCGCTTAACTTGAACCCGCGCTCACAGCGTTGGGTGCCCGACAACTCCTACTTGCAGCGCCACGTTGGGAGTGCCATCGCCCATAACGTCTGGCAGTATTTTCAGGTCACTCACGATGTCGAGTTTTTGCATTCCTACGGCGCGGAGCTGATCCTCGATATTGCCTGCTTCTGGTCGAGCATTGCGAGCTTTGATGACGAGCGCGAGCGCTACGAGATCCGCGGCGTGATGGGCCCTGATGAGTTTCACGACAGCTATCCGGATTCCACAGCGCCCGGCCTCAACAACAACGCCTATACCAACATCATGGCCGTATGGGTGCTGTGCCGGGCGCTGGAGGTGCTCGATCTGCTATCGGACATGTGTCGCGCCGAACTCACGACGCGACTTGGCTTATCGGCAGAAGAGATCGCGCGTTGGGGCGATATCAGTCGCAGAATGTTTGTCCCGTTCCATGACGATGGAATTATCAGTCAGTTCGAGGGCTACGAAACATTGCGTGAGCTCGATTGGGAGGACTACCGGACACGGTACGGCAATATTCAGCGTCTCGATCTAATCCTCGAGGGGGAGAACGACAGCGCCAACCGCTACAAGCTCTCGAAGCAGGCTGACGTGCTGATGTTGTTCTACCTGTTTTCCGCGGAGGAACTCGGGGAGTTGTTCGAGCGTCTGGGCTATCCGTTCGAACACGAGACTATTCCGCGAAACATTGCCTATTATGCCGACCGCTCATCCCAAGGCTCCACTCTGTCCCGTGTGGTGTATGGCTGGATCCTGGCACGTTCCGACCGGCCGCGTGCGATGAATTTCTTTGCGGAAGCGCTACAAAGTGACGTGAGCGATATCCAGCACGGCACCACCGCGGAGGGCGTTCATCTTGGTGCCATGGCGGGAACCGTCGATCTAATCCAGCGCGTCTCGACGGGCATCGAAGTCCGAGGGGATATGCTGCGACTCAATCCGGAATTACCGAAGGAGATGGAGCGTCTCGACATGCGCATCCGCTACCGCGGGCATTCACTTGATCTGCGGCTGATGCGCGACTCGCTCTCGGTCCGTGGCCATGATGGTGCGGCGGCGCCAATTACATTGTGCGTCGACGGCAAGGTCTGTGAATTTGTCAGTGGAACCACCCGTGTGTTTCGATTGAACGACGTGGCGACGGAGGTGTAATGGTCGAACAGGAATCGGCCGACAGGCCTGTACTTTTCAATGTCCAAGGAATCAAGAATCAAGGGGTCAGAGCTCGACCCCGATGAAAGGATATCTTGATGACGCTTACTTGGGAGCCGCAGGTTGCTCTTTATGCCGATAGAGTTGTCAACGAATGCCTGTGCGGCAGCAGATAGAACACCGATGACGGCCCAAGGCTCTAATCGCCTGATTGTGCTGCTTGCCTTCCGCACGCTTCTTGTCGTAGTAGGCGCGCGACATCGGTACGCAAGCGATATGCCGTGCCACCGCCACCATCATGGCTGCCTTGGCGCGGGTGTTGATGTGGCGTGGTGTTTTTGCACTGCTCTTTTTGCCGGAGCTATTGTCCAGCGCCGACATGCCCCTATACACAGCCAGCCCTGCCTCCGATTTGAAACGCACCAGTGACTGACTTCCCCAGCGATTTCCGCCATCGAGGTTTTACCGAAGCCAGGTAAGCTACTGATGGTTTACGCCAGCTCGGAGTGGGCGGCGATGGCGGCGATTTTCTGATCTATGGCTTTGATGTCCTTCCCCAGCGCCAGTATACGGTGCGCATCTTGCAAAATCATTTCGCCCACCCATTCAACATCGGGGGAAAATTGTGCCTGTGCTTGCCACGACTGTATCTGTGCCGCATAGGTTTTTCCTACGCCAGGTATAACCATCAGGCTGGATCGCCGAGCTTGGCCAGTTTGGTCAATTTGTCACGGCAGGTGAGGTAATTCAAGAACCAGATGTTGTCTGCTTCCCCAGTGATTGCCATCAACCCCGATCTCGCGCGGCGTTCACTGAGGGTTTACTCCTTCGGTTCGGCGTTAACGTCTTGCTGAATTTGTATAGGCCTATATGGCCAGCGCTCAATCTCGCCAGGAAAGACCGGGTGTGCGCAGAGCACGCAACCCGATCGTTGTGCCGACACGTCCAGCTCTGCGCAATGCGCGCGTCGACAGGCCTGCAATGTGCGATAGCGTACAGACAGGATTGGCAGTGGCACCTAATTATGGCTCACGCGTCCCAAACCGACCCGCACAAATGCCAACTAAAACGGGTGCGTTGTCGACCTGCCGATATTCGCGCACGCACAAGCCAGCTTCGTGGAAACGGCCTTCAAAAACCTGCAGTAAAAAAGGAGAAAAAAATGAAACACATGAAAAAAATATTGATAATAAGGCCGGTTAGGAACCTGTGGAAAGCCGCTGGCGGAGTGCTCGTCTTCCTCCTCTCCACGACCGCTGTATGGGGCGGGGGACTGACTGATGGAGTTCAGGTTGAGAGGATGAAACCGAGCAATATTGCGGCTGAAGTCGTGAAAGACGAGAAGCCCTCTCGTCCACCAGAGCGACTCTACGGCACTTGGATTGCCAAAGATGTGGACGCAAAAGTGGGCGAGGTCAAGATCCGGCTCACCTTCCGCCAAGAAAAGAAAGCAACTCTCTTGGCGTGGTCCGATATTCCGTTTGCCGGCCAAGTCCGAGATCTCAAAGGAGCATTTTCAGTGCATGGCGATACGATTAGCTCGGAGGCCCTTCGGGATGGAAAAAAGGCGAAATTTTCCTTTGAAAACGACCAGTTGGTGCTGCGTTTCATAAGCGGCAAAGTCATACGATTCGACCGGGAATAGCGGTCGGCTCGAAACCCGAAAACAGGCGTGGCCGCGACCTGCCGCTTTTAAAGGAACCAAACACAAGGAACAAATGATGAAAATTCAAATTAACACAGACAATAACATCGATGGTAGCGAAGAGCTGGCCGAGCAAGCCAAAGCTACGGTGGAAAGCACGCTCGGCCATCTGGCGGAACACATTACTCGCGTCGAAGTGCATCTCAGCGATGAGAACAGCGACAAGGGCGGTAGCCATGACAAGCGTTGCATGATGGAAGCGCGCCTCGAAGGTCACCAACCGATTGCGGTTTCGGATGAGGCGGAGTCGATTGGCCAGGCGATTGATGGAGCGGCTGAAAAACTTAAGCGATCTCTTGACCACACACTTGGACGATTGACTCACCGTGGAACACCGAGTGCGTGAGCATCAAAGCCATCGTCGGGTGCACACTGGATTTATAGCTGCAGCTCCATAAACTTTACGAGAAACTGGGGCGTGAGGACGTTCGAGCTGTCCAGGAATCGGAGGATGGCGAACGAGAGACTGCCAACCGTAGAAACCAAATAATAGTCCGGAACGTTTACCGCGGCTTTGCTGACCGAAAGGAGCAATATGAAAATCAATTCTCCAGACTTCCAGGTGTCGCCTGGACAAGAGCTCAATCTCAGCGAGCGCCCTACGAAGGTGAAGCCTTTCTTCAAGTCGAAGAAGCACTATCATAAACGGCTCGATGAGGGCGTTGAGGAGCTAAGTGAACTGCAACGCATGCACTACGCGTCCGATCGCTATGCGATCCTGCTTATTTTTCAGGCGATGGACGCCGCCGGCAAGGATGGGGCCATCCGGCACGTCATGTCCGGGGTCAATCCGCAGGGCTGTCAGGTGTTCAGTTTCAAGCAGCCGAGCACCGAAGAACTGGAACACGATTTCCTCTGGCGCACGACCCGCCGCATGCCGGAACGCGGACGGATCGGCATTTTCAATCGCTCCTATTACGAAGAAGTGCTCATCGTTCGCGTGCATTCGGAAATACTGCGCAGCCAAGGGCTGCCCGTCGGGTTGATCGCGAAGCAGGCCATTTGGGAGGAGCGGTATCGTTCCATCGTGGACATGGAAGCACATCTCCACCGCAACGGCACCCGGATCATCAAATTCTTTCTCCATCTCTCGAAGGACGAACAACGAAAACGTTTTCAGGATCGAATCGATGAGCCGGACAAGAACTGGAAGTTCAGCCTCGCAGACGTGCGCGAGAGGAAGCGCTGGGATGATTACATGAAAGCGTATGAGGCGTGTCTGAACGCGACCAGCACCGCTCATGCGCCCTGGTATGTCGTTCCCGCCGACAACAAGAAGAACGCCCGGCTGATCATTTCGCAGATCATCCTCGATACCATGAAGGAACTCGGGATGAGTTATCCGACAGTCGATAAGGAGCGCCTCAAGGAATTGCAGGCCATCCGCAAAGAACTTTGAGGGTGCCTCTAAAAATTTAATTTTCTAGCAGCCTGTCGGGCTTAAAGAATCGTAGCGAAAATTGAGCTGAACGAGGGTAGATTATGACGATTTTGCAGGGCAATAGTTGTTCTATCGCCCAAAAAAGCGGCGAAATATACACCGCTCAGCTAAATTTGCAGCCGATTCCCTTTAAGTCCGACAGGCTGCTAGGCAAGACAAGGCGCGAGTAAAAAATTTGAGCGCAGCATATGCTTGATATGTAAGCGATAATTTTTTCGAGTAACGCAGTATTGTGACGCAATGGGGTAAGCAGGCAAGCTGCGAAGCGGCTGCTCGCAAAATTGGATTTTTAGAGGTGCCCTTGAGGCCGGATGCCACTGTTGGAAGGTTGAACCATGAATAACATCAGACGGCTCTGGAGTAATTTGCGGACGAGAGCTGGTGATCCACGGCACCCCGCTTGCATCGCGAGTTCAAGAGATCATCAAAGGCCAAATATTCCACTGCAGGTGTTTACCCTATGGGAAATACACCCCATGGCGTCTGCGCGCTGCGCTGCGCTACCTATCCTATTTTATTATGCATATTTTAGCTGCAAGTTATCTCGCGCCGGTTGGATTCAGGCCGCCCATTCAAGCAGCCGTCTTAGTGGTGGCTGGCGGCTGGACAAATAACTTCAATCCGATGCGAAAGCTATTGCTCAAAATTAAGCAGTCAACCGCGTGGCAGGTTCTCTGCCGCGCTTACGCACGCTGGGTGGAAGCGGATGGCAACGAGGGAGCCGCCGCTTTTGCCTATTACCTGCTGCTGTCATTCCTGCCTCTTGTAA
>JGI24723J26617_10002649_pt1 | contig 13872 bp, 13 predicted proteins | sample Cruoilmetagenom6_FD_26617 | JGI IMG/M metagenome (IMG submission 26617)
ACTTAGCGACGTGGTGGGCGATTACCGCCACCATGTGGACGCGGTGCACCGCCTTCTTGGGCTTCGGCAATACGACGATCATGTGCTTGTGGATCATGTTCCATGATCTCACCTTTAAAGATCCAGACTTTGATACCGATGATACCGTAAGCTGTCAGACCTTCGCAGCGTGCATAGTCGATGTCGGCACGCAATGTGTGCAATGGCACGCGACCTTCACGGTACCATTCAGTCCGCGCAATCTCTGCACCGCCCAAACGACCGGCAACATTGATACGAATGCCCAAGGCACCCATACGCATTGCGTTTTGTACGGCACGTTTCATAGCACGGCGGAAAGATACACGGCGTTCCAGCTGTTGTGCAACGGATTCAGCAACCAAGGCTGCATCCAGTTCCGGCTTGCGGACTTCAACAATGTTCAAGTGCAATTCAGATGATGTCAAAGCAGAAACTTTCTTGCGAAGCGTTTCAATATCAGCACCTTTTTTACCGATGATCACACCCGGACGTGCAGAGTGAATAGTCACGCGGCATTTCTTGTGTGGGCGTTCGATAATCACGCGTGCGATACCTGCTTGAACACATTCTTTCTTGATGAAGTCACGGATTTTCAAATCTTCCAGCAGAAGATCGCCATAAGCGTTGCTTTCAGCAAACCAGCGGCTGTCCCATGTACGGTTGACTTGCAGACGAAAGCCAATTGGATTGATCTTTTGACCCATTATGCTTGCTCCTCAGCTGGCTGACGCACAAGAATAGTAACCTGCGCGAAAGGCTTCAAGATTTTACCGTAGCGACCACGTGCACGCGGACGTCCACGCTTCATTGTCAGGTTTTTACCGACATAAGCTTCTGCAACGATCAATTCGTCTACATCCAGCCCGTGGTTGTTTTCAGCGTTGGCAATTGCTGACTGCAAAGTTTTCTTTACGTCCACAGCAATACGTTTTTTTGAAAACGTCAAATCGGTCAGTGCTTTTGCAACTGATTTACCACGAATAAGTTGCGCAACAAGATTCAGTTTTTGCGGGCTTGTTTTTAGCATGCGGGAAACGGCCATAGCTTCGTTATCCGCAACGCGACGCGCGTTTTTAGACTTGCTCATGGCTTACTTCCTTTTCGCTTTTTTATCAGCCGTGTGGCCGTAATAANTACGGGTCGGGCTGTATTCACCGAATTTNTGACCAATCATATCCTCGGATACATTTACCGGGATGTGTTTGCGGCCATTGTAAACGCCGAATGTCAAACCCACGAACTGAGGCAGGATTGTTGATCGACGAGACCAAATTTTAATAACTTCATGACGCCCTGATTCGCGTGCAGCTTCTGCTTTTTTAAGCACGTATGCATCAACGAATGGGCCTTTCCAGACTGAACGAGACATATCTTAACGACCCTTCTTTCTTAGCGTGACGAGAACGAACAATGAATTTATCCGTTGTCTTGTTTGAACGTGTGCGCGCACCTTTAGTAGGTTTACCCCAAGGTGTCACAGGGTGACGACCACCGGATGTCCGACCTTCACCACCACCATGCGGGTGATCAACAGGGTTCATAACAACACCACGTACAGATGGGCGGATGCCCTTGTGACGGTTACGACCGGCTTTACCCAAGTTTTGGTTGCTGTGATCTGGGTTGGAAACGGCGCCGACTGTGGCCATGCATTCTTGGCGTACCAAACGCAATTCACCAGAAGACAAACGCACCTGAGCGTAGCCACCATCGCGACCGACAAACTGAGCGTAAGAACCGGCAGCACGCACCATTTGGCCGCCTTTGCCTTGCTTCAGCTCGATGTTGTGAATGATTGTACCGATCGGCAAACCAGTAAACGGCATCGCGTTACCAGGTTTGATATCAGCTTTGGCTGAGGATACAACTTTATCGCCAACAGCCAAACGCTGTGGTGCAAGAATGTATGCTTGTTGACCATCTTCGTATTTGATCAGCGCGATAAACGCAGTCCGGTTAGGGTCGTATTCAATACGCTCTACCGTGGCTGGAACATCCATTTTGTTCCGCTTGAAATCTACGATACGATAAAGGCGCTTCGCCCCACCGCCTTTGCGACGCATAGTAATCCGTCCGGTATTGTTCCGGCCACCGTTTTTGCGCACACCTTCGGTGAGTGCTTTAACAGGACGGCCTTTCCAAAGCTCGGAACGGTCAATCAGAACCAACCCGCGTTGGCCTGGCGTCGTCGGTTTATACGACTTTAATGCCATTCTTTCTGTCTTCCGTTTTAAAAACGATCAGCTGATCGTTGTGGTTATACGGCCCCGTAGGTCCGCTTCAAAAGTAAACACGGCCCCCGAAGGGACCGCGATTCGTGTGTCTTCTATCAAAGGCCAGTGCTGACGTCGATAGTGTTACCTTCTTCAAGTGTAACATATGCTTTTTTGACATCTTTGCGTTTGCCAAGCTGACCGCGGAAACGTTTCACTTTACCTTTAGTGATCGTTGTATTGACCGCTTTCACTTTGACATTGAACAAAGTTTCAATCGCTTCTTTGATCTGAGGTTTGTTCGCATCGATTGACACTTCAAACACAACAGCGTTGTTTTCAGACGCCATTGTCGCTTTTTCAGTAACAATCGGCTTGCGAATTACATCATATAGTTCTGCTTTAGTGCTCATTTCAATCGAGCCTCCAATGCTTCAGCGCCCGCTTTGGTGATAACCAAAGTGTTTGCTTTCAAGATGTCGTAAACGTTTGCACCTTGGCTTGGCAAAACATCCAGACCATCAATATTGCGTGCAGCCAATGCAAAGTTTGCATCCACTTCAGCACCATCGATAACCAATGCTTTTTTCCAACCCAGATCTGACAGCACTTTAGCCAAATCTTTGGTTTTTGCGTTTTTCAGCGTTGCTGTATCCAGAACAACCAATTCACCCGCAGTCGCCTTTGCAGACAATGCATGACGCAGACCCAATGCACGGAACTTTTTAGTCAAGTCATGTGCGTGGCTGCGTGGTGTTGGGCCTTTATAGACACCGCCACCGCGGAAGATCGGTGCAGAGCGGGCACCGTGGCGTGCGCCACCTGTACCTTTTTGGCGATAGATCTTCTTAGTTGAATAGCTAACTTCTGAGCGTGTTTTTACTTTGTGTGTACCGGCTTGGCGTTTTGCCAATTGGTAGCGCACAACACGGTGCAAAATGTCAGCACGGGGCTCCAGACCGAAGATCGCATCGGATAGTTCGATGCTTCCTGCAGCTTTTGCGTCCAGTTTGATTACGTCGGCTTTCATTATTCATCGCCTCCAGTCGTAGCTTCAACAGCTGCTTCTTCAACTTGTGCTTCAACAGCAGGTGNTTGTTGGCTGCGCAGAGCTGCCGGGAAAGGAAGACCTTCAGGGGCTTTCTTTTTCACAGCATCTTTGACAGTGACCCAACCACCTTTGGAACCGGGAACAGCACCTTTGATCATGATCAAGCCACGATCGATGTCTGTTTTAACAACTTCCAAATTTTGTGTTGTAACACGTGCAGCACCCATATGACCGGCCATTTTCTTACCTTTGAAAACTTTACCGGGTTCCTGACACTGACCAGTAGAACCGTGTGAACGGTGTGAAATAGATACACCGTGTGTTGCACGCAGACCTTTAAAGTTCCAACGTTTCATAGCACCGGCAAAACCTTTACCGATAGATGTGCCGGCTACGTCGACTTTTTGGCCTTCCAAGAAATGGTTGGCCATGATTTCTTCACCAACTTCAATCAGGTTGTCTGCAGAAACGCGGAATTCCGCGATTTTGCGTTTTGGTTCGACTTTAGCTTTCGCAAAGTGGCCGCGCATTGCAGCCGTTTGGCGTTTTGCTTTCGCAGTACCTGCACCAAGCTGAACAGCAGAGTAACCGTCTGTTTCACTTGTGCGTTGGGCAACAACCTGAAGGTTTTCCATTTGCAAAACGGTTACAGGGATCTGTTTGCCGTCTTCCATGAACAACCGGGTCATACCCAATTTTTTTGCAATTATTCCAGAGCGCATAATATCTGTGCCCCCTTACAATTTGATCTCAACATCCACACCAGCAGCAAGATCGAGCTTCATCAGCGCGTCTACTGTTTGTGGAGTTGGGTCAATAATATCTANCAGACGCTTATGCGTCCGAATTTCAAACTGTTCACGTGATTTTTTGTTCACGTGCGGGCTNCGCAGAACAGTGAATTTCTCAATTTTATTCGGCATCGGAATTGGGCCGCGCACTTGCGCACCAGTCCGTTTTGCTGTGTTTACNATTTCCGCAGTGGACGCATCCAATACACGGTAATCATAAGCTTTCAGCCGAATACGAATATTTTGGCTTTTCATATCTTAAGCCTTTCAAGGCGTTAGAGTTGATAGGTAGAGCGGCAGATTATCAGCCGCCCTACGTCGAACCCGAAGGTTAATTATTATTCGATGATTTTAGAAACAACACCTGAACCAACTGTGCGGCCGCCTTCGCGGATCGCAAAGCGCAGACCTTCTTCCATCGCAATTGGATAGATCAGTTCAGCTGAGAATTTCAGGTTATCACCCGGCATCACCATTTCTGTACCCGCTGGCAGTTCAACTGTACCTGTCACGTCAGTTGTACGGAAGTAGAACTGTGGACGGTAGTTAGCAAAGAACGGCGTGTGACGGCCACCTTCGTCTTTAGTCAGAATATATACTTCTGCTTCAAACTTAGTGTGTGGTTTCACTGAACCTGGTTTACATAGAACCTGGCCACGCTCAACGCCGTCACGGTCGATACCGCGCAACAAAACACCAACATTGTCACCAGCTTCACCGCGATCAAGCAGTTTGCGGAACATTTCAACACCAGTACATGTTGTTTTCTTGGTGTCTTTAATGCCGATGATTTCTAGTTCTTCACCAACATTAACAACGCCACGCTCAATACGGCCGGTTACAACTGTACCACGACCGGAAATTGAGAACACATCCTCGATAGGCATCAAGAACGGTTTGTCTACAGCGCGCTCTGGTGTTGGGATATACGCGTCAACAGCAGCCATCAGCTCAGCAATTTTTTCTTTGCCGATTGCATCGTCACGGTCTTCCAGTGCAGCCAGTGCTGAACCTGCAATGATAGGAATATCATCGCCCGGGTAATCATATGCTGACAACAGTTCACGAATTTCCATTTCAACCAGTTCCAACAACTCTTCGTCGTCTACNTGGTCAACTTTGTTCATGAAAACAACCATGTGAGGAATNCCAACCTGGCGACCCAAAAGGATGTGCTCGCGTGTCTGAGGCATAGGACCATCGGCTGCGTTCACAACCAAGATCGCACCATCCATTTGTGCCGCACCAGTGATCATGTTTTTCACATAGTCAGCGTGGCCCGGGCAATCAACGTGGGCGTAGTGACGTGTGTCAGTTTCATATTCAACGTGAGCTGTTGAAATGGTGATACCACGTGCTTTTTCTTCCGGCGCGCCATCAATTTCATCATACGCTTTGAAAGTGTCTGAAAANTGCTTTGTAATCGCAGCTGTCAGTGTTGTTTTACCGTGGTCAACGTGGCCAATTGTGCCGATGTTGACGTGTGGTTTATTACGTTCAAACTTTTCTTTTGCCATAACTAGGGCCTCCTAGGTTTGTATTCGGTCGGCAGTGCCTGACCTGTTAGGTTTCAGATCAGGCGAATTTCGCCTGGATTTCTTCGGATATATTACTTGGTACAGAATCGTAGTGGCTGAACTGCATAGTAAAGTTCGCACGGCCCGAAGACATGGACCGCAACGTATTGATGTAGCCAAACATGTTGGCCAGTGGCACGCGCGCATCGATTGCGATAGCGTTACCGCGTGTGTCTTGGCCTTGAACCATGCCGCGACGTGAAGTCAGATCGCCGATAATGCCGCCTGTGTATTCTTCAGGTGTCACAACTTCGACTTTCATGATCGGTTCCAGCATTTTCGCACCCGCTTTACGCAGACCATCACGCATACCCATGCGCCCTGCGATTTCAAATGCCATCACACTTGAGTCAACGTCGTGGTATTTACCGTCGATCAATTCCACTTTGAAATCGATAACCGGGAAGCCGGCCAACGGCCCGCTGTCCATGACAGACTCGATACCTTTTTCAACGCCCGGGATGTATTCTTTCGGAATAGATCCACCAACAATTTTAGACTCGAATGAATAACCTTCGCCCGGCTCTGTCGGCAAAATGACCATTTTCACTTCAGCATACTGACCTGACCCACCGGATTGTTTCTTGTGGGTGTAGGTAATTTCAGCTTCATGTGAAATCGTTTCACGATATGCCACCTGTGGCGCACCGATGTTCGCTTCAACCTTAAACTCGCGCTTCAGACGATCCACTAGAATGTCCAAGTGCAATTCGCCCATGCCCTTCATGATTGTCTGACCAGACTCAAAGTCTGTTTCAACACGGAAGGATGGATCTTCTGCTGCCAGACGGGCAAGGCCCGTTGACATTTTTTCTTGGTCAGCTTTGGTTTTTGGCTCAACAGCAATTTCGATCACAGGATCGGGGAACGTCATTGTTTCCAGAACCACCTGATCGTTAACCGCACAAAGCGTATCACCGGTTGTAGTTTCTTTCAAACCTGCAAGCGCGATAATATCGCCGGCAAATGCTTCTTCGATAGGCACCTGTTCACTTGAGTGCATCATCATCATACGGCCAACACGCTCTTTTTTACCCTTGGTAGAGTTGATCATGCCGTCGCCTTTTTTCAGTACACCTGAATAGAGGCGTGTGAAAGTAAGCGTACCCACAAAAGGGTCGTTCATAATTTTAAACGCAAGACCGGAAAAAGCCATGTTGTCGTCTGCACGACGTGCAATGTCACGTGTTTCAGTTTCATCACCCGGCTTAAAGCCCATGTAATCCACAACGTCCAATGGGGACGGCAAAAAGTCGATCACAGCGTTCAGCAGAGGTTGAACACCTTTGTTCTTAAACGCTGAACCAGCCAGTACAGGCACGAATTCCATTGCCAGTGTACCTTTGCGGATTAGATCGCGCAAAGTCGCCACATCAGGCTCGTTGCCTTCCAGATAAGCTTCCATAGCATCGTCGTCCATTTCGACAGCCATTTCAATCATCTCACCGCGCAGCGTTTCGCATTCGTCAGCAAGACTGTCGCGGATCGGGCGTTTTTCCCAAGATGCGCCAAGATCCTCGCCAATATAGACCCACTCTTCTTGAGTGATCAGATCAACGATGCCTTCCAGTTCGGTTTCAGCACCGATCGGGATTTGAATAGGCATAGCGCGCGCACCAGTGCGCTCGCGGATCATTTCAACGCAGTTCATAAAGTCAGCGCCTGTTTTGTCCATTTTATTGACAAAAACAATACGTGGCACTTTATAACGNTCAGCTTGACGCCAAACAGTTTCTGTTTGCGGCTCAACACCGGCGTTGGCATCCAGCAAACAAACCGCGCCATCCAAAACGGCCAAAGACCGCTCAACTTCAATCGTGAAGTCAACGTGGCCAGGTGTGTCGATGATATTCAAACGGTGTTTGTCGGTTTCAGCTGTCTCGCCGTCTTCTGTGCGTTCCCAAAAAGTGGTTGTCGCAGCAGAAGTAATGGTAATACCACGCTCTTGCTCTTGCTCCATCCAGTCCATAGTCGCCGCACCATCGTGCACTTCGCCGATGTTATGTGACTTGCCTGTGTAATACAGGATACGCTCTGTACAGGTTGTTTTACCTGCATCAATATGAGCCATAATCCCGAAGTTACGGTAGCGCTCCAGAGGATATTCGCGTGCCATCTGACTAAACCTTTTCTTAAATTACCAGCGATAATGGCTGAATGCTTTGTTCGCATCGGCCATTTTGTGGGTGTCTTCACGTTTCTTCACGGCTGTGCCGCGGCTGTTGATGGCGTCCATCAATTCGCCCGCAAGACGTTCTTCCATTGTGTTTTCGTTGCGCTTGCGTGATGCACCGATCAACCAGCGGATCGCCAATGCTTCACGGCGTTCAACACGCACTTCAACAGGAACCTGATATGTCGCACCACCAACACGGCGCGAACGTACTTCGACGGACGGCTTGATGTTTTCAAGTGCTTCATGGAACACTTCAACCGGTGCGCGTTTGGTTTTGTCTTCAACACGATCCAGCGCGCCGTAAACAATACGTTCCGCAATGGATTTTTTACCGTCCAGCATCAAGTTGTTCATAAATTTAGAAAGAACCTTGTCACCATATTTGGCGTCAGGCAGGATTTCACGTTTTTCAGCGCGATGGCGTCTAGACATATCTGTTGTCCCTTATTTCGGCTTCTTGGCGCCGTATTTCGAACGACGTTGTTTACGGTCTTTTACGCCTTGTGTATCAAGTACACCGCGNAAAATGTGATAGCGCACACCNGGAAGGTCTTTTACNCGACCGCCACGGATCAGAACAACAGAGTGTTCTTGCANGTTGTGGCTTTCACCCGGAATATAAGAAATNACCTCAAAACCGTTCGTTAGACGAACCTTNGCAACTTTACGCATCGCAGAGTTGGGTTTCTTTGGTGTNGTTGTATAAACACGCGTGCAAACGCCACGCTTCTGCGGACATGCCTGCAGGTGCATGGATTTTTGGTGCTTCACTTTCGGCTGGCGCGGTTTGCGGATCAGCTGTTGTATCGTTGGCATTCGGAACTCCCGTATGTCCTGTTTCAAACTCGAATAGGCGCATGATCTATCGATCAAACACCGCGACACGGCAGTCCGCACTATTGTGGATGGACTACCGCGGTAAATACCAGAGGATCGAGAGCTAGGCTCCGGATCATGACCGCCAGATTGTGGCTTGTATGAAATGCAAGCGTACTCGCACCTCAGGTTCCGCGCGTATAGTCCGAGTCGAGTGGGGTGTCAACAGGGTGACAGTGCAAACCGTAGTTAACTGCCATTTAAGCGTATTGACCACAAACNAGATCAACTTTCAAATGCAACTTGTTTTGACAAAAGCGTATCCCACAAACAACGTGAAAGTTACATGTGATCAAAATCGAATNTATAAAACCGCGGGAATGCATATAAAAAAAGCCCCGTCTGGGGCTTTTTCTAAAAATTTATATGTCAGCGTTTATGCTGGNTGCTCTGTACCATCTCCGCCAGAACCAAGATCCACACCTAGATCTTCGCCCATGACATCGCCAGCATCTTCGAACACTTTGTTCGGGTCGAAACCGTCGTCACCCTGTACAGGTGCTGCAAGTGCTGCCGCTGCTTCGGCTGCCTGACGTTTGTCTTCGATGACAACAGCATCACGTTCGGCTGCAATCTTTTTAATCTGATGCGTAGCACCACCAGTACCCGCAGGGATCAAACGCCCAACGATCACGTTCTCTTTCAGACCGATCAGTTTGTCGCGTTTACCCTTCGTCGCCGCATCCGTCAGAACCCGTGTGGTTTCCTGGAATGAAGCCGCCGAGATAAACGAACGGGTTTGCAATGACGCTTTAGTGATACCAAGCAAGATCGGGCCACCTTTGGCAGGCTCACGCCCACCTGCAATAGCCTTTTCATTAGCTTCATCAAACTCTATCTTATCGACCTGTTCGCCTTTCAGCAGAGTTGTGCCACCAGACTCGCTGATTTCCCATTTCTGCAACATTTGACGTACGATCACTTCGATATGCTTATCGTTGATCTTCACACCCTGCAGACGGTAAACCGCTTGTACTTCGTCGATCATGTAATCCGCCAAAGCTTCGATACCCATGATGTTCAGAATATCATGCGGTGCCGGATTGCCATCCATGATGTATTCACCTTTTTGGATAAAGTCACCTTCCTGAACCGGAATGTGCTTACCTTTAGGCACCATGTATTCAACCTTGACCTCTGCATCATCCACAGACTCGATCGCAATGCGACGTTTGTTTTTGTAGTCCTTGCCAAAACGTACGTAACCATCGATTTCAGCGATGATCGCGTGATCTTTCGGACGCCGGGCTTCAAACAACTCAGCCACACGCGGCAGACCACCTGTGATGTCTTTGGTTTTCGCACCTTCACGCGGGATACGCGCAAGAACGTCACCGGCTTCAACTATTTGCCCATCTTCGATAGACAAAATCGCATCCACAGACATCGCGTGTATTTCAGGATTGCCATTGTCCAGACGAACAGGTTCGCCGGTTTTCGGGTCCATCACAATAATCTCTGGTTTCAGATCACTGCCTTTTGGTGCAGAACGCCAGTCGGATACGATTTTCTGGCTGATACCAGTGGCATCATCCGTCATATCCCTGATCGACAGACCGGACACAAGATCAACGAACTTCGCGACACCCGCTTTTTCTGCCAAAATCGGCAATGTATACGGATCCCATTCAAACATCTTGTCGCCGCGTGCAACTTTCGCACCATCTTTGACAAGTAGGCGTGTACCGTACATCAGTTTGTACTTGGCACGCTCCACACCGTTTTCGTCGATCACGGCCAGCTCCGTGCTACGTCCCATGACAATAACTTCCTTGTCACGGTTCTGCAGCAGGGTTGCGTTACGCAATTCGATTTTACCGTCTTGGCTGGCATCCTGGAATGATTGCTGACCACCTTGCGCAATACCACCAATGTGGAATGTCCGCATGGTTAGCTGCGTTCCCGGTTCGCCAATTGATTGCGCCGCAATAATACCGACAGCTTCGCCAGGGTTCACAATTGTACCACGGGCCAAGTCGCGACCGTAACACATTGCACAAATACCGTCTTCCGCATCACATGTCAGCGGTGAACGGATTTGCAAGGCAACAACACCTGCGGCTTCTATTGCATCAGCCATACGTTCGTCGATCAAAGTATCTGCCTCAAACAGAACTTCATCCGTGCCAGGTTTGATAGCATCCTCTGCCAAGACACGGCCCAACAGGCGTTCTGACAGGCTGGAAACGATTTCACCATCGTTCACGGCAGCTTGTGCTGTGATCGAACGTTCTGTACCGCAATCGTTTTGACGCACGATACAATCTTGTGCCACGTCAACCAAACGACGTGTCAGATAACCGGAGTTGGCAGTTTTAAGCGCGGTATCGGCCAAACCCTTACGGGCCCCGTGGGTCGAGTTAAAGTACTCTAACACGGTCAGACCTTCTTTAAAGTTAGAGATAATCGGCGTTTCGATAATCTCGCCCGATGGTTTTGCCATCAAGCCGCGCATACCGCCCAGCTGTTTCATCTGCGCGGGCGAACCACGCGCACCAGAGTGGGCCATCATGTAAACGCTGTTCGGTTCCAGCTCATCACCCGCGTCGCCAACTTTGACAGATGACATTTCACCCATCATTTCATCAGCAACCTTGTCGGAACACTTAGACCAGGTATCAACAACTTTATTGTACTTCTCACCTTGGGTGATCAAACCGTCCAGATACTGTTGTTCGAACTCTTTCACCTGATTACGTGTATCGTCCACGATAGACCATTTGGTGTCGGGGATGATCATGTCGTCTTTACCAAACGAAATACCAGCCTTGAACGCTTCACGGAACCCAAGGGTCATGATCTGATCACAGAAAATAACGCTCTCTTTTTGGCCGCAATAACGGTAAACCGTATCGATCACTTCAGCCACTTCCGATTTACGCAACAAGCGGTTGGTCAGATCGAACGGGGCTTTTGCATTCACCGGCAACATTGATCCCAAGCGCACACGGCCAGGGGTTGTTTCAAAGCGCTGCCACACAACATTACCTTCGTCATCCGCCTGTTCAATACGGCAAATAATTTTTGAATGCAGATGCACCAGATTGTTATCCAAAGCATGTTCAACCTCTTGCGGGTTGGCAAAAGTCATGCCCTGACCTTTCAGGCCCTCACGTTCCATCGTGATATAGTAAAGACCTAGGATCATGTCCTGAGATGGTACGATAATCGGCTTACCGTTTGATGGTGACAACACGTTGTTTGTCGACATCATCAACACGCGTGCTTCAAGCTGTGCTTCAAGCGACAAAGGTACGTGAACCGCCATTTGGTCGCCATCAAAGTCGGCGTTGAATGCGGAACAGACCAACGGGTGCAGCTGAATGGCTTTACCTTCAATGAGTACAGGTTCAAACGCCTGAATACCCAAACGGTGCAATGTGGGCGCACGGTTCAACATGACAGGATGTTCGCGGATAACCTCATCCAGAATATCCCAGACTTCCGAACGTTCTTTTTCAACGATCTTTTTGGCCTGCTTCACGGTTGAAGACATGCCTTTGGCCTCCAGACGTGAGTAGATGAAGGGTTTGAACAACTCCAAAGCCATTTTTTTGGGTAGACCGCACTGATGCAATTTCAACTCCGGTCCGGTCACAATCACGGACCGGCCGGAAAAGTCGACGCGTTTACCCAATAGGTTCTGACGGAAGCGACCTTGCTTACCTTTCAGCATGTCGGACAATGATTTCAGTGCACGTTTGTTGGCACCTGTAATTACACGGCCACGTCGCCCGTTGTCGAACAGCGCATCAACAGATTCCTGCAACATACGTTTTTCGTTTCGCACGATAATGTCGGGTGCGCGCAACTCGATCAAACGTTTCAAACGGTTGTTACGGTTGATCACACGGCGATAAAGGTCGTTCAGATCAGAGGTCGCAAACCGGCCCCCATCCAATGGTACCAATGGGCGCAATTCCGGCGGGATCACAGGAAGAACTGTCATCACCATCCATTCAGGGCGGTTGCCACTGTCGATAAAGGCTTCAACCACTTTCAGACGTTTGATGATTTTCTTCGGCTTCAGCTCACCTGTCGCTTCGGCCAAATCTTCGCGCAATTGTTCGGCTTCGGCTTCCAGATCAATGTTGGACAACATTTCACGGATCGCTTCGGCACCGATGCCTGCATTAAACGCATCTTCGCCGTAGACGTCTTGTGCGTCCATATACTCTTCTTCGTTCAGCATCTGGCCATAGTTCAGATCAGTCAGACCCGGCTCGATGATAACGTATTGTTCAAAGTATAGAATGCGTTCCAGTTCACGCAAAGTCATGTCCAGCATCAAACCGATACGTGACGGCAATGACTTCAAAAACCAGATATGCGCACAAGGTGCTGCCAGATCAATGTGGCCCATACGCTCGCGGCGTACTTTTTGCAACGTAACCTCAACACCGCATTTTTCGCAGACAACGCCGCGATACTTCATACGCTTATATTTGCCGCAAAGACATTCGTAGTCTTTTACAGGGCCAAAGATACGTGCACAGAAAAGGCCATCGCGTTCCGGTTTGAACGTACGATAGTTGATGGTTTCCGGTTTTTTGATCTCACCGAATGACCATGACAAGATGCGCTCAGGTGACGCCAAAGAGATTTTGATCTCGTCAAAAGTCTTCGGTGGCTGGACCGGGTTAAACGGGTTGTTCGTGATTTCTTGGTTCATTTTTTAGATCCTAATCTCGATTTCCTAAAGGAGCAGGCGCGAACGCCTACTCTGTCTCCGCGTCCAGCAATTCGACATTCAAGCCGAGAGAGCGGATTTCTTTGACAAGTACATTGAACGATTCCGGCACACCGGCCTCGAAGTTATCGTCGCCTTTGACGATGCTTTCATAGACTTTGGTACGACCTGCAACGTCATCTGATTTCACTGTCAGCATTTCTTGCAGCGTGTAAGCCGCGCCATATGCTTCCAGTGCCCAAACTTCCATCTCACCGAAGCGCTGACCACCGAACTGGGCTTTACCACCCAGCGGTTGTTGTGTGACCAAGCTGTACGGCCCTGTGGAACGGGCGTGGATTTTATCGTCCACCAAGTGATGCAGTTTCAACAGATATTTAACACCAACCGTTACAGGACGTGCAAATTGCTCACCAGTACGGCCATCAAATACGATTGACTGACCGGAAGAAGCAAAACCTGCACGCGTCAGCGCAT
>JGI24723J26617_10002672_pt1 | contig 13785 bp, 14 predicted proteins | sample Cruoilmetagenom6_FD_26617 | JGI IMG/M metagenome (IMG submission 26617)
ATCCCGCGCCGCCGCGCGATGCGCGGACCCGACGCTGCCGAGTCGACCAATGCACTGGGTGCGCCATCCAGCAACGGCGCGATGATGTTTTCGTCCAGCACCCAACGCCCGCAAACCCCGCGCTTACGGTCGGCCTGCTGGCTGGCCATCCATTGCGCCAGGCGCGGTGTATCGACATCGGGCAGAGCCGGCACAGTGGTGTAGAACCCGCAATTCAAGCGCAGGCAGATATTGTCCAGCGTCCGCGCCGCGGGCTGGAACGTCTCTGGCACGTCGCGCTTGTGCAGGTGGTTGAACCGTTCCGGCGTGCCGTTGAAAAACGCGGCGATCGCGCTGGCCAGGTCGATGCCCTTCTGCGACATGATCCAGCCCAGCACCGGTTCGGGGAACAGATCCCAGTCATAGTGGCGCGCGAGATCGCCCAGCTTCTCGGCAGGGGCCGTGCGGGCCATCTCAAGATGCGCGGCCTGATCCAGCCGCGCCCAGTCCCGCCGGTTCCATGCATACATCGCGTATCTCTCCTTGGGCCGCGCAATAGCGCCGCATCCGGTAATCATTACTTTTGGTCACACCTGTGGCGACAGGGCGCTCAATGGTGCATCACCGTGTAGATTTTTGGGAACAAATGTGGCGCCTTCGCGACGTTTCGCCAGCAGTGTCGAAATTGCTTGGCCCAGCGCCCGGACACAGATAGAAACGGTGGAATGCTCACCCGTATCCTGAACCTCTTCAAGGGCCACGAGCCCGACCCGCTACCAGAACCCGATGCCCGGCTGGCACTGGGGGCTTTGATGGTGCGCGTGGCCAAGTCCGACCGCGATTACCGGGTAGAGGAAATCAGCCTGATTGACCGGCTGCTGGCGCAGATGAACGGGCTGAACCCGGTCGAGGCGGCCAAGATGCGCGCCACCTGCGAAAAGATCGAAGCGGCCGCACCGGGCACCGGGAAATTCGCACTGCTGATCCGCGAAACTGTCAGTGTCGAGGCCAGGCTGGAGGCGCATGAGGCGCTTTGGCAGGTGATGCTGGCGGACGGCGAAAGCAACGATGCAGAACTGGACGTGGTTGCCCAGCTCCGCGAGGCGCTGGGCCTGAGCGAGGCCGATTGCGCCGAGGTCCGAAATCGGGTCGTGGCGAATTAAGCATTTGGCGCGCCCGCCTGCCCGGCCTATATCTGCGTCATGATTGCAGATTTTTTCAAGCGCCTGACGGCCCCGCAAACCGACCCCCTTGATCAGACCGATGCGCGGCTGGCGCTGTCAGCGCTGCTGGTGCGTCTTGCGCGCACCGATGGCGACTATGCGGCCGATGAAATCGCGCGCATCGACCGGATACTGGCGGCACGCTACGGCCTGGACACCGCCGGTGCCTGCGCTTTGCGCGCCGAGGCCGAGGCGATCGAGGCCGACGCCCCTGACACCGTGCGTTTCACCCGCGCCATCAAGGACGCAGTGGCCTACGAGGAACGCGTGGCGGTGATCGAGGCCTTGTGGAAGGTCGCGCTGGCCGATGGTACGCGCGATGCCGACGAAGACGCGCTTTTGCGGATGGTCTCCCGTTTCCTCGGGATCAGCGATCTTGACAGCGCACTGGCGCGCAAACGGGTCGCGGCAGAGTGATCGCCAGCCTGCCCATGTATGACCGCGCCGAGACGCGCGCGGCCAATGACGCGCTCTGGGCCGGGATTCGCGCGCGCCTGCCCGGGCCGGCCCCGGAGGCCCTGACGCGCGGCGGCGATCCTTGGGCGCATTGGCAGAGCCCCGACCTGATCCTGTCGCAGACCTGCGGCTACCCCTACCGCACGCGGCTGCACGGACAGGTGCAGCTGGTCGGATCGCCGGTGCATACCCTGCCCGGCTGTCCGCCGGGGCATTACAACTCGGCGATCATCGCCCGCGCCGACGACACGCGCAGCACCGCCAAGGAGTTTGCCACGGCGCGCTTTGCGTTCAACGACGCGCTGTCGCAATCGGGCTGGGCCGCACCACAGAATTATGCCGCGGCGCAGGGGTTCCGCTTTGCCAACCCGGTGCGGTCCGGCGGGCATACCCTATCGGCGCGCGCCGTGGCCGAAGGGCGGGCCGATGTGGCGGCCATCGACGCGCTGACATGGCTGCTGATCACCCGGCACGATCCCTTTGCGGCCGGGCTGAAGGAGATCACCCGCACGCCGCCCACCCCGATCCTGCCCTACATCACCGCACTGGGGCGCGATGCGGACGCGCTGGCCGACGCCATCACCGCCGCCATCGCCGCCCTGCCCGCGCCACATCGCGCGGCTTTGGCGCTGACCGGCCTCGTGCGTATCCCGGCAGGCGATTATCTGCGCGTGGAAAACCCGCCGCCACCGGGGCCCGAGACTTCCGTTTTGGACTGACCCTGCGGCAATTCGNACGTTTCGGACGGTCCTGTCNCGTTTTGCAAGTTGCATCGCGCCGATTTTTCCGCCCTATTGTCAATCTGACNCCGCGCCAAGACGGCTGGGAGACACCTTGACCGACGCCACACCAGTTATCGAGATCAGAAACCTGCACAAGGCCTACGAAGCCCTGGAAGTGATCAAGGGTGTCGACATCACTGCCCATCGTGGTGATGTGGTTTCCCTGATCGGATCATCAGGGTCGGGAAAATCAACGATCCTGCGCTGTGCCAATCTGCTGGAAGACAGTCAGCAGGGCGATATCATCTTCAAGGGCGAGCCGGTCACGTGGCGCGGCAAGGGGCTGGGCCGGCATCCCAGCGACCCCAAGCAGGTGCTGCGCATCCGCACCAATCTCAGCATGGTGTTCCAGCAATTCAATCTCTGGGCACATCTGACGATCCTGCAAAACGTGATGGAGGCGCCGGTGACGGTGCTGGGACGCGACCGGGCCGAGGTCGAACAGGCCGCGCGCAAATATCTCGACAAGGTGGGCATCGGTGACAAATGCGATGTCTATCCCGCGCAGCTGTCGGGCGGCCAGCAACAGCGCGCCGCGATCGCGCGGGCACTGGCGATGGAGCCCGAGGCGCTGCTGTTTGACGAGCCGACATCGGCGCTCGACCCGGAGCTGGAACAGGAAGTGGTGCGNGTCATCAAGGATCTGGCCAGTGAGGGCCGCACCATGATGATCGTGACCCATGACATGAAGATGGCCGCAGATGTATCGGATCACGTTGTGTTCCTGCATCAGGGCCTGATCGAAGAAGAAGGCCCGCCCAAGGACCTCTTCGGCGCACCGAAATCAGAGCGGCTGCAGCAGTTTCTCAGCTCGACCACGGCCGACTGACAAAAACCAAGACCATGAAACCAAGGGAGAATCTCATGAAAAAACTGATCCTTTCCACAGCTGCGCTGGCATTGTCAGCGGGCATGGCCCTGTCGGCGGACACTGTCCGCCTGGGCACTGAAGGCGCCTATGCGCCGTGGAACTTCATCAACGATTCCGGCGAGATCGACGGGTTCGAGCGCGAACTGGGCGATGAGCTGTGCAAGCGCGCCGAACTGACCTGCGAATGGGTCACCAACGAATGGGACAGCATCATTCCCAACCTCGTTTCGGGCAACTACGACGCGATCATCGCGGGCATGTCGATCACCGACGAGCGCGACGAGGTCATCGACTTCACCCAGAACTACACGCCGCCCGATCCGTCCGCCTATCTCGGCATGGACGAAGGGCTTGACGTGACCNCGGGCGTCATCGCGGCGCAGTCCGGCACGATCCAGGCCGGCTATATCGCCGAGAGCGGTGCGACGCTGGTCGANTTTGCCACGCCCGAGGAAACCATCGCCGCCGTGCGCAATGGCGAGGCTGACGCGGTGCTTGCGGACAAATCCTATCTCGTGCCGATCGAAGCCGAAGACAGCGACCTGGTATTCGTCGGTGAAGACGTGGCGCTGGGTGGCGGTGTCGGCATGGGCGTTCGCGAATCCGATGCCGAGCTGCGCGGCAAGTTCGACGCAGCGATCCAGTCGATGAAGGATGACGGCTCGCTCAATGCACTGATCACCAAGTGGGACGTGTCCTCGACCTTTGAATAAGACAAACGGGAGGGGGCCGCTGCGCCCCCTTTCATCTTTCTGAAAATACCTGGAAACCGCCTGAACGAGGCTCGCCATCTTCAGCTTTTGCACAGACCCCGAGACGCTCGGCTCGCTCCAGTGGCTGGCTTGCTACCTGACCACGGGCAAGCACATGCTGCTGTATCTGAGCTTTGGCACCGTGCTGCTGCTTCTGGGGATCACGGCACCCACGGCGCTGGCCTTCGGTTTTGGCGGGGCGATGGCGGCGCGTTCGCGGGTGTTGCCTCTCCGCTGGTTCGGCAAGATTTACATCGCGCTGGTCCGGGGCGTGCCGGATATCGCATTCTTCCTGTTTTTTGTCATCGCGCTCGACCAGATGTTCGAATGGACCCGGCACCAGATCCTGTGCCCGGACTGGGATCAGCCGATCCGGCAGGGCAATGATTTTGTCGTCTGCGCCGCAGCCAAGCTGCCGCTGTCGACCGCACCGCAATGGGTGCACGAGGTTTACGGCTTCTTCACCGCTGTGCTGACCTTCTCGATCGTCTTTGGCGCCTTTGCCGCCAATGTCCTTTTTGGCGCGATGCGCGCCGTGCCGCGCGGCCAGCTGGAGACGGCAGAGGCCTACGGCATGTCGCGGCGGCAGACCTTCTGGCGCATCCTGGTGCCACAGATGTGGGTCTATGCCCTGCCCGGCCTCAGCAACCTGTGGATGGTGCTGATCAAAGCGACGCCGCTGCTGTTTTTGCTGGGGGTCGAGGATATCGTTTACTGGGCGCGCGAAATGGGCGGTACCGCCAATCCGCGCTTTACCGATTATCCGCATGGTGACTGGCGGATGTGGTATTTCTTCGCGCTGCTGATCTTCTACCTTGGCTTCACCAAGGTCTCCGAAGTCTTTCTGGAGCGGGTGATGAACCGTCTGACCCACGGGCAGGCCACCACCGGCGGCGAAGCCCACCGAAAGGCGGCAACCTAGATGTTCTGTGTCGAAACCATCCAGGCCTACGGGCTGCGCAGCCTCGGCATTGGCGAGCGGTTGTTGCCGCGTGACAATTTCACGCTGTGTGACCAGTTCGTGCTGATCGGCTCGGGCATGTTGTGGAATGTCTATTTCGGGGTGCTGGCGCTCTTTTCGGGGTTCTTCCTGGCCACGGCCGTGGCGCTGGGCAAGGGCTCGAGCAATATCGTGCTGCGCAAGACCTCGGAATGGTTCATCTTTGTCTTTCGCGGCTCGCCGCTCTTCATCCAGTTCTTCTTTGCCTATTTCCTGTTTCTCAGCCTCAAGGGCGTCAGCGGAGTCTTTGCCCCGTTCACAGCCGCCTGGCTGGGGGCGCTGGTGGTGCTGTTTCTCAACACGGCCGCCTATTCCGGCGAGATTTTCTATGGTGCGCTGCGCTCGATCCCCAAGGGCGACGTGGAAGCGGCAGATGCCTACGGGTTTTCCGGCTGGTCCCGGTTCAAGCGGATCATCTGGCCGACGATGCTGCGGCTGGCCTGGCCTGCCTATACCAACGAGGCGATTTTCCTCTTTCACGCCACGACGCTGGTCTTTTTCAGCGGCTTTCCCGCGTGGCAGCAACGCGGTGATGCGCTGTATTACGCGAATTACTTTGCGGACAAGACCTTCAACCCGTTCGTGCCCTACCCCATTCTCGCGGGTTATTTCATCCTGCTGACATTGGTGGTGATCAGCGTCTTTGGCCTGATCAACCGGCGACTCAACCGGCACCTGCCGCAAGAGGCGCGGCGGAAATTGCGGTTGCGTCCGAACCTTATCCGGTAAATCTAGGCGTCGTATGACAAAAGGTGGATCCGATGCAGCTTGAAAACTTTGCCACATTCCGCGTCGCGGCCTGCGATCTCAATGGGCAGATGCGCGGCAAGCGCGTGCCGGCCTCTTACTTCGAGAAACTTGAAAGCGGTGCCGTGCGCATGCCGCTCTCGGCGCTGAACGTGGATATCAAGGGGGCCGATATCGACGGCAGCCCGCTGATCTTCGAGACCGGCGACGCCGATGGCATCCTGCTGCCCACGTCGCGCGGGGTTGTCCCCCTGCCCTGGCTGGATGGGCCGCAGCCGCTGGTGCCGATGCAGATGTATTTCGAGGACGGCACACCGTTTTACGGCGATGCACGCCACGCGTTGCGCAAGGTGCTGGACCGCTACGAGGCGCACGGCTGGCAGGTCATCGCTTCGACCGAGCTTGAATTCACCCTGGTGGATGATAGCGGCAAGGTGCTGAAATCGGTCCGCGATCCGCGCAGTGGGCGGCGGATGGACGGGTCCGAGATCCTGTCGCTGAGCGAGATGGACGCGTTCGATCCGTTCATTTCGGCGCTCTACGAATCCTGCGCGGCGATGGATATCGACGCCCAGACCGCCACCAGCGAGGCCGGGGTCGGCCAGTTCGAGATCACGCTGAACCATCAGCACGCGCTGCATGCCGCCGACGATACATGGCTGTTCAAGGCGCTGATCCGCGGGCTTGCGCGCAAATTCGGCTGCGCCGCCACCTTCATGGCCAAACCCTTCGTGCTGGATTCCGGCAACGGGATGCATATGCATTTTTCGGTGCTGGATGCGGATGGAAAGAACATCTTTGACGATGGCGGCCCCAAGGGGACAGACACGCTGCGCGCCGCCATCGGGGGCTGCATTGCCGCGATGCGCGGCTCTACGCTGGTCTTTGCGCCGCACGCCAACAGCTATACCCGGCTGGTGCCCGACGCCCATGCGCCCACCGCGATCTGCTGGGCCTACGAGAACCGCACCGCCGCCGTGCGCGTTCCCGGCGGGTCTCCGGCAGCGCGCCGGATCGAGCACCGCGTCGCAGGCGGTGACATCAACCCCTATCTCAGCTTTGCCGCGATCCTTGGGGCGGCGCTGATCGGGATCGAGGACGGCATGGACCCCGGCGAGTCGATCACGGGCAGCGCCTATGACCAGGAATTGCCGCAACTGGCCGAAGACTGGCAGACCGCCATTGACCAGTTTGCCGAGGACCCGCTGATCGCGCGGATTTTTGAACCCAAGATGATCCGCAATCTGGTGCTGACCAAACGGCAGGAGGTCGAGATCATGTCGGAGATCCCCGAAGATCAACACTGGAAGACCTATCTCGAAAAAGTCTGACGCGGCCCCCGCAAGGCGGTATATTTCGGCTTGCCGGGCCTATTGGGCTCGGCTAGCCTAGAATTTGATCAAATTAAGATGCCGGAGTGAACGCGCGCGATGAAGATAGGCATATTGCTGACCGGACATGCCCCAGATGACACCAAGGCGGTCATGGGCGACTATGACACCATGTTCGAGCATCTGCTCGACGGGCACGGGTTCACCTATGACAGCTACGCCGTGGTGGATGGCGTGTTTCCTGACGGCCCCGAGGCTGCCGATGGCTGGCTGATCACCGGGTCCAAGCACGGGGCCTACGAGGATCATCCGTGGATCCCGCCGCTGGAGCAGTTCATCCGCGATCTCTATGCCGATGGTCGCCCGATGGTCGGTATCTGCTTTGGCCACCAGATCATTGCGCAGGCGATGGGTGGCAAGGTCGAGAAATTCGACAAGGGCTGGTCGGTCGGGCGCACCGGGTACGAGATCGAAGGCCGCAAGATGCATCTGAACGCCTGGCATCAGGATCAGGTGACCAAGGTGCCCGACGGGGCCGAGGTGGTCGGGCAGAACGATTTCTGTCGCAACGCCGCGCTGCTTTATGGTGACCGCATCTTTACCGTGCAGCCGCATCCCGAACATACCGCCGAATTCGTTCAGCGGCTGATTGAATTGCGCGGGCGCGGGCTTGTGCCCGACCCGCTGCTGGACAACGCGCTGGCGCAGGTGGATCAGCCCACCGACAACCAGATCATGGCCGACCGCATGGCGGCCTTTCTCAAACGAGGTGTATGATGGCCGACTGGACCGATAAACTGCCCGAAGCAGCGCGCGCCTATCTTGAAGGCCGCAGGCTCGACGAAGTGGAGTGCATCATCTCGGACCTGCCGGGCATTGCGCGCGGCAAGGCTGTTCCGGCCAGCAAATTCGCCAAGCAGAAGCATTTTCACCTGCCCGATTCGATCTTCTTCCAGACGATCACCGGCGACTGGGGCGAGGCCGCGGGCGAGGATGGGTTCATCGAGCAGGACATGATCCTGATACCGGACATGAGCACGGCCACTGCCGCGCCCTGGACCGGCGACTGGACCATTCAGGTCATTCACGACGCGATGAACGGCGACGGTGTACCGGTCGGCTGTTCGCCGCGAAACGTACTGAAACGGGTGGTTGCGCAATATGCCGAACGCGGGCTGACGCCCGTCGTGGCGCCCGAGATGGAATTCTACCTGGTTGCCCGCAACATCGATCCGGCGACAGAGATCAAGCCGATGATCGGCCGGTCGGGCCGTCCCGCCGCCGCGCGGCAGGCCTATTCGATGACCGCCGTGGACGAGTTCGGCCCGGTAATCGACGATATCTATGATTTCGCCGAGGCACAGGGATTCGAGATCGACGGCATCACCCAGGAGGGCGGCGCGGGCCAGCTGGAGATCAACCTCAATCACGGCGATCCGGTGGTTCTGGCCGATGAGGTGTTCTACTTCAAGCGGCTGATTCGCGAGGCGGCACTGCGCCATGATTGCTTTGCCACCTTCATGGCCAAACCCATCGCGGACGAGCCCGGCTCGGCCATGCATATCCACCATTCGGTTCTGGACGCGAAAACCGGCGAGAACATATTCGTTGATGCCGAGGGCAAGGATACCGACGCCTTCTATCACTTCATCGCCGGTATGCAGAACCACATGCCTGCCGCGATCGCGGTGATGGCGCCTTACGTCAATTCCTATCGCCGCTACGTCAAGGATCACGCCGCGCCAATCAATCTGGAATGGGCACGCGATAACCGCACCACCGGCATCCGCATTCCTATTGCCTCGACCAACGCGCGGCGGGTCGAAAACCGGCTGGCAGGGATGGATTGCAACCCCTACCTGGCGATTGCAGCCAGCCTTGCCTGCGGGCTTCTGGGGCTGGAGGATGCAAAGATGCCCGCGCCGGAATTCCGTGGCGACGCCTATGAGGGCGAAGGCGACATCCCCCGTGTTCTGGGCGATGCGCTGGACATGTTCGAAGAGGCAACGCGCCTGCACGAGGTACTTGGACCCGATTTTGCCCGTGTCTACGGCATCGTCAAACGTGCCGAGTATGATGAATTCCTGCATGTGATCTCGCCTTGGGAGCGCGAACATCTGCTGCTGAACGTCTGAAGGACGCACCCGCATGGATCTGCTCTATGCCAATGACCGGCCCGGCACTTACCCTGACAGCTGGTATGCCGCCACGGCCGACCAGCCCGCCCCGCGCCCAGCCCTGAAGGGCGAGACGCGGGCCGATGTCTGCGTGATCGGCGCGGGCTATACCGGCCTTTCTGCCGCGCTACATATGGCCGAGGCCGGGCTGGACGTGGTGCTGCTAGAGGCGCATCGCGCGGGCTTTGGCGCATCCGGGCGCAATGGCGGGCAGTTGGGCAGCGGGCAGCGCATGGGACAACCCGGCCTCGAAAAGCTGGTGGGCCGGGACGATGCGGCAAAGCTGTGGGAAATGGCCGAAGAGACCAAATCCCTGGTGAAAACGCTGATCGAGCGGCACAAGATCGACTGCTACCTGAAGCCCGGCGTCGCACATGCGTGCTTTTCCGCCAAGGAGATGCGCGAGGAACACGCAGAGGCCGATCATCTGCGTGACCGCTACGGCTATGACCAGATCGAAAAACTGGATGCAGAGCAGATGCACGCGCTGTGCCCCTCGCCCGCCTATCATGGCGGGACGCTGGATATGGGGGCCGCGCATCTGCACCCGCTGCGATACGCGCTGGGACTGGCGCGTGCGGCAGAGACGGCGGGGGTGCGCATCCATGAGAATTCAAAGGCCCACGATATCGACACGCGGCACGGCACGCTGGTGCGCACGGATCACGGGCGCGTGGCCGCCGATCACGTGATTTTGGCCTGCAACGGCTATCTCGGCGGGCTCAATCGCAAGGTCGCGGCGCGGGTCATGCCGATCAACAATTTCATCGTCGCGACCCAGCCATTGGGCGACGCGGCCGCGCAGGTGCTGACCCGCGACGTGGCGGTGGCGGACAGCAAGTTCGTGGTGAATTACTTTCGCCTCAGCCATGACAAGCGGCTGCTCTTTGGGGGCGGCGAAAGCTACGGCTACCGCTTTCCCAGCGATATCCGCGCCACTGTCAGCAAGCCGATGCTGGAGATCTTCCCGCATCTGAAAGACGTGCCGCTGGACTATGCCTGGGGCGGGACGCTGGGCATCACGATGAAGCGCATGCCCTATTTCGCGCGACTCGCGCCGGGCATCCTGAGCGCGTCGGGCTATTCCGGTCACGGTGTCGGCAACGCCACCCATGCCGGGCTGTTACTGGCCCAGGCCGTCGCGGGCGAGACGCAGGGCTTTGACCTGATGGCGCGGGTGCCCGCCGCGCCCTTCCCCGGTGGGTCAAGCCTGCGCAGCCCGCTGCTGGTGCTGGCGATGACCTGGTACGCGATGCGCGACCGGATGGGCGTCTGAGCGGCGCGGCCACCGCGCCTGCGTGAACTACCGCACTACATGCACGCTGCATGTCGCATGGCGCACCACCTTGGCGGCGGTGGACCCCAACAGCAGATCCTGCATGCCGGGCTGATGGCTGGCGATGATGATGCAATCGCTCCCGGCCTCTTTGGCGTGGTCGAGGATCGCGCGGCTGGCATGTCCACCGACCACGAGACTTGTGCCACCGGGCACGCCCTCGGCCAGATCGGCCAACTTCGCCTCGACCTCCATCCGGCGCTTGGCCATGTGATCCGCAGGCAGGAAGGACAGTGCATGTACCGGTATCTGCTCGAGCACGTGCAGCAGCGTGATCGTGGCACCCGGCTCGGCCAGAACCTGCGCCAATTGCAGAACGGGTTTCAGATCGCGGTCGTCAGCAATCGTCACTGGCACCAGAATGTTCTTGTACATTGGGGTCTCCTTTTTCCCGAGATCCTCTGATGTTACAGCCGCGCGGTGCGGCGCACTTTGACCCAAATCAGCCGAAAGTGGCGGCCACGTCATACATGACCGGCTCGAAGCTCTTGCACAGCGCATGGATGCGGCGGTTGCGCGTGCGCATTTCCTGAGTGCGCAGCATCGCCTGGAAATCCTCGCGCCGTTCCCATTGCGAATAGTTGGCGATCCGGGTCTGGGCGTCATTCACATGCAACCCTGCGGCAATGAAGCCGGGCTGGTGCGAGATGAATTTCTCATAGGCTTCGGTGAGTTCGTCGAGCAGGTCCTGACAGGTGCCCGGAGTCATTTCAAATGTGGTGATCACGGTCTGGTGGCTGGTGGCTGCATCAATCTGCGGCATGGCGTCCTCCGTTTTATGCCAAGCTTAGAACCTTTTGCGATTCTCCTGAAACAGGAAAATCAATTATACCCGCGCGCAGGGGGTCGCGGGCATCTTGCAGCGGTGCCGCGCGCCGCAATGATCCGGCGAACATTAACCTCTGGTTTACCAAGTTTACCGACTGTAGCGCGTGGAGGTGAAACGATGCTGCGCGCGCTGATCTTGCTGCTGCTCTTGCCGGGGCAGGCCTTGGCAGGGCCATGGCTGCGCGACGCGGGGCGCGGGTTTCTGTCCTATGCCCTCACCCTCGAAGATGCCCAAGCATACGGCGCCGCCGGTGGCTATGGCACGATCTACGCCGAATACGGCCTGCGCAGCAATCTGACCCTCGGGCTTGATCTGGGATCGGATGAACGGGGCCAGTACAAGGCATTCGCCTTCGCGGTGCTGCCGCTGCTGTCGCAATCCCGCGACACCAAGGTCACGGCTGAATTCGGGCTGGGCATGATCGATGATGAGGCGGTAGCGCGGCCGGGCATCGCCACCGGGCGCAGTTTCGAATTGCTGGACCGGTTCGGCTGGATGTCGATCGAAACCCGCGCCGAAATCGGCATTGAGAGCGGTGACGTGGCGGTCAAGACTGACCTGACGCTGGGCTACAACCCCGGCCCGCGCAGCAAGTGGATGGTGCAGCTGCAACACGGCAGGTCGCTGGCCGATCCCGGCTACCTGCGTGTGGTGCCCTCTGTCGTGATCGAAACGCACCCCGGCCGCCACAACGAATTCGGTGTGACGGCCGGGATCAGGAATGCCGTGGCATTCGGTATCAAATTCGGAGTCTGGCGGACGTTCTAGACACTCCAGAGCCGCCAGACGTACACCGCGTCAGAGCGGATCGTCGATCCGCACCCGCAGCGTCACTGTCCCGCGTACCGGCGTCCCGAAGCGCAGCCGCACCTGATTGCTGTCTGGCCCCTGCTTGGCCTGATAATAGGGCGCGATATGCACCGTTTTGCCCGCCCCGTCGAGCAGCGGGCCCGCGGGGATCACCGCTTCTACGGTCTGCGCGAAGGCCCCGAAAGGCAATCTGTCTGCCAGATCGATGGTCCAGCTCTCGGCGGCGCTCGATTGCTCGAACTCCAGCATCAGCGGGCTGAGAACCGGGTGAAAGATGTTGCCGAACGTATTGTCCCGGAACGAGATGTTCTTGATCCGGTTGTAGTCGAGATCGGCAAAGCTGGTATCGACGGAATCCACCCTGTCGATCGGATCGTCGATGATGCGGAACGAATTGCCGGTCACGCTCAGCCCGTTGAGGAAATGTCCCGCGCCATGCGGTTTGACCACGATAAAGGTGAACCACGGCGCCACGTTGCCCGCCAGAAACACGTTGCCGGTGATGTTGAGCGCGCTGAACGAGAACTCGCTGGAAAATTCCGGCGCGCTGTCATGCTCGTTCGACCATTCGATAAAACAGTTATCGACGTAGTTGGCGTCAATCGTCGTGCGGCAATTGGTCCGCGTCAGCACCAGCCCGGCAGAGCGCGTGCCGTCATTGGATTCGTCGCCCTGGAACCAGTGATTGCCTGACACGATGTTGCTCGACCCCGCCAGAACCGCGAAATGGCGGAACCGCGTGATCCGGTTGTCGCGCAGTTTCACATCGTTGGCATTGGCGTTGAGCGCGATGGAGGTCCGGTTTGCCACCAGTTCGGCATCCTCGGCAGACAGGAACTGACAACGATCCACGATCATCCCCTGATCGCCCGTCGACAGGCTGGAAATGCCGCGATCCCGGGGCCGGGTGAAATAGCAATCGCGAAACTGAAAGCTGGTCGCAGCTTGCGGCAGCATCACGCAGCTGCATTTTCCCGCAGCCTGAAACTCGATATTGACCAAGGACAGCTTGCTGAGTTTCGCGAAATTGCTGAAATCGAGCATGTATTGGAAGCGGCGGAAGGTGAAGACCTGTGTGCCCGCCGCATCATAGAGTTGCTGGCTCAACATGATCTCCTGCGCGGCGATGTTGACGGCGCTGACATAGACCTCGCGCCCGACGCCGTTGCCTTCGACCAAGGCGCCCAGCGGGATATTGGCGACATTGGTGACATTGGTCAGGCGCAGGCTGTTGCTGGGCGAGTAGGTCGCTTGCGAGGTCACGGTCTGGGTGTTCCATGCCGCATTATCCTCGGCATAGAACTGCCCGTTCTTGATCAGGCGGCGCTGGGAATAGCTGGTCTTGTCGGGGATCGCGGCCTGCATGTCGATGGGGCCGGTCAGAGAGATGATCCGGCCTTTCATATCCAGGGATTCGTGGCCGGTGTTGTTGAGCAGCGCCTGAAACGCCTTGCGAAAGCCCAGCTCTTCGTCACCGAAGGCGTCGATATAG
>JGI24723J26617_10002673_pt1 | contig 13781 bp, 13 predicted proteins | sample Cruoilmetagenom6_FD_26617 | JGI IMG/M metagenome (IMG submission 26617)
CATGCAGACCGGTTAATGATCTCGTCCACCAAGTCGATGCACGGCCATCTGATCGGCGGCACCGGGGCGGTGGAATTGCTGGCCTGTATCATGGCGCTGAGGGATGGGGTGATTGCCCCGACCATCGGTTATGAGGAGCCGGACCCGGAATGCGCGCTGGATGTGGTTCCGAACCAGGCCCGCGAGGCAAAGGTGTCGGTGGTCCTGTCCAACGCCTTTGCCTTTGGTGGTCTCAACGCGGTGCTGGCACTGCGAAAGGTCTGAGCCACCGCTTCTCAAGCCCCGTTACGGGCTTTCGTCGTGCCAATCAGTTGGTGACCACATCCACCACATCGTAACCGGCAGTGAACCCGGACAGCGACATGGGCAGGGCTATGACCTGATCCGGTGCCGGGGCAGGCACCAGCGAAACCGTAGCTTTACCGCCTTTCTTGAACGCGTCGATATCGGCCTGGGTCAGGCCGATCTGTGCGACACAGCCGATCTGGTTGCAGAATGAGTAATTATACCGCTTGCCGGGCGCGCCATCGACCGAAATGGTCACCTGCGCCGGCAAAAGCGTTTCCAGCGGCACGATGATTGTCGCGCCGGCCACGGCCTGTCCGCCTTCTTCGAGGCGAAACAACGATACTTCGGCAACGGCATTGCCCTGATCGTCCTTCAGGATCTGCAACAACGAACAGGGATCGACATCTGCCTCGATCTTGATGCAGGCCAGATCCCAGTCGCCGTGTTTTGCCTTGGAATACCGCTCGCCCAGTTTCGGACCTTCGGCGACTGCCTGGCCCATATCCAGCGGGTTTTCATTTGTTTGTGATTCGCTTGCCTCCTCGGTGGAGGTGCTTTGCGCCAGTACCGGCGTACCAAGCGCCATCAGCGCCACAAGCGAAAGTGGGGTGAGGTTTTTGAACATTGATCTACGTCTCGTTTTTTTTCAGGACTGCCTGAGGCTCACTACCACGCCTGATTGGGCATGTCAGACATTTATCGCGCCACATTGCGCCATTCGCGCAATTTCCTGCCACACACGGCCAGTCAGCCGGGCGCAAAAAAAAGAGAGCCGCAAGGGCTCTCTTTTTCGCATTTTTGTTCCCTGTCGGACTGGCCGACCTTTTATCGGATTAACCTAGCGGCTTACTCTTGCGCGGGTCAACAGCAAAGCGAAAAAATGTGGTTCAGCCGGGGCTTGGCGTGCCAAAGCACGGCCACATGCCTTGATGCGGGCAAAAAAGGACCGTGCCCGAAGGCACGGCCAGTCTGACAGGGAGGAAGTCAGCCCACACACCCGAATGAAAGGGCGTGCAGACATGAAACAACTATCGCAGTTAAAGGTTAACTTTGTATGCTCACAGAGGATGCAACCGGGGCGAAGGGCAAAACGGATATGGATGGTAAGGTGTTTATCGGCGGTGGCGGTGCGGGATATGGCGAAAAACAGGGGCTGACTTTGAAATACGCCAACCGGCACGGGCTGGTGGCCGGGGCGACGGGCACTGGCAAGACGGTAACGTTGCAGATCCTGGCCGAAGGGTTTAGCGACGCCGGCGTGCCGGTGTTCCTGTCGGATGTGAAGGGTGATTTGTCGGGGCTGGCCAAGTCCGGCTCGTCCGATCACAAGCTGCACGGGGCGTTCACCAAGCGCGCCGCGACCATCGGCTTTGACGATTATACCTATCGCGCCGCGCCGGTGACGTTCTGGGATCTGTTCGGCCAGCAGGGCCACCCGGTGCGCACCACCGTGGCGGAAATGGGGCCGTTGTTGCTGGCCCGTCTGCTGGATCTGAGCGAGGCGCAGGAAGGTATCCTGAACATCGCTTTCCGTATTGCCGACGAAGAGGCGATGCCGCTGCTGGACCTCAAGGATTTGCGGGCATTGCTNGTGTGGATCGGCGAGAACCGCGAAAAGCTGTCGTTGCGTTATGGCAATGTGTCCACCGCNTCGATCGGCGCGATCCAGCGCAGTCTTCTGGTGCTGGAGAATCAGGGCGGGACGGGGCTGTTTGGTGAACCGGCGCTGGCNCTGGANGATCTGATGCGCACTGACAAGGACGGGCGCGGCATGATCAATATCCTGGCCTCTGACAAGCTGATGGCGGCACCGGGNCTTTATGCGACNTTCCTGTTGTGGCTGCTGAGCGAGCTGTTCGAGGAACTGCCCGAGGTCGGCGATCCGGACAAACCAAAGCTGGTGTTCTTTTTTGACGAGGCGCATCTGCTGTTCGATGACGCGCCCAAGGCGTTGGTGGACAAGGTGGAACAGGTGGCGCGGCTGATCCGCTCCAAGGGGGTTGGCATCTATTTTGTGACCCAGAACCCCGGTGATGTGCCCGAAGATATCCTGGGCCAGCTTGGCAACCGGTTTCAGCACGCCTTGCGCGCCTTTACCGCGCGCGACCGCAAGAATCTGCGGCTGGCGGCGCAAACCTATCGCGAGAATCCGGCGTTCTCCACCGAACAGGCAATCCGCGAGGTGGGCGTCGGCGAGGCAGTGACTTCGATGCTGATGAAAAAGGGCATTCCGGGCATCGTCGAACGCACCCTGATCCGCCCGCCATCCTCGCAGTTGGGACCGATCACATCGGCTGAACGGGCGGCGGTAATTGCCGGGTCGGAAATGGCGGCGAAATACGACACGCCCGTGGATCGAAAATCAGCCTACGAAATGCTGGCGAAACGGGCACAAGAGGCGGCCAGGGGGGCCGAAGACTCTGAGGTCGCCGCTGAAGATGCGCCGGCGGCGCTGCGCGAATTCAATGCCGCGCGCCGCTATACCGGCGGGCGGGTGTCGCGGTCGTCCTCACGCAAGGTTCGCCCGCGTGACACGTTTGCCTCGGCCATGAGCGAGGCGGTGATCAAGGAACTGAAAGGCACCACGGGCCGGCGTCTGGTGCGTGGTATTCTTGGCAGCTTGTTCAAGGGGCGATAGGGCGAGGGTGGCAGGGTGGGTGACAACCCACCCCGCGCCTATTTCTCGGGGATCAGACCACGCGGCGAAAACCGTAGCACCGCCAGCAGAACCACCCCCATGGTCAGCAACCGCATATGGGCCGCGCTTTCGATCAGGTGGGCCTTCAGCGCGCTGTCTTCTGCCATGCCAGAGGTAATGACCTGCAGGAAAAACAGCCCCATCGGTTCGACCTGAACCCAGAGGAACCAGATCAGCATCGCGCCCAGAACCGATCCGAAATTATTGCCCGACCCGCCGACGATCACCATCACCCAGACCAGAAAGGTAAACCGCAGCGGCTGATAGATGCCGGGCGTCAACTGCCCGTCCAGCGTGGTCATCATAGCGCCGGCGATACCGCAGACCGCACTGCCCAGCACAAAAACCTGCAAGTGGCGGGCGGTGACATTCTTGCCCATGGCCTCGGCGGCGGTTTCGTTGTCACGGATCGCCCGCATCATCCGCCCCCAGGGGCTGGCCAGTGCCATCTGCGCCAACCACAGCACCAGCAAAAGCACCGCCAGAAACAGCAGCCCGTAAAGAACCTTGACATAAAGCGTCGAGGCCATGACCGGATCAAACCCTATATTGGCGGCGTTTTCGACAAAGCCGGGATCGTTTTGCAGGTCGATTTCGTAAGGCACCGGGCGCGGAATGCCGATAACGTTCTTGACCCCGCGCGACAACCAGTCCTCGTTCTTCAGCACGGCGATGATGATCTCGGCGATGCCCAGCGTGGCAATGGCCAGATAATCGCTGCGCAGCCCCAGCGCCGTCTTGCCAATCAGCCAGGCCGCGCCGGCCGCCAACAGCCCGCCAACCGGCCAGGCGATCAGCACTGGCAGGCCAAGCCCGCCAAGATAACCGGTCGCCGCCGGGCTGACCTGTTCCACCGCCTCGACCGCCGGGTCAAACACCGCGCGAAAGACGAAGAACCCGACCAGCAGAACCGCCAGCAGGGCAAGGGTGCGCACGCGCCCCGGTGCCATCCGTTTCCTCACCTGAATCGCGCCAGCAATGGTGCCGGCCCCCAGCAACAAGCCGACAACCACGCCGCGCCCTCCGGCGGTCCAGGCCTCGGTGGTCGGCGGCATGGACACCAGCACCGCCGCCAGTCCACCCAGTGCCACAAAGCCCATGACACCGACGTTGAACAACCCGGCAAACCCCCATTGCAGGTTCACGCCAATCGCCATGACCGCCGAAATCAACCCCATGTTGAGGATCAAAATGGCCGCGTTCCAGCTTTGCATGAACCCGGACAACAGGATCAACCCGCCAACCAGCACAAAAAGCCCGGTGTTTTTCGCCAGGTCACTCATACCGATTTCCCCGCAAACAGGCCCGTGGGTTTGAACAAAAGTACGATCAGCAATATCACAAAGGACACCGCGAATTTGTAATCGGTGCTGAGAAGCTGTACCAGGCCGTCCGGTTCAAACCGCGCAGGCATCAGATACACAAGGATTTTCTTCCAGGCGTAGGTGATTGTCACTTCGCTGAAAGCAATGATGAACCCGCCGGCAATCGCCCCTAAAGGGTTGCCCAGCCCGCCGACGATGGCACTGGCAAAGATCGGCAGCAGCAGCTGGAAATAGGTGAAGGGTTTGAACGTCTTGTCCAGCCCGTAAAGCGTGCCGGCCACCGTGGCCAGCGCCGCAACAATCAGCCAGGTGTACATCACCACCCGTTCCGGGTTGATGCCACTCAGCAGTGCCAGATCTTCATTGTCGGAATAGGCCCGCATCGACTTGCCGGTGCGCGTCCGGTTCAGGAACCAGAACAACAGCGCCACCACGACAATCGCCGTGACCAATGTGATACCTTGTGTCGTGCGCAGCACCAGCCCTTCGCTGAGGCCGGTCAATGCCTTGAATTCACGGGCAGAAATGATATACCGCTCGCCGTCCGCGAAATTCTGGCCGTTGGGGCCGATGATGAACCTTACCAGCCCGTTCATGACGAACATCACGCCCATCGACACAATCACCAGAATAACCGGCTTGGCCTTTTGTTCGCGGTAGAACCGGTAGACCAGCCGGTCGGTCAGCAGCACCAGCGCCATACAGCCCAGGATACCAAACGGCAGCGCCAGCAACGCGGTGGGCAGCGGCCCGAACGAGACCCCCAACGACTGGAACCACCAGGTCACAAGGATCGTCGCCATGGTGCCAAAGGCCATGGTGTCTCCGTGGGCAAAGTTGGAAAACCTCAGGATGCCATAGATCAGCGTCACCCCAAGCGCCCCAAGCGCCAACTGACTGCCATAGGCAATGCCGGGGACCAGAACATAATTGGCAAGTGCGACGATTGCGTTGAGAAAATCCATGTCTACCCCCTGGATTCGCAGCGGCCATAGACAGAAACCACGTGGGCCGATCCGCCCTGACGCAGGTACGAGGTGAATACCGCGCTGTCATCGTCGTTTATCACAACGACAAAAAGACCGTCTTCCGGCAGATGTGCATACAGATGCCATGTGTCGCCCTCGCGCCCGGACGGCAGAACNGCCATCTGCATCTCGGGGCCGTAATGCTTCATGCTGATCTGGCCCCAATNGGTGTCGATATACGGCGAATAAGAGACTTCGTCACAGCCCAAGTTGCCCTTGCATTCATACGTCATCTCGCAGGCAAAGCCGCCGGCAGAGACACCCGCACCCATGCTTGCGAACAATGCCGCGGCAAGAAATGTTCTGCCCATGTCAGCCCCCCAAAAATGATTTGCGCACTTCGGGATCATTCAGCAATTCCTTGCCCGTCCCGGTATAGGCATTGCGCCCCTGCACCAGAACATAGCCCCGGTCGGCGATCTCCAGCGCCTGACGCGCGTTCTGTTCCACCATCATGATCGGGATGCCGCTGCGCGCCACCTCGATGATCCGGTCAAACAGCTCGTCCATGACAATCGGGCTGACCCCGGCGGTGGGTTCGTCCAGCATCAGCACTTTGGGCTGGGTCATCAACGCGCGCCCAACGGCGACCTGCTGACGCTGGCCGCCGGACAATTCACCGGCCACCTGATTGCGCTTTTCCTTGAGGATCGGAAACAGCTCATAAACCTGCGCCATGGTGTCGGAAAAATCGTCACGCCGGATGAACGCGCCCATCTCAAGGTTCTCTTCCACAGACATCGAGGTAAAGATATTGGCGTTCTGCGGCACAAACCCCATGCCTTTGATCACCCGGTCCTGCGGGCTGAGCTTTGTGATGTCCTCGCCGTCCAGCCTGACTGAACCGCTGCGAACATTCAGCATGCCGAACACCGCCTTCATCGCCGTCGACTTGCCGGCCCCGTTCGGCCCGACAATCACCGCGATTTCACCGCGGTTCACCGACACGGTGCAGTCATGCAGAATATCCGGCCCCTTGCCATAACCACCGGTCATCGCATCGCCAATCAGAAACGGCCCCCCCGGGGCAGGGTGGGCTGTCCCACCCGGCTTGACCGGAGTCACCGTGCTCATGCCTTTGGTATTGGTGATGGTTGCGTCCTTGTTCCCACGGTCGTTCTGATACGGATTACCTTTCATATCAAAACCTCAGCTTCTTCTCGTTGCAAATACTCAAATTCACCCTGGGCCACACGCTCATGCGTTCACCTTGTTCTTCAGACCGGTGCCCAGATAGGCCTCGATCACCGACTCATTGGCCTTGATCTCGGCTAGGGTGCCCTCTGCCAGAACCTTGCCCTCGGCCATGCAGATCACCGGATCGCACAGGCGGCCAATGAAATCCATATCGTGTTCGATCACCACAAAGGTATAACCGCGTTCCTTGTTCAGCCTTAAAATCGCATCGCCAATGGTATTCAGCAGCGTGCGGTTCACGCCTGCACCCACCTCGTCAAGAAACACGATGCGGGCCTCGACCATCATGGTACGCCCCAGCTCTAGCAGCTTTTTCTGGCCACCTGAAATCTGCCCGGCCTTTTCGTCGGCCAGATGTTCAACGGTCAGGAATTCCAGCACCTCATCGGCCTTGGCGCGCAGGGCGCGTTCCTCATCGGCAATGCGGCGGCGCCCGACCCAGGTGTTCCAAAGGGTTTCGCCAGATTGCCCGCCCGGCACCATCATCAGGTTTTCGCGGCAGGTCATCGAGGCAAACTCATGAGCGATCTGAAAGGTCCGCAACAAGCCCTTGTGAAACAACTCGTGCGGCGGCAATCCGGTGATATCCTCGCCACCCATGGTCACGCGACCGGACGTTGGTTTAAGAACGCCGGCGATCACATTGAAAAGAGTGGTTTTTCCCGCGCCATTGGGGCCGATCAACCCGGTAATGGACCCCTCTGCAATCTCAAGCGATGCCCCGTCAACGGCGTGAAACCCGCCAAAATGCTTGTGCACGTCTTCGACGACGATCATCGCATCCCCCAAACCCACTTTTCGTGGTGTTTTGTTTTGTTCTGTTCGTTGAAACAGCCCGGCGCGCCAAGGCACCGGGCTGTCCGATTTCAGTGCAATGCGCCGCTTAGCGGAACTTCACAGTGGTGTTCTTGCCGTCCTTGACTTCGATTTCGCGGTACGAACCGGCGCTTTCACCCGGTCCGATCAGTTCAACCGCCGAGGCGCCGACATAGTCGATTTCACCACCAGCCGCGAGGATCTCAAGGCCCTTGGCCAGTTCACCGGGATAGATCTTTTCGCCGGGCGCGTTGGCCACATCAAAGATCTTGCCGCCATAAACCGCCGGATCGGTGGAATTGGCTGCCTGCATGGCGAACATGAACAGCGCCGCCGCATCATAGCTTTCGGGGCTATAGGGCGATGTGGCGTCAAACGCATCACCGGCCATCGCTGTCAGCTTTTCGATGCCATCGCCACCAGAGCCGGCGATCTGACCGTAGGATCCGTTCAGATCCGCGCCAACGTTCTTGGGCAGGCTGTCACCGATCATGCCACCGGGCAGGCCGAAGGTCTCAAACGCACCGCTGTCCAGCGAGGCCTGGATGATGCCAAGACCGCCCTGGTCAAGATAGCCCGCGACCACCAGAATGTCGCCGCCAGCCGAGGCCAGTGCGCCGACTTCGGCGGAATAGTCGGCCTTGCCGTCCTCATGTGCGGCGGAAATGGTCACTTTGCCGCCCACGGCCTCGAACGAGGTGACGATCGCATCGGCCAGACCCTTGCCATAGTCGTTGTTGGTATAGGTCAGGGCAATCGACTTGATGCCGCGGTCACTCAGCACATCGGCCATCACCTGGCCTTCGCGCGCATCCGACGGTGCCGTGCGGAAGAACAGACCGTTGTCCTCCATGGTCGACAGGCCGGGCGAGGTGGCCGAGGGCGAAATCATCACCATGCCGTTCGGGATCGCCACGTTTTGCAGGATCGCGCCGGTCACGCCAGAGCAATCGCCGCCAATCAGGCCGCTGATGCCATCGGCGATCAGACGTTCGGCGTTCGACGTGGCCAGACCGTTGTCGATACATCCGGTGTCGGCGCGCATTGGCGTGACCTTGGCGGCGTCCAGCAATTTGCCGCTGTCAGAGACTTCCTTCATCGCCAGTTCTGCACCTGCGGCCATCGGCCCGGTCAGCGATTCAATCGGTCCGGTAAAGCCGATCAGAATGCCCAGCTTGACTTCGGTTGCGTGGCTGCCGGCAAACGCCGTGCCTGCCATCAGGGCAGTGGCCGCAGTGGCCATAAGCAGTTTTTTCATTTTTCGATACTCCCTTATTTGGAACATTTGTTGGAACATTTTGTCCTGCCTGAACCCTAGCAAGCTGTACAAAAAAGAAAAGTCCAAACCACTCAAGGGCCTGCCGGAATTCCGCGCGGTAAACACCGCAAGGATAATTCCGGCCGGATCGAAACCCTAACAGCTGGCCTAGCAGCTGGCCCAACAGCTGGATTGTGTTGATGCGCAGATGTCCTAAACTGGTGCCGAACAAATGGAAAAAACGACATGGTTCGATTGCTTCATGCCCTGGTCCTGATCGCCATCGGTGCGCCGCTATTTGGCCAATCACTGACGACCAGTGCAGGCCCGGCAAAACTCACCGAAATGCTGAGCGGTCTGGATACCCCCTGGTCGATCGGCTTTCTGCCGGATGGCAGCTATCTGGTTACTGAGCGCGCCGGCAATCTGTTGATTGTCACGGATGGCAAGGCCCGGCGCGTCAAGGGCGCACCAAAGGTGTTTGCGCGCGGGCAGGGCGGGTTGCTCGACATCATGATCCCCCGCGATTTTACCACCAGCCGCGAAATATTCCTGACCTATGCGCACAGCCAGGGGCCAGGCAAGGCGGCAGGCACGGCGCTGGCGGTGGGACGGCTTAGCCGCGACGGGCGGCGTCTGGACAACCTGCGCACCATATTCGAAGCCGCCCCCGGTGGCAAAGGCGGGCGGCATTTCGGCAGCCGGGTGATCGAGGCGCGCGACGGCACGTTGTTTGTCACGCTTGGCGAACGCGGCAACCGGCCCTCGGCGCAGGACCGCGGCAATCACAACGGCACAATCGTGCGCCTTAACCGCGACGGAACGGTGCCGCGTGACAATCCGTTTGTCGGCCAGTCGGGCATCCGCCCGGAAATCTGGTCCTTTGGCCATCGCAATCCGCAGGGCGCGGCGCTGGACCTGCACGGCAATCTGTGGGTGGCTGAACACGGTGCCAAAGGCGGGGACGAGGTGAACATAATTCGCAAGGGGGCCAATTACGGCTGGCCGGTGATTTCATATGGCACGCATTATGACGGCAGCAAGATCGGCGAGGGCAACGCCAAACCGGGGATGCAATCACCGACGTTCTATTGGGATCCTTCGATCGCGCCGTCCTCGGTGATGATCTATTCCGGGCGGCTCTGGCCGCAATGGCGGGGCGACATGTTTGTCGGTTCGCTGAAATTCGACAGTATCAGCCGCCTCGAAGGCAGCCCTTTGCATCAGGCCGAGACACTTGCCAGCCCCGAAACCAACCGGGTGCGTGACGTGGTCGAGGCCCCGGACGGGTCAATCTGGTTCCTGTCAATCAGCGGAAGCAGCGGCGGCGCGGTCTATCGGCTCAGCCCCGGCTGACAACGGTCTTTCGCGTTGTTATGGTTTACGAAAGTCAAACCAAAGGACATTTTATGCGTATTTTGATTATTTTCCTTGTTACCCTGCTGCCAATCGGTGCCACAGCCCAACAAGCTGCCCAACAACGGGATTCCTTTTTCGAGGATTATCAGGACTACGCGCGCTTTGTGGACAGCCACATCATGAACCGTGAATTCATCGAACTGATTCAGGTACTGGGCGGGCGCGATGAGTACACCATTGAACAACTACAAGGCATCAACCAACGCTTTGTGAACCTGTTCCCGAAGGATTTCCTGTCCCGCGCAGTGGTGCGCAAGACCGATCTGGGCGATGGGTTCAGTCAGGAAATGCGGGTCTATTGGGGTAATAACGACGGGTATAACTACTTCTACGCTTTGCTGCACGCGCGCGAGGACGGGCTTGTGGTTCTGACCTTCACGATGAATTCCAACGTCTCCGAGGTGCTGAGCGAGTTCTGATGCCGGCCCGATGCCCCGTCAGTCACGGCCCCTTGGCGTTGAAGGTAAACAATTTTTCGCCGTTTATCTCATAGGCGTCAATCAACCCTCGGGCCGTGTCACTGACCAGCCACGCCTCAAGCGACCGGGCCAGACCGGCCCTGACATGCGCATGTTTCGCCGGATTGACCGGTATGAAGGCATATTGGTTGAACAACACCGGATCCCCGGCAAACAGGATCGCCAGATCGCCCTTGTTGCCAAAGTTCAGCCAACTGGCCCGGTCCGACATCACATAGGCATTCATGCCGCTGGCGGTGTTCAGCGTGCCGCCCATCGACGCCCCGGCAGCGCGATACCAACCGTTTCTGAACGCCGCGGCATCAATTCCGGCGGCGCTCCATAGCGACAGTTCCTTCTTGTGCGTGCCACTGTCATCGCCCCGGCTGACAAAGGGCTGGCCCGATCCGGCAAGAATGGCCAGCGCCTCNGCGGCAGTGCCCGCCTTGCCAATGCCGGCGGGGTCGCCACCGGGGCCGATCAGCACAAAGTCGTTATACATTATCTCGCGTCGGTGGGTGCCATTACCATCGGCCAAAAATGCCTTCTCTGCGGCGCGTGAATGCACCAGAATGGCATCGACATCGCCCGCCGCGCCAAGGCGCAGCGCCTGACCTGTGCCGACCACGATCAGCTGCACATCCAGATCCAGATCAGCCTTGATTTGGGGCAGCAACACCGCCGACAGGCCGGAATTGTCGAACGAGGTGGTCACCGCCATCCTCATCGCGTCGGCGCGCGCAAAGGTGCCGAATGCCAGTGTCACGCAGGCCAGCGCCACGCAGGTCAGCGCTGGTACAATCCAGCCTGATTTCATTCAACAATGTCTCCGTTGACAAAGGCGCGCGCCTCGACGGTTTCAGGCGCGGTTTCAAAAAAGTCGCCGGCTTCGGCGCGTTCATGCACCTTGCCGCCATACATGAACACCACATCCCGTGCGAGGCGCCGGGCCTGACCCATGTTATGCGTCGACATGACAATCCGCGTGCCCCCGGCCTGCGCCCGCAGCAGGATGGTTTCGATTTCGCGTGTGGCGCGCCCGTCCAAATTGGCGCAAGGCTCGTCCAGAAACAGGATTTCGGGCGTGCGGATCAGCGCGCGGGCCAGTGACAGTTTCTGCTTTTCGCCCCCCGACAACACCTTTGCCGGGCGGTTCAGCAGATCGCCAAGGCCAAGCGCGCCGGCCAGTTCAGCGGCCTGCGCGCGCGCCTGCGCCTTTTTCATGCCATGCAGCGTCAGCGGATAGGCGATACAGTCCAGAACACTGCGTCGCATCATGATCGGGGCCTGAAACACATACGCCTGCCGGTCGCGCACGACGGCCTGCGGCTGGTTCCAGTCCAGCGTGCCACCCGAGAGCCGTTGCAGCCCGTGCATCAGGCGCAGCAGAGTGGTCTTGCCGGCACCGTTCGGTCCCATGACAATGGTGAACCCCCGCATGCCGATGGTCAGGTCGACCGGCCCGATCAGAACCTTGCCGCGCACCTTCGCCACCGCGCCCTGCATTCGCAATGGCAGGATCGACGGGCCAACCGTTGTTCCGGCCGTTGTTCCCGCATCAATGGCGTCAATGCCATCAATCGCTTGCAGGGAAAGGCTCTTGCTGCTTGACACGTCTGTGGTTCCGATCATCGCCCGGGATGGCAAAACCATGCGGATATTCCGCGCCCGTGCCAAGGAGAATGCGGGTTTTTGCGCCAAAGGGCAGGGGAGGCAGGTCATTCTGACCGGTTTCACGGCCATCGCGCGCCATGATCCGGACAATTTGTCCAGNCCAACGCCGCTCAGGCGCACTCAGCTTTTGGCGCATACCGCGTTTTCTGGCGCGGGACCGCGCGAATCGTGCCTACCAGGTGCTTGAGCGTTCGGTTCCGCTCAGGGTGTGGATCGCCAGATTGACCAGCACCGCCAAGCCAATCAGCACCATGCCCAGCCCCATGGCAAAGGCAAAATCACCACGCCCGGTTTCCAGGGCAATGGCGGTGGTCAGCACCCTTGTGGCGTGTTCGATATTGCCGCCAACGATCATGATCGCCCCGACTTCCCCGACCGCGCGGCCAAACCCGGCCAGCATCGCCGTCAGCAGGGCGCGCCGCCCGTCCCACAACATCGCCCGGATTCTCTGGGCCTTTGTGGCATTGAGCGAGATCAGCAAATCATGGTATTCGGCCCAGAGATCGCGGATCGTCTGATGCGAGATCGAGGCAATCAGCGGCGTGATGATCAACACCTGCGCGATGATCATCGCCGACGGGGTGAACAGCAGTCCCATCGCTCCGAACGGACCGGAGCGCGACAAAAGCATATAGACAAACAGCCCCACCACCACCGGCGGCAGCCCCATCAGAGCATTCAGGATGGCAATCACCGTGCGGCGATGGCGAAACCGATTCACCGCCAGCCACGCGCCCATGGGCAGGCCGATGACAGAGGCAATGAATACTGCGCTGAAGGTGACCTTGAGCGACAGGAATATGATTTCCAGCAGGTCCGGATCAAGGCTGACAATCAGCCGGCCGGCCTCACGCGTGCCGTGAAGTATCTCATCCATTTGCCAGCATCCGTTTTCCCATCCCCGGACCGGTATCCCAAATGCACGGTTGGATAACAAGACCGCCCGCTTTGCGCACCCTTGTCCGCCCTNNCGGGTGCNGGCGGGGAACAATTGCGCCTGGCCGCAAGACCGGTTCACCATCGGCCCGAAACGTATTAACCTGACATGAACCAGACATGGTGCATAAAACCACACAAGGACACCGAACCGGGATGATAAAAACAGAGCCACCGCAGCCCGATACCCCGCCGCAGGAAACCATCGTCGACATGGTCCGCGCCAGCGCCCGGCGTTTCCCTGATCGCGACGCCATCGTTTGCGGTGATCTGCGCCTTGACTGGGCCGCGTTTGACGCGCGTATCAGTCGCGTGGCCAACGATCTGTTGTCGCGCGGCCTGCGCAAGGGCGACACCATCGCCATCCTGTCGCCCAACTCGGTCGCTTATGGCGAAGTGTTCATGGGCATTCTGCGGGCTGGGGGCTGTGTGGTGCCGCTGTCGACGATGGCCTCACCCGAGGCGCTGCGCAAGATGTTAAGCGATTGCGGCGCAACAACCCTGTACCTGGCAAACCAGTACCGGGATCTGGTCGCGCCGTTCCTGTCAGCCTTGGATATCCGCAAGGTGGCGCTGGATTTCAGGGCCGAAGGGGTTGATGATTACGAGGCATCGCTGGCCCGGGCCAGCACCACCGATCCGCTGATCCCGATTTCCATGTCGGACCCGTTCAACCTGATTTAT
>JGI24723J26617_10002675_pt1 | contig 13779 bp, 16 predicted proteins | sample Cruoilmetagenom6_FD_26617 | JGI IMG/M metagenome (IMG submission 26617)
AAAAAGCCCAACGCGCTGGCCTTTTACCACTGGCAGCATCGTGTTCATAACCGCCATCCCAGTATCAAGCCGAGCGCCAAGCGCACGTCGTGCGGCCGCAGNGGGCGGGGGCGCTTGCAGAGGTCGCTTTTGNGGCCCGCGCAAAAGGGGNCGGCCATCCAAGGGCGCTCCCGTCGGGTCAATCACCCGTCCGATCCACGCATCACTTGGCGCAATGGTGAAGGGCGGCAGCAGCATCGCCCGACTGTTGAGCGAAACTCCATCAGGCGCGGCGTCTGGAAGTGCCACTAGAATATCATTGCGCAGCTGCACCACCTCGCCGCTGAGCGCAGTTGCCCCTTGGCGAGCCACCGTAATGCCATCGCCGATCCGTGCAGAATTTCCCAACCCTGAGACATGAATGACTCCAGCTTCTACCCGTGTGACTCGGCCCACGGGGCGTACCAATGGCAGGCTGTCGATCTGGGCGGTCAACCCGTCGATATGAGTTTCGAAGGTCATGTCATTCCTTTCAGCTGCAAACGCTTTCTAAAGGAATCAGGGTTAAGCCTTGATTGAAATTGCACGAGGGAGAAGCCCCGATGTTCGAAAAGCTAGAACTCTTTAGAATGGCCACAGGCATGGCCGTCCATGCCGGACAACGTCAGGCCATCGCGGCCCAGAATGTTGCCAACGCCGATACGCCCGGCTACCGGGCGCGCGATCTCCCCGAATTTAAATCCATCTACCGCCCTGCAGAAGGGCCGGGAATGGCCCGCGCCACGCGCCCGGGCCATCTGCTTGGGGCGCGCAGCGGATCTGGCGTGGCCGAGGCATTTATCACACGCGAGGAAGCAGCGCCCAATGGCAACAGCGTGTCGCTGGAAACCGAAATGCTCAAATCGGTCGATGCCAAACGCCAGCATGACCGCGCCTTGGCGATTTATAAATCCGGGCTGAACATTCTGCGCAGCACGATCAGGGGGTGATCATGAGTGAATTTTCCAAATCCCTTGAGGTATCCTCTAGCGGTCTGCGGGCACAGGCGACCCGACTGCGGCATCTGTCCGAGAATATTTCAAACGCAGACACGCCCGGCTATCGGCGCAAGACCATCGCCTTCGAGACAGCCTTCGGGGCGGGTGACGCGGTGACCCCGGTGCGCACTGGCCGCGTCACACTCGACCAAAGCGATTTGGAGCGGGTTTATGACCCGACCCACCCATTGGCGGATGAAACTGGCCATTTCCAGGGCTCGAACGTCGATCTGTTGATCGAACTTGCCGACGCACGAGAGGCGCAGCGCAGCTATGAGGCCAACCTGAAGATGTTCGAGCAAGCCCGAAAGATGTCGACCGGACTGCTCGACTTGTTGCGGCGTTAAACGCGCGGCGATTCCGAAAACCTACAGACGATCACACGGGTCCGCCGTGAAGAATTAGCTGCGGCGAAAAGCCGTGATGTTAAAGACCAAGAGGAGATCCAGAATGGATATCAAAGCGCTTTCAGCGATCCAAAAATACGCAGCTTCAAAGCCCGCGACTGAACCAAGTGGTGCCGCAGGCAGTATGAACGGGGTTAAAGCCGCATTTTCCGATTTTGCCAGCACACTCGCGCGGGGGGAGCAGGCGGCCACCCAAGCGATGATCGGGGACGCGGATCCTCATGCGCTGGTCACGGCTTTGGCGCAGACCGAACTTGTCGTCGAAACCGCCGTAACCGTCCGAAACAAGGTGGTGGAAGCCTATCAGGAGATCTTGAGGATGCCGGTCTGATGCAAAGTGAGCTAATTTTTTTCGACACGATGCGTCAGGGTCTTTGGGTCGCGGTTGTAATTTCCATCCCCATTCTGACGGTGGCGTTGCTGGCCGGTGTCTCCATTGGACTTGTCCAAGCGCTGACATCGATACAGGAGATGACGTTGACCTTCGTGCCGAAACTGGCGGCGATCGGGGCGGTGTTTTGGCTGTCTATGGGCTTCATGACGCAAACCTTGGTTTCGTTCTTTCATGACCGCATCATTCCATTGATCATTGGAGGCTGAGATGGACAACGCAGGCTATACCACCCTGACCCGTCAATCCGGTCTTGCCCGAGAAATGCAAATCGTGGCCAATAATATCGCGAATGCAGCGACCACGGGCTACCGCGCCGAGGGGCTGATTTTTTCTGAATATGTCAAACCGGTAGAAGGTGGCGCCTCATTGTCGATGGGGCAGGGCAATGTGCGCAAAACCTCGTTCGATCAAGGCGCATTAAACCAAACCGGCGGCACGTTTGATTTTGCGATTGAGGGCGATGGTTATTTTCTAGTCGAAACCCCCGCAGGCGAACGGTTGACCCGATCTGGCGCGTTTTCGCCGAATGCCGAGGGGGATTTGGTGACTTACGATGGGTTTCGCGTACTTGATTCAGGCGGGGCGCCGGTCTTTGTCCCACCGGGGACTGCGGTCTCCGTCGGGGCAGACGGCACATTAAGCGCCAACGGCGCACCGCTCGGCCAAATCGGCCTCGTGCGCCCGTTGGAACCTCTTTTGATGGTGCGCGAAGACGGGGTCATGTTTCGCGCCGATGCCGGGCATGAACCAAGCGATACGGCCCGTTTGATGCAGGGGTTTGTCGAAAACTCTAACGTCAATGCAATCGGCCAACTGTCCCGCATGGTTGAAATTCAGCGGGCCTATGAACTGGGCCAAAGCTTTCTGACAAGCGAAGACGAACGGGTGCGCGGCGCCCTCAAAGCCCTGACAGGCTGACTTTTATTCTAAATAAGGAGGTGCCACATGCGCGCCCTGCAAATCGCCGCCACCGGTATGTCCGCCCAACAGATGCGGGTGGAAACCATATCGAACAACCTCGCGAACATGAGCACCACAGGTTACAACGCCCGCCGGGCCGAGTTTGCCGATCTACACTACCAGCAAATGGCGCGCGCCGGGGCGATCAATGCGTCCGATGGCACCGTGCTGCCTACCGGTGTGCAATTGGGGCTGGGTGTGCGCCCTGCGGCGGTCTCAATGCAAGTGGCGCAGGGTTCTATTGCCGCGACGGGCGGGGATCTTGATGTCGCCATAGAAGGGCTGGGGTTTCTCGAGGTGGCGCTACCCTCAGGCCAAGCGGCTTATACGCGCGACGGCGGATTGAAGCGCACCGGCGAGGGGCTGATCGTCACCTCAGACGGCTTTCCCGTAGCGCCTGAAATCGTAATCCCTGCTGATGCGCGCAGCATCTCCATTAACGCGGAAGGGGAGGTCTATGCCTATTTCGACAACACCACCGAAGGCCAACAGTTAGGTCAATTTAACCTAACCGGCTTTTCCAATGTCAAAGGGTTAGAGGCATTGGGGGGCAACCTGTTTGCGGAAACTGAAGCTTCTGGCCCAGCCCTGATCGCCACGCCCGGCTCTGACGGGTTGGGCACCCTCAGACAGGGATATCTGGAAGACAGCTCTGTCGATGCTGTGCGCGAAATCACCGAGTTGATCGCGGCGCAACGCGGCTATGAAATGAACGCAAAAGTCATCTCGGCAGCGGACCAGATGATGGGCGCAACGACGCAGGTGCGCTGATGATCTTCCGTTGTCTCTTGGCTTTGTTTCTCGCGACCCCTGCACAGGCCGAGACGGTCACGGCCACCCGCACCATCCGTGCCGACGCGATTATCACCGACACGGATGTCACATTGCACAACGCGGTCGTTCCAAACGGCTTTCAGCGTCTTGCCGATGTGGTGGGCCAAGAGGCTCGCGTGGTTCTTTACCCCGGGCGGCCAATCTTGGTGGACGACATTGGTCCGCCCGCGATCGTGACGCGAAATCAAATTGTTCAGGTGCATTTTCGAGCCCGTGGTGTGGAAATCGTCACTGAGGGGCGCGCGTTGGAGCGGGGCGGAATCGGGGACCGATTGCGCATTATGAACCTGTCCTCAAGGACAACTCTCTTTGGTCAAGTGCAGGGTGATGGCACCCTACTGGTCCGGCAATAGGAACATTTTATGAAACCTCATTATTTCCTTATCCTTCTGTTTTTGTTCAGCGCGGCCTGTGGGCGCACGGACCATCTTGGCAAACCTCCAAGTTTTTCTCCGCCTCTAGAGTCGCGCGAACATGCTGCGATGGTCACATCGGCCCTACCTATTCGAATTATCGAAGAGCGCGGCGTGGACCGGGCTTCGCTTTGGTCTGGCACACGGCAATCCCTGCTCGGAGACCGCCGTGCGATGCAGAGAGGTGACATTCTGACCGTTGTCATCGAGATCGACGAAAAAGCCGAGATTTCCAATGCCACAGACCGCTCGCGCTCCGGCAGCGAGGCAATGGGCATGCCCGGGCTTTTCGGTCTGCCGCAACGGTTGGACAGTGTCCTGCCGGAAGGGGCATCATCAGCTGAGCTTGTCGGCATCAATTCTAACAGCAGCTCCTCGGGCGACGGATCCGTAAAGCGCAAGGAAAAGCTGACCCTGCGGGTCGCCGCCACAGTGGTTGAGGTGTTGCCGAATGGCGTTTTGTCGATTTCTGGCTCTCAGGAACTGCGGGTGAATTTTGAGCTGCGCGAACTTTTAGTGACGGGCTATGTCCGCCCGGCCGATATCTCGCGGCAGAATGAAATCACCTACGACAAGATCGCCTCCGCGCGCGTGTCTTACGGTGGCCGTGGGCAGATCACTGACGTGCAGCAGCCGCGCATCGGCCAGCAGGTGCTCGACGCTGTATTGCCGTTCTAGGAGGATGACATGCTAGCAAAAATTCTACCAATCGTGTTGTTGCTGGTCGGAGCTGGGGCAGGGGTCGGAGCAGGAATGGCCCTGCGTCCTGTTCCGGAGCAGCCGGGTCCTGAAACAGCGGAGGAAGCCGCCGAGCCGGAAGAAGTCGCACCCTATGGTCCGGATAATCCGGCACCGATGATGGAATATGCAAAGCTGAGCAATCAGTTCGTCGTCCCCGTGATCAAGGACCGAGAAGTCGCGGCGCTGGTGGTTCTATCGCTGAGCATTGAAGTAACGGAGGGTAATAAGGACACGGTATTTCAGCGCGAACCTAAGCTGCGGGACTCGTTCCTAGGGGTGCTCTTTGACCATGCAAATATGGGGGGGTTTGAAGGCGCCTTTACCGATGCCAATAATATTGCTGTGCTGCGGAATGCCCTTCGGGAAGTCGCACAGAAGGATATGGGTAAAGAAGCCGTAAGCGATGTGCTGATCCTCGAGATCGCCCGACAGGACTATTAATTCGGTCCACCCCGAAGCAGGGCGATGTTTGTGGCCAGTTCCAGTTGGGACTGGCCCTTTCTTTTGCGCAGGCCGCGTTGCGCTTCCGCAATCAGTTGCTGCACCACCTGCAGTTTGCCATAGGCTTGACGAACCTGATGAAGCTGTTGTTCTTTGATCGCTAAGACCTGGGCAAGCTTGAGGTTCAACTCCGTTTTGCTGCGACCGACCCAGCCTTGCCAAATGATGTCTGCCCCGATCGCGCGCATCTCACCGACTTGCGTGCCAGCATCGTTGGATTGCTGCAGCATGTCATCCAATCGAGCCAATTCGCTACGCAATCGATTTTCCTCCGCTTGGATGCGTTTGAAGGATTGCTGTTGTTGATCATATTTAGCCTGCGTAATCGCTTCTAACTGTTGCAAATCAGTCAAGTTGCTCATGTCCAGCCCTTCGCTTTGCGTCGCATTGTTTCGGCGAAGCGGATCGCTGCGGCGACTGCGTGATATTGCTCATGTGCGATCTGATCGCCGATCTCGGTCGTGGCATGTAGGGCGCGTGCAGTGGGCGGATCGCTATGAATTGGCACGCCTGATTCCATCGCAAGTTCGCGGATTTTGAGCGCGACCGCGTCGACGCCTTTGGCCACACATACCGGCGCAGAGCCCGCCTCCCTGCTCCAAGTCAGGGCAACCGCGTAGTGGGTTGGGTTTACGATCACCACATCGGCCTTAGGCACATCTGCCATCATCTGGTTCTGCGAGATTGCCATTGCCCGGGCACGTCGCTCTTGTTTCTGATGAGGGTCGCCCTCAGTGTTTTTTGCCTCATCCGTCACTTCTTTGCGCGACATGCGATTTTTTCGCAGGTGTTCAAAGTGCTGCCAAAGCGCGTCTATCGCGCCGATCCCGCCCGAGACGACCACGACAACGAAGAGAAAGGCGAGGCAAAGCTCGATCATAAAGCTCAGCGCCATCTCCGGTGAACTGCGCAGGGTACCAATCATCTCGCCCAGCCGCGCACGGATGAACAGTGCGACACAAGCAGAATAGACACAGAGTTTGGTGAAGCTTTTGCTAAATTCAAACAGGCCGGAGCGGCCAAATTTGTTTTTGGCGTTCGACAGAATTGAAATGCGGGACAGCTTCGGAGCGATCTTGCTTGGCGCAAAAACCAACGCCCTTTGTGCTACGATTGCAAGGACAACCCCAAGAGCGGGAAAGACAAAAAACGGCAATGTGCCAAGGGCGATTTCGCGCAGGGGGGCTGCCAATGCGGCTGTTGGGCTGCCATCAAAAAAAGCCGGAGCGAGCTGCGCCGATTGGTCAATCATGACCATCAGAGCGGTGCCGATCCGCGTGATTGCATCAGGTCCTGTCCCCAAAAAAGCGGCCAGCAAGCCTGCATAGGCGGCGGCTGCCATCAGGTCGGTCGACTTTGCGATCTCACCCTTTTTTCGTGCGTCGAATAGTTTTTGCGGTGTCGCTTCGAAGGACTTATCGCTGTCGTCGTCCTGCCCGCTCATGGCGGCACCGCAAATGGGTTGGATGCGAAAGCATCTAGCGCGCTGATCCAAACCCTTAAAATAATCGGCGAGGCCAGAAAGAGCAGAAATAAGCCGCCCGCGGTAATTACTGGCGCACCTACGAAGGCGACCATCAATTGCGGCATCGCCTTGTTGATCGCGCCAAGGGCGAGGTTGTAAAGCAATGACAGAATGACGAAGGGCGCCGCGAGGGTGAAAGCCAAAGAAAAGGCGCGTCGTATTTGACCGAGCCCCCAGTCTGACAAGGTCGCGCCATCCGGGAACTGCCCCATGGGCAGGAGATCGTAGGACAGGATCAGCATTTGTGCTGCCTTCACATGCAAACCGGTCATTACAGCAAGAGCAAGCCCGCCGATCACCAGCACATAACCCATTGCAGGCATCGGTTCGGCTGCGGCAGCGCCAAGGATCTGGGACAAGGAGGTCGATTGCGCGGCGATTGCGCCGGCTGTCTGCAAAGCCAGCACGAACAGTCGCAGACCTAGTCCTAATAATGCTCCGGCCAGTGTCTCTGAAAGTGCCAGCCAAAACAGATTGCCCGTCGACAGCGACAGTTCGGACGTGGGGATGGCGGGAGCGGTGATAAGCACGAACGCCAAGATCAATACCAGCTTGACCCGCATCGGCACTGACGCTTCGCCAAAGGCTGGCATCAATGTGATCAAAGCGCCGACCCTTAAAAAGACCGCAAAGCCATGCCACAGGGAGGCTTCGGCAAAGGCCAGCACTTCAGCGAGCGTCGCCGTCATGCCGCCACGACGCCAACCAATGCAGGGCGCGCGTCGAGGCCGATTTCCTCGAAGGAAAGGACCGGATTGTTAATCCCTTTGGCTCGCATCACCGTGCGGAGGAAACGCCGACGACGCGTATTGGTAACAAGCGCCGCATAGATACCCTGTTGGCTTGCGTCGTTCAGTTTTTCAGACGCCTTTTCTGCAAGTTGGTTAAAGAGTTCTGGCGGCAATGCGATGTCAAGACCGCGCTGCCCCTCAACCTGGTAGGTCGCAAATGTCTCTTCCCACTCGGGGGCCAATTGAACCAGCGGCAATGTCCCGTCGACACGGCGCATCTCTGCTACGAGTTGAAAGCCCAACCGTTGCCGTACATGTTCACAGATGGCTTCGGGTTGGGCATTTTGACCACGCGCTTCGGCTGTTGCCTCTAGAATCAGCGGCAAGTTTCGGATGGAGACTTGCTCGTCCAGCAACAACCGCAAGACCGCGTGCAGCACATCAATCGGCACTTTGTCGGGAATGAGTTCGTCCAGAAGTTTGCGATTGGCTTCCGCTCGGGCCGGGTCGGAGATGTTGACCATTTCTGACAGCAATCGGCGCAGGGACTTGAGGGTTAGCAGCCGGCTAAAGTTGCGTTTGACGACCTCTAAAAGATGGGTGGCCAGAATTTCTGTGGGTGTAACAAGGGTGATGCCAGCGAGTGCCGCGTCTTCCTGATCGCGGCTGTTGATCCAACGGGCGGGGGCACCGTAGACGGGTTCGGTGGTTTCCACCCCGGCGGGCAAGGTGCTGCCATCCTCTGGAATAAGTGCGAGAATTTGTTCAGGGTTTAACTGCGCGCGCGCTTGTTCGACGCCCTGTATACGCAGCACATAGGTGCCGATCGGCAGGCCGGGATGATCGGTCAATCGAATTTCCGGCAGGATGACGCCAAAAACTGAAGCCACATGGGTACGCATATTGGCGATGCGCGCGTCCATCCCAGTGCCTGGGTCGAGCACCATGTTTACCAGATCGGGTGAAAATTCGACATGGATATCATCAAGTTCCAGCACATCGCCTAACGGCTTCTCGCGCGGCAGAATATCCTCGGCCGGAGCAATATCAGGAAGGGCGGCTTTGCGCTTTTCCGCCCGGTACATCATGAACGCTGCGGTTCCAAGTCCAGCGCCGCCCAGAACGAAAGGTAAAAACGGCAGGCCGGGGAACAGTGCGAACATGACCATCAGGACGGCAACAGTTGCAAGTGCAGCGGGGTGCTTGCCAAGCTGGCTGAAAACCGCGAGATCGGTTGCACCCTGCGCGCCGCCGCGCGCCAGCAGCAGAGCCGAGGCGATGGAAATCACCACCGCCGGAATTTGCGAGACCAAACCGTCGCCAACGGTGAGAATTGCATAGGTTTCAAAAGCCGCACCAATGGGCATACCGTGTACGACCACCCCCATGACCAGCCCTGCCACGAGGTTTAGTAAAGTAATCAGAAGCCCAGCGACGGCATCGCCTTTGACGAACTTCGAGGCGCCATCAAGTGAGCCGAAGAAAGTGGTTTCCTGTTGTTCGCGCTCGCGCCGTTCGCGGGCTTCTTCGTGAGTGATGGCCCCCGCAGACATGTCACTGTCAATCGCCATTTGCTTGCCGGGCATCCCGTCCAAGGCAAAGCGCGCGCCGACCTCGGCCATGCGGGTGGCGCCTTTGTTGATTACCATGAAGTTAACGATAAGTAGGACGCAGAACACGACCAAACCCAGGAACACTGACCCGCCCATCACAAATTGTGCAAAGCTTTCAATGACGTCGCCCGCTGCGTTCGTGCCGGTATGGCCTTCGCCGATGATCAGTTTCGTCGAGGATACATTCAGCGACAGTCGCAGCATCAGTGAGGCGAGCAGGATTGTAGGGAATGCGGAAAAATCCAGAGGCCGTTCGATGAACAGGGTGACCGTGAAAATCAAAATAGCCAGTGCAAAGGAGGCTGCGAGACCTGTGTCCAATACCCAAGAAGGCATCGGCAGGATCATCATGACGATGACCCCCATCAACGCAACGGCCAGCAAGATCGTCGGGTTGAATAGCGCTTTGGTCGAAAGAGTGCCCATCGCCTATGCCCCTGACCTGTGGCGCAGACGGAACGCGTGATTTCCGGGTGACACTGGGCCTCGGCAAAGTAGTGGCATTCTGCACCTCCAAAAGGTCACTTTCAGTGACCCTTTGGAAGCTAGGTTAGGAAGGTTTATTTTTGGTGACTCGGATTGCTTCGATTATCAGATCGCGGCTTATTGGTCTTCTAAAGTACTGATCGCAGTGGCGGCCAAAAGGTCGCTTAATGTATCGCGTGCCGCGGCACTTTCGGCGAGCGCGGCAGCCGTGCGGGTCAGCATGCCCGCAGGATCGTCAGAGACCGGCTGCTGGCTCGCGGCAAGCTGTGCCGTGGGCCCGTAGACGGGCGCGTCTGCGGGAGTTCTGTCGCGCCAGTCTTCAGCCAACCATGCTGCATTACGGGCGGGGGCTGGCAGGTTCGACTGCCTGAATAGGTCATCAGCTTCGTCAAAATCGCCAGCCATCGCTTTGGCTTGTGCTCGGAGAGATGCGACGGCTGGATCTTCGACGCCGAGCAAGGCAGCCTGGGCTTGAAAGGGCTGATCAAGGGCCAAAGCTGCTTTTGCCGCGAGCAATTGGCGGCGCGCTGGACGGGCGGATTCCGGCTCGGTGGCCAAAATGCCCTGCGCTTCGGCGGCAAAGCCTAGTGAAAGAAGCCGTGCGGCAAGGTCAAATTTATCTGGTCCGTCCAGCCGCGCGATCGTCAAAACAGGTTGTTGTAAAATATGATCCAAAAACACGATGTCATCGGCAGATGCCGTCAACTCGCGCAGCAGGGCCATTCGGGGGGGCAACGCCACTTCCGGATCAGCGCGGGTGTTGAGTGCTGAAATCTCGGCAATAGCACGGTCAAACTGGCGGGATTTTACCAAAGCCATTAAGTGCGCCCGCTGCAATTCGTCGCCCAAAGCTGTATCGCGATGTTCCTGTGCGTAGGCTTCAACCAAGCTGGCAGTCTCAAAGCTGATTGGCTGACCTGCAGCCAAGCGCGTGTCGATCAACGCGATCAAAGCTTTCGGAGATTGCGCGGTGTTTTCTTCGACAATGGTTTCAAGTTTCGTTGCGCCAGTGTCGGTTTTCCCTTCTTTCAACGCAATCTGAGCCTGAGCCATTTGTGCCTCTGTTGATAGGGAATCCGGTAGGCGCTCAATACTCCGCAGCGCGGTTGCGGCCGCTTCGTCGTACCCGTGTTTGAGCAGGCGGCGGCTGAGATGCGGCGCTAGGAAACGGCGCAAATGTGCAGGCATTTTGTTTAATGTTCGCAGAGCAGTACTCACCGGCAGCGTAGAGCCATTCGGTCTGTCGTCCTGTGCGATGATCGCCCAAAGTGCGATGTCAGAACTGCAATCTGCAAACATCTGCAATGTTTCAGGCTGGCTGAGTCGGCCGTGGTCCATAATGTCAGCTAGATCAAACAGCAGCCGTTGATCTTGAACCATGTCCGGAGCCAGCGCGAGAATCTGTCGCGCCTCAGCGCCGAATCCGAAGTAGAGGTAAGAGCGGGCGAGATCCAAAACGGCGTCCGGATTAATGCGGTCAAACTCACCAAATAGCGCGGAACGTCCTGCGCTGATTTGCTGATCAAAGGTTTCTGGATCTCCCCAAGTCTCAATGGCGATGTCCGCGTCTTTNGGGCAGGACAAACCTTCTCGCGTCACCCCTGCGCCACTGTTCTGGCCCGCGAAGGGCATATCCATACTGCTGGAAATCCGCATGTTACTGAGGGGATCCGGCGTGGCTTCAACCGGCGCCGGGGGCGGCGCTGGCACGTCAAACTCGGCAACGTCAATCTGCGCGCGTGCTCTACGGGGTACGTCTGCCGAAGGGGCAAGCAGACCACGGGTGGTCGCAGCACCCAGTTCTTCGGCCAATTGGCTTTGTATCTCGGCCAACGCAGCCTGCTGCGCGTCGTTCAATGCTGTTCGATTTAGATTGAGCGAGGGAGGCGGCTGCTTTGGCGGTGGGGCTGTCACGATTAAAGGAAGGACAGGTGCCGGTGCTGCCGGTTCTTCCGCTGTTCGAGGGTCTGCGGAGATTTCAGGCTGTTCCTCGAGCGGTTGAGCGTTAGCTATTTCAACCAAAGGGGTGGGCAGTGCCACGCCGGGGTCTGCCACGTCGATCACCGCATAGTCTGGGCCAGAGGGGAAAGTCGAGATTCGGCAGGTGCAGTCGAGCGTCAGAACAAGCGACGAAGCATCTCCCTTTATCGTCGCGATGCGATCCCGGGCGATACGATTGAAGACATTGCTGGTGTCAAAACCATCGCTGTCTGCCGGAAGAGTCAGCGTGACTGTCTGACCTATGTGCGCCACGTCCCAAGAACTTCCATTTGGCACCTGCGCGACAATTCGGGTAAATCCTTCATGCTCTCCTGACTGCACAGGCAGGGGGGCGGCGGTTGCCACGCTTGGTAGGATCGACAGGCTTAGGAAAAGGGTAATCCAAAGCATCAAGCAGCGTCCTGTTTGACCGATTTCAGAGCCTCCTCAAGATCGGAATAGCTTGGGCGGCAGTGCGACGGCGTATTCTGACGGCCGACTTCGATGCAAATATTTGTCGCGTGGTTGTGCAGGTTTGCCACCAGTACCTCGCGGATCAACTGATAGAAATGGGCTTCATCCTCTGTCACATCCTTTACCTTGGATGCGAAAGGCCCGACCAGACCATAGGCGAGGAAGACCCCAAGGAATGTCCCTACCAAGGCGCCGCCAATCAATTTGCCGAGAATTTCAGGCGGTTGGTCGATCGATGCCATTGTCTTGATCACGCCAAGCACCGCTGCCACGATGCCCAAGGCGGGAAGCCCATCCGCCACCACCTGCAGGGCGTGGCTCGAGTGCATTGCATGGTGCATATTGGCCTCCATGCGCTTTTCCAGCACTTCTTCGACCTGATGCGGATCGTCGTAGTTCATCGAGGCCGAGCGCATAGTGTCACAGATCAATGCGATGGCTTCTTTGTCGCTCAGGATTTTGGGATACTTCGAGAAGATGGAAGAGTCGTCTGGCGCTTCAATATGTTCTTCGATGGCGACTGGGTTTTGACGCGCCAGACGGATCAGCTCAAACAGTAGACACAGCAGGTCGCGGTAATCTTCATGTTTCCACTTTGGCCCTTTAAAAACTTTTCCGACGTCCTTGATCGTATGTTTGATCGCCGGGCCGTCGTTGCTGATGAGAAAGGCGCCCAGTGCGGCCCCCCCAATCATCGTCATTTCAAACGGGAGCGACTTCAAGATGATCCCCATCTTGCCGCCAGCGGCAAGGTAGCCGCCAAACACCATAACAAAAATGGTGATAATTCCGATGATACCGATCATGTCATTTCCCAACTGAGACCATTGGCGAGAGTTTTGCAGAGTTGGATTAACAAACCCTCAGTGCGATTAGCTTTTGGGTACTGAGGCATTTCGGCCAGCGAGGATGGCGCTGATAGAATAAGCCACGTCGGGCGGCAGTCCGGCCATAATNGCGGCAGCCGATTCAGGGCGCATACGGCCAAGAAAACCAGCGGCAAAGTCAGGTTCCATTGTTTGGAACAAAGCGGCTGCGTCTTTCGGTTTCATGCTTTCATAAACCGTGGTCAGCTTTGCCAAATCTTTTTCAGCTGCCCCATCCGCTAAGGCTAAAGTATCACGCAGGCGCGCTTCTACGGCCTCCAGTGCCTCCAGACGCTGTTCGATCTCCTCGCCAGCGACGGAAAGCGCTTTAGTCCGTGCTTCGACTTTTTGTTCGCGTTCTTGTAGCCGCGCTTCGCGCTCTTGCAGGGCAGTGAGAAGACGGCTCATTTCAGCGCGATCTTGTCCGCCGGATTGCATCTGGGGGGCAGGCGAAGGCACCGCGTCATCTGGCGCAGCGGGGCTGTTTCCTGCCACAGCGGTGTCCACGCCCGCGCCGAGCCGCAATACGGCCGAGGCGATGAGCAGTGTGGCGATAAACAAGACGGACCCGCGTCCGGTGCGGCGTTTTTGTTTCGGTTTGAGCAAAGCTTTCATGCGGCGTCTCCACTCATACGATGTCTGACAAACATGGGTTCCCCTGGCGCTGCTGCCGGGGCTGCGCGCGGTTTGGGTGCAGGCTGGGGAGCCTCTTCAGCCGATTTGGCGGTTTCACGGACGGCGTCTTGTTCAGTGTTTTGAGCTGTCGCATTTGGGTTTTCCAAATCTCGCAAAGCGGCCATCTGCAATTCCAATCGACGCGAAGTTTCCTCTGCGCGAT
>JGI24723J26617_10002678_pt1 | contig 13756 bp, 10 predicted proteins | sample Cruoilmetagenom6_FD_26617 | JGI IMG/M metagenome (IMG submission 26617)
TGTTGACTCAAGACAGCTGTTCCAACACCTTTGAACAGACCAGTGCCTGAGAGAAAGTCCTTATGAAACAAGTAGATCGCCCAACTTCATCGTCAACGCCAACATTATCTGTTGCAGGTGAATCTGCTGCCACTGGGAGCCCAAGTCTCTCGGCAACCCCGGCCAATGAAGACTCTGCCGAAACGGGACAGCTCTACAAGCTTCTGGTCCGCCGCCCAAGTCGCACAATTCTGGGGGCTGCAGCAGTTCTTTCTCTTTTGTGGATCAGCGCCATTGCCGCCTATGTAGGCGGTTTTTATGGCCTAGAGGGACTGATGACAATCGCCCGAGCAGAACTAGCGCTGCTCACTGCAACGGCCCTTGCACCTTTGACCGTCATTTGGCTGGTTGCCCTCACCGTTTGGCGGAGCCAGGAAATGCGTCTTATGGCGGACGCGCTCGCCCGCACAGCATTGCGCCTCACCGAACCAGAAGAAACGGCACTCGGCGACATGTCACGCCTGGGTCAAGCCGTAAACGGCCATCTGAGTGTTATGAGCGCTGGCCTCAATCAAACCTTTGAACAAGCCAACGCGCTCAATGCGATGCTTCAACAGCAAGTTGCAGAGATCGACGACGGCAGTGCACGAGCAGAGCATCGTGCCGAGCAGCTCAACACATTACTGGAAGCACATAAAAGCAAGTTAGAGGACCTCGCACTATCGCTCGGGTCTGAAACAGACACCGTCACCCAAATGATGAATGAACAGGTTGCCTCCGTTCGCTCTGTCACTGGAACCGCCGAACAAAAACTTAATTTGGCAGGTGAAAAATTACGCCAGCAGACAGAAAGCCTCTCTCGTGCAAGTGAAGCCGCCATTGGCGGCGCTGACGCCACAACTTCCATGTTGGATAGGCAATCCTCACGGTTGGAAGTTGTCGCTCAAACAGCATTGTCCAAAGCAGATGGCCTGACGGAGAGATATGAAGCGCAACGCAACGCAATTGCCCAAGCTGCCCTCTCTTTAGAAACCGAGCGCAATCAGTTAGACGCCTCTTTTGAGAAACACCGCACGCTCATCGAAAGCACCTCAGGCGACTTGAGCGAACGCACAAGGGAAATTGACGAAGCCGTCGCACGCCTCGCCCATGAGCTGACCCACGCCATGGAAACGGCCTCATCACGCGCAAAGATTTTGGGAACAACATTTGCCGGCGAAGTAACCTCAATAACAAAAGCAGCCAACGACGCAGCCAATAGCGTTGGCGACGCAAGCCGCAGCGCCAAAGATGTCATCAAATCCGTGACACATTCTCTTGAAGCCGCAGCGCATGACACAAAAGAAACAGCGAAATCAACGGCCCAATCCCTCATCGCCGCATCAACCGATGTTGAAAAAGCCGTATCCATTCACTCCAACGCAGCCGCACAAAAACTCGATGCCCGCATCAACGAGCTTCGCTCTGAAATGGATCAAACCGCCACAAGCGCAGAAACAGCTAGCGAGCGACTAGGCGCCGCCATGTTTGGCATAGGGGGAGCAGCAAAAGAAGCAGGTCGTGCTCTCCACACGGCATGCGAAGAACTTGAAAAGAGAATGACGGACCTGCCAGAAGAAGCGGCCGAAGGCGCTCAAGCACTTCAAAGTGTGCTGGAAGACCAGGTATCATCGCTCGCCTCAATAGCCGAAATTGTTGTCCGTCATGCACGTGCCTTGGACAGAAGCACACCAAAACCAGGCATATCGCCCCTCCCTCCTGCACCACTCAATCTCGGAAACAAACGAGAGGCAGGGAACTGGGGAATTTCAGAACTATTGGCTGCAGCAGGCCATTCTGAACCAGCTGAAAAACAAAATAGTGGCGAATTGCATCGCAGGTCTCTGCACATCATTGAGAGCCTGCAATCAATTGCCATTGATCTGGATCGAGCCTTAGAGCAGAGCCCACCAGCTGACCTATGGCGTCGTTATCAGGCTGGCGAGCGCAATGTCTTCGCCAGAAGGCTTTACAACCTACAAGGTCGTGATCTCTACGATCAAATATCTGGAAAATATACAACGGAACGTGAATTCAGAGACGATGTTGATAAGTTCACGGGCCTCTTTGAGCAACTGCTGGCAGAAGCAGTAGAGCGAGATCGGGAAGGCATTCTAGCGGAAACCTACCTGACATCAGACACAGGAAAAGTCTACCTGCTATTGGCACAAGCCACAGGGCAACTTTCCTAAACGTCTCGGCTCAATTTTCCGGCAAGTTCACTTTCACCACTTCGTCATAAACCCAGATCGACAGATCGCCGATCGCGATAGACGTCGCATTGTCAAAAGCATTGACGATGTCGATCATCCGATTGCTTGTTGGTTGCGCAACGGCTTCGAACCGGCGCCCCGCGACAATTTCATCACTAAACCGGCGCACCAATTGTGCATTAATAAGAACCCTGACACTTTCTGTTTCGCCCCCGCTTTTCTCAGCGCCAAACGTCATGAGTGACGTGCGAAGCAAAAAGTCCGAGCGCATGCCCGCAGACCGTCGGCCTACAGCTTTAAATTTCCCGGCACGGTCCAGTGCATCTACCAAGAGGGTTTGAACCATTTGCGGCGCTCTGTCCGACCACCGTGCGTTTGAAAAATAGCGTATCTCGTTTGGAGACGGCTGATACACGATGCGATTGGAATCCAATGCAGCAGGTGCAAATGGTTCATCAACAACAATCTGAATGGGCAGGCGTTCCCGCTCAGCACCAAAATCAATTCCAGGTGAGGTCAAGACATAAATATCAGGCGCGGCCTCTGTGCCAACGGTCGCCAGTGCGCAAGCTTGCAAGGCCACCGCCAGCGTGAAGACGCCCAGATAACGCTTCCATGTCGCTCTGAAATTCATGTTCAACCCGCCCCTATTCTGCATCATATTCTGGCGCATCACGCCCCAGCAGGAAACGCGCGGGATCTCCTTCCGCGCGTGAAATAAAACGATCCAACGACGACACCATGTCGCGGGTCTCTTCAATCAACAATGGTAGTTGCCCTAGTCCATCTCGTGCGAAACCGTTAATCGCACCACGATTGCCAGAAAGCACACGTTCAAGCTCATCCGCCACTTTGCGATAGGACACCGCAGCTGATTTCGCTTCACGCACCAAGGTCGTGACATCCGTTGCCAAAAGCTCATCAGCCCGGCCCGCCACACTTTCAAGCTTGCCAGAGGCCGCAGCAACATCGCGACTGATGGTATTGATATTTGCTAACGTACCCGCAATGTCGCTGGAACTGCCTGAGAGGTCACCCGACAGCGATTCCAAATTGGCGACAATCTGCCGAATTGATTTCTGGTTCTCGCGAACGAGCACTCGAACATCTGACACGAGCGCATTGGCATTTTGAATGGTGTCAGGCGCACTCGCAAATAGCTCTTGGAAAGCCGACGGGGCAGCAACAATGAGGGGATAAGCTTCACCGGGCTTAGCCGACAATCTGGGAGATCCCGCACTGCCGCCAGTCAGCTCGATCAATGCAACGCCCGTCAGACCAAAGAGTGCGAGCTCTGCATTTGTGTCTTCTTTCACAGGCGTCCGCGCATCCAGTTCGATCAACGCAACCACCTTGCTTGGGTCGTCGGTCGCCAGATGCAAATCCACCACGCGCCCTACAGGAATACCATTATATTGCACAACACCAGACTCTGTGAGGCCGGACACAGAGCCTGAAAAGACAATCTCAAAATACGTATAGGTACGATCCAGCTGAACGCGCCCGATCCACAGCGCAAACAGGAAGAAGGCTGCAATCGCTGCAAGCGCAAAGGCGCCAATTAGAATGTTGTTGGATTTTATTTCCATGACCTTACCCTGGTAATTCTAATCTGCAGCGGATGATTGAGCCGCTCGTGCGCGCGGCCCTGTGAAATATTCTTTGATCCAGGGATGTTCGCTTTTGAGCATGTCACTCATCGTCCCTGCAAGCGTAACACGTTTGTCAGCCAATACAGCGATCCTGTCACAGGTCGCATGCAGCGTATCCAGATCATGGGTTACCAAAAACACTGTTAGACCCAAGGTACGCTGCAAATCACGAATTAGCGTGTCAAATGCAGCAGCGCCAATCGGGTCCAACCCAGCTGTCGGCTCGTCGAGAAAGAGAATTTCAGGGTCCAACGCCAAGGCCCGTGCCAAGCCCGCACGTTTGCGCATACCGCCCGACAATTCAGAGGGATACTTCGTTCCCGCCTCAAGAGGCAAACCCACCATGGTAATTTTCAAAGCCGCCAACTCATCCATTAGCCGGTCAGACAATTGTAAATGTTCGCGGTAAGGCACTTGAATGTTTTCGGCCACGGTCAAAGCAGAAAACAGAGCGCCATCCTGAAACAAGATGCCCCATTTTTGTTCCAGAAGACGGCGTTCGCCTTCCTCCATGCCCAAAATGGTTTGGCCAAGCACAGTGACTGTTCCCGCAGTTGGCCGCTGCAAACCAACGATGGAACGCAAAAGAACTGACTTGCCTGTGCCAGAACCACCAACGATCCCCAACACTTCGCCGCGATAAACATCGAGGTTGAGATTGTCATGAATGATCTGCGGTCCAAATTGATTTCTCAAACCGCGCACTTTGATAACAGCTTCTCTGTTGTCCATGGCTAGATTCCCATCGCTGTGAAGAAGACAGCAAATAGAGCATCAACCACAATCACCATGAAGATGGACTTGACCACAGATTTGGTTGTTTGATTGCCGACAGATTCTGCACTGCCCGTTACGCGTAGTCCTGAATAACAAGCGATCAGAGCAATAATCAACGCCATAAACGGTGCCTTGATCATCCCAACGCCAAATGTCCAAAAATTAGATGCATCATGCAGCCGTACAATAAAAACACCCGGCGATGTGTCTAACATATCCCAAACTACCACCATGCCGCCGAGCAGGCCCATTAAGTCAGCGATGAAAGTTAGCATGGGTAACATGATCATGAGAGCCAGTACACGCGGCACCACGAGCATGTCCATGGGATCAAGGCCAAGTGTGCGCATGGCGTCGACTTCTTCGCGCATTTTCATCGATCCGATTTCCGCCGTGAAGGCACTGCCCGAGCGACCAGCGACAATAATCGCGGTCAGCAAGATCCCCACTTCACGTAAGAATGTGATCGCCACGAGGTTCACGGTAAAAATTTCCGCACCAAATTTTTGCAATTGCACGGCGCCTTGTTGTGCGAGCACACCACCGATGAGAAAAGTAATCAAACAGACAATTGGCAAAGCATCAAAGCCTGCTCGTTCCATATGATGAACGAGGGGAACCAGACGCAGCCGACTGGGATGCTTGATCGTGCGCCACAAAACCTGCAGCAACAGGCCAAAGAAGCCAACAAGCCCTCGAACTTCCTCCACACCCGCAACAATGAACCCACCAATACGTTCAGCCAATTCCTCATAAAATGGTGGCTTAGGTAGACGAAGGTTAAACCCGGCACGGTAGGTTTCGGCAACATCCAGCAAAGTGCGAATTTCTGGCGTTTCACCTCTGTATGAAACCCTAAGCCCCGCGATCCGCAACTGCTCACTGGTTCTATGCAGCATCCAGGCACCGGCAGTATCCAACCGATCAAGCCCAGTAAGATCGATAACAGCATCATAACCGCGCGTATGCTCAGGTGCGAGCTGTGCCAATGGCTCATCCAACCCACGGATCAAGCGTACTGTCCAGTCGCCTTTCGCCCTCAGGAGAAACCCAACATCGGTCTCTTCCGTCTCCAGCGTTGCTGTCGCCGTCCCGCTCATAAATCCCCAGATTGCCGCTTGGCCCTATTTTGGCCGAATTTCTCTGTCTTTTCTAACATAGAAACCGCGTCATCCGACCACATTGCTTGATCCAATGAAGCTTTTAGGTTTAGAGAGTGTATCGGCACAGTAGATAGTGCCATTTGACGACTACCAAATGGGGTACAGGCGTGAATTTGCGCCGGATGAAAAGAGGAAAAGCATGAATCAGTTTTCTAAAGGTCTGAGTATTTTAGCATTGTCTCTCACATTGCCCTTCGCTGCATTTGCCGATGAGCCCGATTTGGGCAAAGGCGCGAAAGTCTTCAAAAAATGCCAGGCCTGTCACACGCTGGAAGATGGCGGTGACAATAAAATCGGCCCTAATCTTTTTGGCCTCTTTACACGCCCTGCAGCGTCAGCAGCCGATTTCAATTATTCAGATGCTATGACAGCTAAGGCAGAAGAGATTGGCACTTGGACCCCCGAAACGCTTGAAGAGTACCTCATCAAGCCACGCGATTATGTGCCCGGCACCAACATGTCCTTTGCAGGCCTTCGCAAAGAGAGCCAGCGCATCAACCTGATTGCTTATTTGCAGCAGGAAACAGGCGCACCTGAAGCAGAACCTGCTGCGGAATAGCAACACGCGAATTTGCTCAAAGAAAAGGCGGCTGAAAAAGCCGCCTTTTTTGTGTCTGCAAACAAATTCAATTTTCACGACGCCGTCTTTGTATGGACCAAACACCGAAGAGCAACAGTCCTGCCGGTANATACATGAAATAGGCGTTGGGTTGCTCTTGCGGCAGTTCGATTGACAGTATCTGCCAGTCAAAATCAATTCCTGCATCTGCGGCTGGGCTCATAAAGACCACATCATCCACAAATGTGCCTTCCGCGTCGGAGCGCAGCACAAGCCCCGCACCCTCCAGCCGAACAGCCATCTCAGCACGGTCGCCAAGCGGCAACAAAACCGTACGGGTCTCAATATCGCCCTCAAGGGTTTCCCCCTGCACCATCATACGGACATCACTCATTGCCGGGGCCGCCTCGATCAACGGAGCTGCAGTGACAAATGGAACGGTAACGTAGGGTGGCTGGATTTGATCAATCCAATACTGCGGTCGGAAAAGCGTGAAGGCGACAAGCAGCAGAAGTGCGGACTCCCAAATGCGACTGCGCGCTGCAAAATAACCTTGCGTCGCAGCAGCAAAAACCAGAACGGCTGTCACAGCCCCCCCAACTGTCAGGATAAGATCAAGCGGCCCTTCAATACCAATCAGCAAAAGCTTTGTGTTGAAAATGAAGAGAAACGGCAGCGCCACGGTACGCAGTGAATATTTGAACGCCGTGAGGCCGGTGCGGATGGGATCTGCACGAGAAATCGCTGCTGCCGCGAATGACGCCAGACCGACCGGTGGCGTCACATCAGCCATAATACCAAAGTAAAAAACGAAAAGGTGAACCGCAATGAGTGGCACCACCAATCCATTTTGTGCGCCAAGATCAACAACGACCCCCGCCATTAATGCCGACACAACAATGTAATTAGCTGTCGTCGGCAATCCCATACCAAGAACAATGGAAAGCACAGCGACCAACACAAGCATCAGCAGCAAATTGCCGCCCGACAAAAGTTCAACCAGCTCGGTCAAGACTTGGCCCACCCCGGTAAGAGAGACCGCACCAACGATAATGCCAGCGGCAGCCGTCGCGATGGCAATCGCCACCATATTACGCGCACCCAGGTCAAGTCCTGCAATCAGGTCGGTAAAACCGATGCGAAGGTTTGAGAAAAACTGAGACTGGCCGCGAAAAGCAGCCAACACAGCTTTCTGTGTCACCAGAATAAAACCAATCGCCACAGTTGCCCAAAAAGCAGAGAGACCAGGCGACAGACGTTCGACCATCAAACACCAAACCAGAACGCCAATTGGCAAAATGAAGTGAAGTCCCGTACGCCCAATTTCAGCTAGCGGCGGTGTTTCCAAAATCGGAGCGTTTGGATCCTCTTCCGGAAGGTCGGCGTGGCGCGAGGCAAAGCCAAGTGTCGCCAGATAGAAAAGGCCAAACCCAATACTCAAAAGATACAGTGCCCAGGCACCCGCTGCCGCCTGAACAGCCATAATGCTGTAGTACCAACCTCCAGCGACAATGGCGAATGAGGACAATGTGATGCCTGTTCGCAGCAACCTTTGTTGGAANCCACCAACTGAAGCCGAGCGCGNCAAACCTTCCATCCCCTCTTTCAAGGCTTCAAGATGAACGATGTAAATCAGCGCCACATAGGAAATTATGGCAGGCAAAAAGGCATGCGTAATAACCTCAAGATAGGAAATTCCGACATACTCAACCATAAGAAATGCCGCCGCGCCCATCACCGGCGGCATGATCTGTCCATTGACAGAAGCCGCAACTTCCACAGCACCTGCTTTCTCCGCTGAAAAGCCAACCCGTTTCATCAGGGGAATAGTGAACGTGCCGGTCGTGACTGTGTTCGCAATAGATGAGCCGGAAACAAGCCCCGTCATCCCAGAGGCCAGCACCGCAGCTTTTGCTGGGCCGCCACGCAAATGCCCTAACAAAGAAAAAGCAACCTGGATGAAATAGTGGCCAGCCCCTGCTTTATCCAGCAATGCACCAAACAAAACAAAGAGGAAGACAAAACTCGTAGACACGCCCACCGCGATGCCAAACACGCCTTCCGTGGTGAGCCACAAGTGCGTCATCGCGCGCGAAAAGGAAGCACCCTTCCACGCAATAATGTCAGGCGCCATGTGTCCCAGAAAAATATAGGAAAGAAAGATCAGAGCCATCACCGTGAGCGGTGGCCCAAGTGTGCGCCGCGTTGCTTCCAACAATAGAAGGATACCAATGCCCGCAACCACCAGATCAAGTTGTGTGGGCAATCCCGGACGGTTTGCAAGCGCATCGTTGAGAAGCCATAGNTAAGCCGCTGACATCGCCCCTGCAGCGCCAAATGCCCAATCCAANANAGGAATACGGTCCCGCGGTGATCGTTTAAGAGCGGGAAAACTGACAAAAGCCAGCAAAAGCGCAAACGCCAAATGAATGGCGCGCGCTTCAGTGTCATTCAAAACTGGAATGAACCGCGCAACGAGAAATGGCAGCGGTGACGCATACCATAATTGAAACAAGGACCAAGAAATCGCGATGGCCGCGACCAATTTCCCTGTCACACCATCATGATCTCTAGCACCGGTTTCTGCTGCGACAAGTTCTTCGGCACGCAAAGGGCTTGGCTCTTTCATGGGCCGCGGCCTTTATTCTATCAGTCCCGCCTCTCTATAGTAGCGTTCCGCGCCAGCATGCAGCGGTGCAGAAAGTGCATTTCGCACCATGCCTTCTTTGGTCAAAACGGCAAAGGCTGGGTGCAGACGTTTGAATTCATCAAAGTTTTCAAACACCGCTTTCACAACCTGATAGACAATTTCATCNGGTACATTGGCAGATGAAACAAAAGTCGCAGCCACACCAAATGTTGAAACATCGTCCGGGTTGCCATTGTACATGCCGCCAGGAATGGTTGCCGGGCCATAGAAGCTATTTTCTTCAATGAGCTTGGTCACCGCATCGCCGGTGACATTGACGAGGACAGTGTCACAAGTCGTTGTCGCTTCCTGAATGGAGCCGCTTGGGTGCCCAACAGTGAAGACGATGGCATCGATCTTGTTATCGCAGAGCGCCATGGACTGTTCAGATGATTTCAGTTCCGAGGCCAAGGCGAAATCTCGCGTCGTCCAGCCAAGCGCGTCCATTACCACTTCCATGGTTGCCCGTTGGCCTGACCCCGGATTACCGATGTTGACTCGTTTGCCCTTCAGATCTTCAAAAGAGGTGATGCCTGCATCTGCACGCGCCACAACCGTGAATGGTTCAGGGTGGAGGGAAAAGAGAGATCGCAATTCGCTAAAAGCGCCGGTCTCCGCAAATTTGGATGTCCCATTGTAGGCATGGAACTGCCAATCAGACTGGGCGACGCCCATCTCAAGCTCACCTTCGCGGATCGCATTGATGTTAAAGAGTGAACCACCGGTGCTTTCTACAGANCACCGAATACCGTGGGCTTTGCGGTCTTTGTTCACCAAACGGCAAATCGCACCACCTGTGGGATAATAGACCCCGGTGACACCACCTGTACCAACTGTCACAAAAACGCGCTCAGGTTCGGCGACAGCGCTCCCCGATATGCCAAGAGCCCCCGCAGCAGCAATTGCCCCTGCTATTGCAAATAATCTCACGCTTTTGGCCGTCAAATTCATGCTCGCGCTCCCTGTTTTACATCTTACTGGTGGGAAATTTACCTTTTCCCCGATTTGGGTACACCGTAAAGCGTGAGGCCGTTCAAAACAAATGACGAAAATAGGCCACANGTGGAACGCATCATGCAAGTATCTGCTGTGGAGGCGCTCGTTCGTTCCAAGATGGGACGGTTTGACGAAACCCAGTAAGGTAAATTTGCCTCTGGGGCTTTCAAAGTATGTGTGTGTCGAACGGTAAAGAGTTCAAGTAAATGCAATCCACGGCCATTTCTCGTCGTTTCGCAGCTTTCCTACCCGCCCTGGTTCTCCTGGGCGCATTGGGCCTGTCTCTCTATGACCCAAAAGGAGTGGCAACGCTGATCACAGAGCGTACCTTTGATCTTTACCAACAAATAAAACCACGTCCATCTGGCGCACAACGTGCCGTCTACATAGACATAGGTGCATCCTCCGCTGAAAAGTATGGCAGCTGGCCTTGGTCGCGCGCGCGTCTTGCCGAACTCGTCACTGCAACACGGGCAGCAGGCGCAAATACAATCTTGCTTAATATGCCATTGCCTGAAGCTGACATGACGTCTCCGCGTGAAGTTCTAAAATTATGGACGCCACTGCCAGCCACCACAAACATTACCAATCTAGCCTCTGAACTGGCGCGCCTGCCCGATCACGATAATCTGTTGGCAAATGCACTGCGCACAGGTCCATCAATCGTTAGCATTACACCTGGCAAAGGACGAACAGGCACCATCGCCCCTTCCTTTTCGACGTTCAGTGAGGAGGGTGGCAATCCACGTCGCTATGCCCCTACCTACGAACACTGGGTCAGCACGTTGGGAAGACTGGTTCGCGGTGTTAATGGCCTGGGCATCGGATTACCAAACCAAATTCATTCCCAACGGGTGCGCACTTTGCCAATGCTCGCAGAACTAGGTGGGAAAATGGTGCCGTCAACGGCTTTGGAAGCTTTGCGAGCCGACCAAAATGCGGCAGGTTATGCCGTTCATGTTGCAATACCTGAAGGGGCGTTTTTCATCGGCGAGGCCGCCGGGATTGACAAAATTGAGATTGAGGGCACAGCCGACACTTTGAGCACGGGTGCAGATGGCTCACTGCGCCTATTTTACCGCTCTCTTTCGCAGCAATCGACCTACGAGGCCTGGCGTCTTCTTGATGAACCAGACTCGCTGGATTTTGACGGAAAAATCGCGGTCATTGGCTATTCTCTTAACGGCTCTGAAAAAACCTACAATACTGTTCTGGGCCCACTGCCCTCCGGCGCCATTGTGGCTGAAGCAATAGATCAAATCGCATCGGGCACNTTTCTTGTGCGTCCAGCTTGGGCCTCCTCCGCAGAACAAATCATCTTGCTGGTGATCGGGCTAACTCTCATTATTATCGTTTTACGCGCACGCGTCATGTGGGGATTTCTGTTCCTTCTCGTCGCTAGCGGCGTCGCAGCTTATGGTGGTTGGTTTTTGTTCGACACGAAGGGCTGGTTGATAGACCCCGCACTTCCGGGTCTGGCACTTGCAAGTGTTTTCGTTATTGCGGGTCTTGTGAAACGTTTTCGTATTGAAGCCGAAACACGTTTTATCGAAAACCAAATGACAAGACGGCTTTCAACCACTGCTTTAGCAAAAGTAATCAGACGTCCAAAGCTAATCCCGCAACAAGGTGAGTTGCGCGATGTCACCTCGCTTGCCGTTGGACTGCGTGGCTTCAACGTAATTGCGGATCGATATCTGGAAGATCCCGTCGCCTATGCAGACATTCTCAACCGTTTTTTCTCGCCTTTAACGAAGACCGTTCATGACCGCGCAGGCATGGTTGACCGTTACACGGGCGATACAATGCTGGCTGTTTGGAACGCGCCGCTCAGCGTAGCAGATCATTCGATGAAAGCCTGTGACGCCGCATTACGCATGCGCGAACAACTCGACGCGCTCAATGAATATCTTGAAGAAGACGCACTGCGCCACAACCTGAGCCATGTGCCTCTGTCGGTAAGTATCGGGCTTGAAACAGGGTCCGCGATTGTCGGCAACATGGGCGCCACACAAAGATACGACTATGGTGTATTGGGNGAACCNGTGAGCATCGCGCATTACTTGCGCCTGCATGCCATCAACTACGGGCCCGCTGTGATTGTAGGAGACGGGTTTAAAGAAGTTGTTGGAGATCGTTTTGCCCTNCTTGAAGTTGATCTCGTCTCAACACCGCGCCATCCAGATGGCTGGCGCGCTTATGCATTGCTCGGCGACTCCATCATGCGTGCAAGCCCAAAATTCCGTGCTCTGGAAGAAGGGCACAGGCAATTGTTCGAAGCCTATCGCAANCAACGCTGGGATGCCGCCCGCGATGCGCTGAACCATTGCCGGGGCCTCAATGGCGCGATCTCTACTTTGTACGATTATTATGAGGGTCGCATCCGCCAGTTAGAGAAAGAACCTCCCGGAGAAAACTGGAACGGCTCATATTATGCAGGCCGGTTCTAATTATGCAGGCCGGGTCTAATTCTCTATTCCTGCCCTTTTATGGACCTAACAAAACACTTGGCGGCAGCCACAACTGTCGCCATGATCCCGCCCCATGACAACCCTGACAGTCAGCATCGAAACTTGGCCTTTGGCGACCGCGTTCAACATTTCGCGTGGCGCCAAAACGCAAGCACAGGTCGTCGTCGCACAATTGCGCGACGGCGGTCACGTCGGCTATGGCGAATGCGTACCCTATGCCCGCTATGGGGAAACGATTGAGGGCGTCGCAGAACTATTGCGCTCTCTCACATCTGACGTTGCCAATGGTTTGACACGCGCAGAGTTGCAACTTTTGCTACCGCCNGGCGCTGCNCGCAACGCGTTGGACTGCGCTTATTGGGACTTGGAAGCAAAACGCGCCNANAAGCGCGTTTGGGAGCTTGCCAAATGCCCACCACCAAAACCCATTACAACCGCTTTTTCTCTAAGTCTCGACACGCCAGAAAAGATGGGTCTTGCTGCATCAAAGGCCGCGGATCGGCCCCTCCTTAAAATAAAATTGGGTGGAGGTGGCGACGAGGAACGGCTCGCAGCAATCCGCACTGCTGCTCCCGACGCAACGCTAATTGTGGATGCGAACGAAGGATGGACACCCGCGACCCTCGCCCAACAAGCAGATTGCATGGCGCAGCATCGTGTAGCGCTAATTGAGCAACCTCTGCCCGTAGGCCAAGATGAAGTATTGCGCGAATTTGTAAGTCCCGTTCCAATATGTGCAGATGAATCTTGCCATGGCATCNCCTCTCTTGCGCCCCTCCTTGGGCTTTANGATGCGGTCAACATCAAGCTCGACAAGACCGGTGGCTTCACAGAAGCCCTCGCCACGGCGCATGCTGCAAAGGATATGGGGTTTTCCATCATGGTTGGCTGCATGGTCGGCACGTCGCTTGGCATGGCACCGGCCATGCTTATNGCAGNCCCNGGAGATATNGTTGATCTGGATGGGCCTCTTTGGCTGAAATCTGATAGATGCCCCCAGATTAACTATCAAGGCAGCATTATGCTGCCCCCGTCAGCAGACGTTTGGGGCTGATAGTCAGAAAATCCGCTTCATCCTGCCCGGCGCACGGTGAATTGATCACTTTCCGCTCGTATGGATGTCCAAGCGCGCCTAAACTCCCCCAAACGCAACAATAACAACGATTAGTACCAGGCGATGAAACTCCTAGTGTTCCCCTCAGCGGCTACCATTGCGGT
>JGI24723J26617_10002680_pt1 | contig 13743 bp, 8 predicted proteins | sample Cruoilmetagenom6_FD_26617 | JGI IMG/M metagenome (IMG submission 26617)
TGCGTGCTGCGTGCTGTACAGTCGCGATCCGGAATCGTTTTCGCTTGTGACCTTGGGTTGTGGTCTGTCCGAAATGGCTGATCGAGAATTTGGGGCGAGGGTTTGGTCGAGAAACGGCGGGTTGAAGAGGCCGGGTTTGTTGTCTTTGTGCTGCGGGTGAGGTGTGGCCTTCCACGGTGAGGAGGAGGACTGCGGATCGTATGCGGACGGTCCCGCTGCTCCTCCCGGTTCCGTTGGTGGTGATGCGACGTGCGGCGGGTTCTGCAGTGGATCCGGTGTTGCAAGCCGAGGTCGATCACGTGCTTGGCCTGGGGCGAGATCCGCGGTATCGAGTAGCAGGGTGTCGTAGGGCGCGAAGAGGNTTGCAACGCGTTGGGCAGGAGCGGCCTTCGTTTCGTTCGTTTGTTGTGAACCGGGAAGTGAACCGGGAGTGGAAACATTGGTCGTGTGCCTCACACTGTTACCTGCAGCTGCAGGTAACAGTGTGAGGCAACGCGTTCTTTGTGGAAAATCAGTGAACCTTCAAAACATGGTGCACAGAGGACACTTCAGGCATCGGCACAGTCGTACGCGCTGTCGCCGGTGGGATGACACCGTTCAAAGATGGGAGGTCATGGCGCGCGTGGAGCGGTTCGTCGAACCCTTCATTCTGCAGTTGCTCGCGGAAGGTACGACTTGTGGCTACGATCTCGTACGAGAGATTGTTGAGATCGCACCCGAAGAGAAGATCGGCTCGGGGAATCTCTGCCGGTTATTGCGCAGTCTGGAAGAAGAGGGGCTCGTGGAGAGCGAATGGCGTGACGATTTTGCCTGGTCGAACCAAACGGACCTATCGGCTTACCAAGTCTGGTGGGGTGGCCTTGGACGCCTGGAGTGTGGTGCCGGCACGTGCGNGCACGGGAATGGAGCGTTTTCTTGCGCGGCGTGATTCGGATGTATCGTGACTTGGGTGTGTCCTGGTGATGCGACCTGGTTAGTCTGGATTAGGCTGTATATTGCAGGATGTTTTACCCGCGAGGTTTGCCTGTGGCCTTGAGGCAAGGGCTGTGCACAGACGGCGGGCAGCTTGACGCTCTGAAAGCAGTTGTGGAGGAGAGCCGAGAACGGCAGTTGATGATTCCTCCACAAGACCAAGGAACTCTTGGGGTTTTGCAGGTTCTGCAGCCATGGAGAACAATTCTGCTGTTCAAACTTCTTTTTCGTTCATGCCTGATTTTCGTCGGTTTGTGGTGAGGAACGAATGGCAAAAAATCGTCCAAGCCAGGTAATGTCTGTTTCCACATGCGCCTGTTATGNCCGTAGTTTTGCAAAATGATGTTCGTTAAAATAGTTGCCGTTNTTATAAATTGCTTTTTCAAAAATACCTTCTAGAGAGTATCCANCTTTTTCAAGAACTTTCATGGATGCCTTATTTTCTGAAAAAACACGTGCGGATAATCTTATTATTTCCGTCTGGTTGAAAANATAAGCAGTGAACTGAGACAAAGCGCTTGTTGCAATTCCCTTGTCCCAATACTCGTGTCCAATCCAGTACCCAACTTCTGCAGAATGTGAATACTCAAATTTCTTTTCAGATGCACTTATTACGCCACAGAATGTACCACTATATTCAATAGCTCTACCAATATTATCCTGCTTACTTCCGATATTAATCCACCANTCAGCATCTTCTNTTTTGTATGGATGTGGTATTTTGGATGAAAGATGCTGAATGGTATTTTTATTGTTTAGATATTGAATCAGAAGATCTTTGTCTTCTTTATTTATTTCTCGTAAATTTACCATTTACCCGAGTCTACTATGCTCTCAACATTCATACTTTGAATATTGGTGAGTTGGCGGTTTTGTTGCGCTTTTTTGTAATAAAAGTGACAGATTATCAAGGTCCAACTGCATTGCCTTGTTCTGTATCGATCAGCACCATGGATACTTGTATTCCTNTCATAAACCCTCATTGGTCAAGAAACTGTCTATAGCACTCCTCTTCCCATTATTGACGTAATAAGATGTCATGCCGGAAATACTGAAATTTTTATCAGTAGTAGGTATGACGTGAAGATTGCCTTGATGGGTTTCTGACCCAACCCACTTGACAGCCGCTTTTTCTTTCCCTGGGGTTTTTCGTTTTTATGCGTACTTGGTGTTGCGTTACAGGGCGAGTGAGGTGCCGAACTCGGTGACGAGGGTGGAGTAGAGGTCGTTTCGCGGGTCGGTGCTGCGCCAGGCGAGGGCGATGGTTCGACCGGGAACGGGCGGCGCGAATGGGCGGACAGTCACGCTGTTGCCGGGTCTTGTTTCGATGGGGACTGCGCTCGCAGGCAGGAGGGTGACGCCGGTGCCGCTTGCAACCATTTGGGTGAGGGTTGCGAGGCTTGCGGTGCGGACTTCGCTGTGCTTGACACTGCCGGCAATTTCACAGACGTGCAAGACATGATCGCGTAGGCAATGGCCTTCTTCGAGCAGCAAAACGGGGAGGTCGGCGAGGACATCGATCGGGAGAGGGGCTGTGCCGGCGAGGGGGTGACCTGTGGGAAGTGCCAGGAGAAAGGGCTCATCGGCGACTGGCTCGGTGTGCAGGGTGCCAGTGTGAAAAGGCACAGCAAGCAGGCCGAGGTCGACATTTCCCTGTCCGATGGCAGTGACCATGGGGCTGGTTTCGAGCTCGAGCAGCTCGAGATGGACGTCTGGCCACTGGTGTCGCAGGGTGTGGGCGAGGGGGGGGAGCAGATAGGGTGCCATTGTTGGTATGGCTGCAACGCGTAACTGGCCGCGCAGGGTGTCCTGGTGGAGTGCGGCTGTAATGCTGAGTTCGTCGACTTGGCGGAGGATCTGGCGGCTGCGCTGCACAATTTCTGCGCCGGCGGGTGTGAGGTGGGACTGGCGGTGCGCGCGTTCAAAGAGTTGCACGCCAAGACGACGTTCGAGTTCTTGTATTTGGCTGCTCAGCCCTGGCTGGCTCAGGTGCAAGGCGTGCGCCGCGCGACCAAAATGTTGATGGTCGGCTACTGCGACGGCGTACGCAAGCTGGCGGAGCGTCGGCTGTTCCATAACCATAACTATAACTTATCAAATTGATCTTTTTGATTTGTTGGACTTTTTGTTTCGTATGCACGAAGATGATCTCAATCCCCCGCACGGACAACGGCAAAGGGGCCGACCAAGGGTGAAAGTGTTGACAGAGATTTCACGCCCCTGAAGGAGATCATGATGAGTGAGATGGACAAGACAGCCAATCCTGAGATTTTGACCACCGAGTCCGGCGCTCCGGTGCCAGACAACCAAAACAGCCAGACAGCTGGGGCAAACGGGCCAATTCTCCTGCAAGACCAGCATCTGATCGAGAAACTGGCCCGCTTCAACCGTGAACGCATCCCCGAACGGGTTGTGCACGCGGTCGGCACCGGCGCCTACGGCAGCTTTGTTGTCACGAACCCCGACGCGCCCCAGTGGACAAAAATGAAAATGTTCTCCGAGGTTGGCAAGGAAACCGCAATGTTTGCCCGGTTTTCTACCGTAGCCGGTTCAAAAGGAGCACCCGACGCGGTGCGTGACCCGCGGGGTTTCGCCCTCAAGTTTTACACCGAGGATGGCAACTGGGATCTGACCGGCAACAACACCCCGATCTTTTTCATTCGAGACCCGCTCAAGTTTCCCGACTTCATCCACTCGCAAAAGTACGACCCGCACACAAACCAGCAAGAAGCNGACAATGTCTGGGACTTTTTCTCCCACTCGCCAGAGACAACCCACCAGTTTACCTGGCTATTCGGCGACCGAGGTCTCCCGCGTACCCTGCGGCACATGAATGGCTACGGTTCCCACACCTTCCAATGGGTCAACGCCCAAGGTGCCCGCTTCTGGGTGAAATTTCACTTTAAAACCGACCAGGGCATTGAGTNTTCCACTGNNGCAGAGGCCGCACAGGTTGCGGGGGAGAACCCTGAACACCACCAGCAGGATTTGTACGAGGCAATTGAGCGGGGAGACTTCCCATCTTGGACGCTGAAAATGCAGATCATGCCGGAAGCGGACGCCGCAATATACCGCATCAATCCCTTTGACCTCACCAAAGTCTGGCCCCACAGCGACTATCCCCTGGTGGANCTGGGACGCATGACACTGGACCGCACACCCGTCAACTATTTTGCCGAAGTCGAACAAGCCGGTTTCGACCCGGCTCATATGGTGCCCGGCATTGGCCCCAGCCCTGACAAGATGCTTCAGGGCCGCCTGTTCGCTTATGGCGACGCCCACCGTTACCGGCTCGGCATCAACCACACCCGCCTTCCCGTGAACAGCCCCCAGGGTTGCCCCTTCGATCACGGTCAAAACTATGGTCGCGACGGCGCCATGCGCTTCGATGCGAACGGNGGTTCTCTNGTGAANTACGAACCCAATAGTTTCGGTGGGCCGGTGCAAACCGAACAGCCCCTCTACAAAGGGATGGAGACCGGCGGGCTATCCGGTGTCTATGGCCGNGAAATCCGCGAAGTTGATGACTTCCAACAAGCAGGTGACCTCTACCGTCTGATGTCCGGAGACGAACAAGACCGTCTGATCGAGGCGATTGCCGGGTCCCTCTCCCAAGTGCAACAGAGCGAAATTGGCGACAGGATTGTGGCACGCTCGATCGAGCACTTTCGCCGCTCCGACCCGAACTACGGGACCCGCGTGGAAGATGCTGTACAGGCCCTTCGTAAGTAGTCGGGAAGAGTCGGGAAGAGCCGGGCGGGGCTCCCTGGAGCGGCTCCGCCCCGGAGAAACCTGCAAGCGAACCCAAGTTGGGCGCCTTGGGTTCGCTCATTCTCTTGGGACATGTTGCTCTTGCGTGACGTGCAGTAGAGCCGGCTCGCAAGCTGCTTGACAACGGTGCGTTCGATTTCGATAATGCTGTCGAGCTGCGCGGCGATTGCCGTATAGGCATCACCCGCTGCGCCGGCGTCAATTTTGCAGCCGCCAACAAGCGCGTTTTGTTCCTGACAGACTGGTCTTTTTTCTTTTGTAGTGAGAGAAAAGACTTCGAGAGCTGCTTGTCTGGTGGGGGTTTGTTTTTAGCCGGCGATGATCACGGGGATGGCCCCGAACTCGCCAGGGTCGGTCTCGAGACCGGTGCCGCCGCGCACGAGCAGGGTGACAACATCGCCGGGGGAAGCAGCGGAGAGGTCGAGCGTCACCTCGAATGGTTTTGGAGTTTCGAAGGCGCCACCTTGAGCGATTGCTTCGTCAAGCTGGGTGCCGGCGTCACCGGCGATGAAGGCAGTCACGATGACGGTCGCTTCAAACCCGCGGCCTACACCTTCGATNAGAAGCGGGCCGGCAGGCACTTCGGCCCTTGACTCGGGTGAAGTGATCGAAGCGTTGTCATTGACTGCACCGAGAATGAACCAGCCGTTCTCGGGGCCGAGTTGCCGAAGCAGGAGCAGGCCTCTGAAGATACGTGTGGAGGTATCGCCTTCACCGGGCGAGAAGACCTCGATTTCTCCGCTACGGGTATCGCCTTGCTGGAACTCTCCGAGCACCGGCGGTACACCAAGAGCGTTTCTGACAAAGTCTTCAGCTGCTGCTTCGGGGGTCTCGAACACGACATCGGCTGTGGGCCAGATTGCTGCTTGTTCCGTTCTGGGAGCTTCTATGGTCGTGCTGGGGTCTCCGATGGTTGTTGTGGTTGTGCTATCGGTGTCGGAATCGTCATCGCTACAAGCGGACAATACGAGAGCCAGTGCGAGAGCGGCCAGGATGGGCTTGGAAAATTGCCTTGTTGGTTGCAGCCTCCCTACTGGTGCGTGAGGTGATGGCGCCATATCTTTGTCTGTGTTGCGGGCGGGGAATTGCGCGTGTATTCGGTTCATAACTACCTGGTCCTTCCCATGCCGAGTACCGTTGTGTCGGGTAATCCTATGACACATGTGATATCGGACGCCGCATCGTGTTTTCGCGTTGTGCCGGTCCGTGTACTTGATGGCAATATGCTGTTTTGGGGGCAATGCAGGGGTGCCATTCGCTGTGGAAGTTCCCTGATGAGTCCAAGGCTGAAATGTCACGCTTACTACGGTCTGTAGGCAGGAGATACCGAAGGTCACTCATGAATACAATATTGGGGGAGGGCCTAGGTGGAGTGACCGTGTGGCCGTTCCTGTTGTCGTTGTCTTGTCGTTGTCTGCGGTTACCGGTTCATCCCGGCAAAGTTTTTTTGTTGCAGATGGTTTGTCGTAGAACGAGTACAGCTGGATCTGTTTCTCGGTAAAGCTGAAGAAAATGTTTCGAGGATTCCCGGACTGACATGGGACTGACTCGGTTTGTGTGACCCACTGCGAGTACGAGAAATTGCGAGGGTCTACCGGCGCATGTGATGGGCTTTGCTGACCTTGCTGGTTTTCCGATGCTTTTCGCCCTGGTCGCTGTTGCTCGACTTGTTGTTTAGTTCACCGTTGTTTTTGTTGTTGCGCCGTGTTGGGTCAGGCGTGGGCGGCATTGTATTTTGACGGCACCCTTGCTGAATCTGTTGTCGGTTGCCTTGTCCGACCAGAGATAGGCCTCGCCAGGTTGCAAGTGTGTCATGTTTTCCGGGGTCAGGCAGCGGAGCGCTGCGTTGGCTTTTTGGATGTGTTTCAGCCAGGACGGCGAGTTGAACTTGTGCAGGATAATCTGGCTTGAGAGTTCAATGAGCGAGACGGGCACAGAGAGAGGATCTTGACTCGCGAGGAGAATGCTTGTGCCTTTGTGCCGCATCTCGCGTACGACCTCAATAAGTCCAGCCAGGAGATCAGGACTATCAATGTATTTGTGGGCTTCGTCGAAAACGACGAGTTTGTTGCATGTCTTGCCTTCGTATTTCGCGTCTGCAAAGAGCTGCAGCAAAACGGCGAAGAGCCCGAGGGCCTGATCTTTCTCGATAAATTCGTCGCGGAGGTCGACGATAACAAGCCGTCCTGGTCGTACAATGTGCTTTAGACGAATATTGTCGTCTATATATTCTGCTGCGAAATCAAGGCGTAAATGCGCCATGTCTTTGATCCGGTCTGAAAAGAGGGAATGCTCGATTCCTTCTCGTAAGCCGGCCAGGGTCAAGTTATCGTTCAGCGATTTCATGATCCGGTTGATCTGTCGAATGTAGGTTGATTGGTTCCCGATTGCTCCCATGAGAAAACGCCAGTGGCTCGCGTGTAGTTCCGCGGCTGCGAACTTGAGAGCGAACACTTCTGCGTCAGGATATTCGGCTCGCCGTTCATCGAGTTTGCGTGCGGGAACAAGTAATGCAATGTCAGATAGGGCGACTGGTTCAGCCCCATATTGTTCCCGCAATATGCGCACCTGGGCTTCGTCGGAGTTCGGCATCGACATTGAGGTGAATTCGGGTTTGTACTCCATCGTAGAGCTGTAGTGAAAGATGATCGTGGACAGCGGGTTTGGCAACTCGTTGAGATGGGGAATAGACAAGGATGCGATTTCTGTGATTGCACCGAGTGTGTACGACTTCCCGCTGCCCTGGGCGCCAAAGAGACTGATTGTATGGGTTTGGTGGAGATCGAGGGAGACCTTCTGCCCGGAACATGTGCCGAGCATCCCGTGCTGTGGGGACATCTTCCTCGCGCCAAGCAAGATGTGAGAGGCGAGGTGTGTTTCGGCAGCGTGTTGCGCGCGACGGGTTTTCTGCCCATTTTTCGCTGTATTGGTTTCGTTGGTTTGCGCCTCAGCTGCGAGATCTCTTGTCGTGGATTTTTCTTGTGTCGCCCTGGTAGTCCTCGCATGACCTGTCTTTGCACTGTCTACCCGGACTTCTTTGTCTGCCTGCGGAACAGTGGAGAGAATTGCCTCAGCCTCTGATGCAAAAGTTGTAAATACATTACCGTCTTCTTTGTTGGGGTCTTGCGTAGTGGTATCTCCGCTGTTGGTGTTTCCGGGAGCGCTATCTCTTGCGAAGGGGCCGGTGCCGGGTGTGGGGTCGAAGGGTGCGGTGTCGGGTGTGGGGTCGAAGGGTGCGGTGTCGGGTGTGGGGTCGAAGGGTGCGGTGTCGGGTGTGGGGTCGAAGGGTGCGGTGTCGGGTGTGGGGTCGAAGGGTGTGGGGTCAAAAGGTGCAGTGTTCGGTGTTCCGGTGCGAGGTGTGTAGCCAAGAGTCTGCTCGCCCAAGTACTTTGCGCCGGGCGTGTGCTGCGCGTGCGGATCAGCCGGGGAACTGGAGTGGTTGCGGGGCTGTCCGAGAAAGGCTGCGCTCTCGAGTGTGGGTACCAAAGAAGTATGTTTTTCTCGCGGTTTCGGTTGTTGTGCAGTGCTTTGCTGTGCTTCCCGTGTGTTGTTGATGCTTGAGGGAGGCGCCTCTTTTGTGGGAGGTTGTGCGCGACTTTCCTCGGGTACTGCTGCTGCTACGAGATGTTGGATAAGGTCAATCCCGATTCGGTGATATTCGATGCCGTTTTCTGTTTTTGGTGCCTCTGTGCCCGGCTTCTCGAAGTCGAAGATGAGCGCGGTACGCGTGAAGTTGAGTCGGTAGCCTTGCTCGAGTGTGCGAAAGAAGCCGCGGGCCTCTTCAGCGGCCTTTTCGCTTATTGTGCGGTAGCGGATTGCCCGGTTCAGATAGAACTCAAGCAAGGTGGCGAATTCCAGCGTTTTTACGAGACGATCGGGTCTGTCAACCGGAAAGCGCCCGGTGTCAAAGTGGTAGCGGAGCACTGCCTGACTTTGCGCGATCTGTTGGGCGATCTCGCGTTTGAGCTGCTTGAATGCCCCGGTAACAGTGGCCAGTCTGTGGCATTTCACTTCGACGAGGCGGCAGGTGATGAGCCGTGCCTCAAGGTTGAGGTCGAAGAGGGCAAGGTCGGTGCGTCTGAAACTGACTTCGTCTTCGAGACTGTTGGTGTTCTTTTCTATGGCGTGGTACAGCGCGACATGGGTGTCGAGCGGTACAACCAACTGGTTTTGAAAGACGCCTTGATGTTCGAGGTACATGCGGGAGAGCGCGAGTCCGAGGGCTTCGGCGCGTTGGGATGGTGCCGAGATGAGCTTGAGTGCGAGACGGCCCGAGAGAGACCGTAGCTGTTCGAGGATCGCCATCACATGTGGGGTGTCTGTTTGTAAACAGTACTCTTCGAGTACTGGGCGTAGTATTGACTCCAGTTCGGCGAGAGAGCGTGAGGTGATCACGAGGCGGTGGCCGAGGCCCCCTGTGGCGTGCGGTGCGTGGTCGATCAGGTAATCGGCACGTCCACTGTGACCGCCATGATCAAAAAACTCTATCCCCATATTCCTGTCGATAGTGAAAACCCAGTCGCTGACTTCGTGCACTTGATGGAGGATTGCGCGGTCTTCTGCCTTGAGTGTAAGTGTGATTGCCGGGCGCAGATCAGGGCCGGTTTCTCCGGTGGAGGCTGTGGCGATTGCAGCCGAAAGTGTCTGTGGCAGGGTCGAGAGGAGATCCGTCACTGGCTGGGCTTCTGTAAGCGGCAGTGCAAGGCCGTGTGTGGGCTGCCGGGTCCAGACGGCGGCTGTCTCGTCTGCAATATAGTCGACATGAAAGTTTTGCAGAAGACCATGTATTGATGCTGTGGTGGCTTGATGCGACGCGTGCGTTGTGCCGACTTCTTCGGTAGGGAAGATGTCAAAGAGCAGGCAAAGATGGGCCGGGTGGGCTGTCGGGTCTCTGTGGAATGCCGCTGTAGGCCGGATCGCAAGCGCGAGCTTGGGTTGTTGCCGGTGAGACGGTGCGCTGAAGGCCGCGGCTTCTTTGCTGACAGGGTCGGTCGCCGGAGAGAGCAGCTCGATCAGGGCATCGCCGGTGCCTGGAGTGTCAATATCCGACGTGAAGAGACGAATGTCATAGTGAATGTGGGCAAAGTCGGGTTGTTTCTGTAGGTGCAACAGGATGGAGGCGAGAATGGTCGCTCTCCCTGTGTTGAACGCGTTGATGACCAGTGTCGTGACATAGGGATGCTGCAGCAGATACCGCTGCACGCGGACAGCAAGATAAGCACTGTCAATGCAAGTCCCGCCGATGGCCGGTTCGGGCAGGCCCAGTGCACTGCAGACATCGCTTACCAGGCTGCGTGGGACGGGCGCAGACGACGGCGCGTAGAGTGTCCAAAAAGGGTGTATACTACTGGCCGTGCTGCAGAGCCGTCCTGTTGCCGTGGGGAGCACAGGCGGAAAACCAACCGGTGTGAGCAGATGAAACAGCGCATCTTCGACTGGTCTTACGAATTCTTTGGGCGAGCTTTGGGCGGCCGTGATCCACTGCGCCGAGAGTCTGTCCCACGCCGCAAACCACAAGGCGCGCAAAGGGTGGGTTGGCGCGAGCAGAATTGCCTCCCGTGTACGGGCACGGTGATCGCGTAAAAGAAGAGTGACCGTATCAACAGACAACAGCCTCCGGAGGTCAGCCGGCGCGCGCCGGGCGTTTTGGCCAGAAGTCGAACTGACATGTTGGAGTTGTGCCTCGACAAGCTGTGCAAATGCCCCGGCATACTCTGTGATCAAAGGCTGGAGCATGCAAAAGTCCGCTGCCTGACTGACCAGCTGTTTTGTTCCCGCCTGCACAGCTGCAAAATAGCTGCTCCGCGCTGCAAGAAACCGTTGGATGTGCGGACCCTCAGGCCAAGGGGCAACCTTTGCAACCACCTGTGTTGTGTGGCCTTGTACGATCGGTAGACGCCAGCTGACAGGCTGGTCAGGAGCCGAGAGAATTTTTTCTTCAAGAAGTTTGAGCGGACGGCTCACCGCCACGTGCACACTACGCGACCGCCCAAATTTCACTTCCAACAGGTCACTGTCTGTTGCTGAGGATTTCGCAGACGCCTGCTTTACCCATGTGACCGTTGAAGTCGCCGCCACGGTAGCCGTGGGAGTGCCTGTCGGAGTAGGGTCGCTCTTGAGCGCTGCGAACCGAAACCGGGCACGTGCCTGCAAAAGACTGCTCTCCTGCGGGAAAGTTTGCGGGGCGATGTCGGTGTCGATCTCCCCGTCGGGCAGCACATAGAACAAGCTGCTTTCATTGGGGCGAGAGTTCGGGCGGAATCCGGGAGAATAATCGGGGGGAGAAACTGTCTCTTCCCTGTTCGGGTCTGTTGCCCTGTCGGTTGTTCTGTCAGTTCCTCTGGGATTTACCCTGTTGCTTTCCCTGTGATTTTCTTCGTCATCTGCCCATGGCAGCAGAGCCCCTGTCGCGTCAACGAGAGGAATCAAGTCGCCATTTTTTGTGTAAGCCAGGACTCGAAGGAAGTGCCAACCTTCTTCCCATTCGACCTTTCCGAGTCTCCGGAAGTTCACCTTTGCTGCAAAGCGGTTTGTCTTCCAGGCTGATTTGTTGCAGACGAGACCAATAGGGCCGTGCTCTTTTGAGATGACCTGAACAGTGAATTTTGCCAATCCCTCCACCTTGTGGGGAAAGGGGGCAACGTTGAAAATCGCGTTGAATTTTGGCGGGCCGTCTTTGTTTCGAAGCGAAAGCACACGTTGTCCGATCAGCTGTTTGGGGTACCGTGCTTTTGCTGTTTTGTCCTTGGTTTCGTGGTCTTTTGTTGTGACGACACCGTCTGGGATCAGTTCTTGCGTCACCTCTTCATCCATATTTTCGCCGACTTCCCTGTTCACGTTTTCCTTTGCTTCTTCTGCCGTATTTTCGTGGAATTCGGGGATGTCGGTCTTGACACTATTGATGAAGATGCTGTCGGGTTCTGCGCTGCCGTCTGTAAAATCCCAGAGATCGAAGGCAAATGCTGTGCAGTCGGGGTCGAGTGCTATCGGACGCGTCCAAAATTGCGGCCTGTCGGAATATGTGCGGTCGAGAAAGTTCCCAAAACGGGCGCAGAACGCACGGTTGCTGAGGCCGAGATCGAGCACACGGCCACGTGCAGACTTCGCAGACCAGGTGAGTTTCGTCACGCACTCTTGATTGCGGTCGATGCGAGCCAGTGTTTTTTCGGGATGTGCGAGAAGTTCGTGATCGGGGACGAGAGAGAGTTCGTAGAGGGCCATCCCGATGGCCGCTGGGGTATTGCCGTTCTTCTTGGCATTCAGTAGAAACCGAATAATAGAGGTTGGATCGGCAAAGACCCACGAGTTCTCACTGTCGGTGAGGCGGTGTAGGGCTGCAGCCACTGCTCCACGGACCGCGAGGGGAAGCTCATCGATGAGGATTGCCTTCAAGTCACCGTACACATCACCGAGCGTGACTTCCTCGAAAGTGGCGACGCCAAAGGAATCCTCGGCAGCAGTGCGTATGCCGGTAGGAACAAACACAAAAAGGGGAGCGGACTGTGTTTTTCCCGAGAGTCTGTTGCGCAGTTCCACAAGTTTGGTGCTGCTGACGGTGACCTCCTCCGGGAGTGTTTTTCTCACTGTCGGGACCGGTGCCTGCCGTGCTTTCCCTCTGACGGAAATCCTGGGTTGCGCGGTGCTTTTTATCTGCCCTGAGATCGGCCTTGAGAATGACGACTTCAGCGTGTGGCACTTCTGCCCGCAAGCCCACACAGAGGCGTGTCATGAGGTCTGTGTCGAGATTGGTAACNCGCATGCAATGCCCGCCTGCCCGTGACCGAAGTAATGCTGCAAGTCGTGGCAGAAGCAGGTGTTCGAGGGCGGATGAGAGGTCATCGGGCTGGAGTTCGCGCGATTTTTGCCTCATATTTCACCTCGCGAAGCTGTGTGAGTGGCAGTCTCCCCATCCGGTCCGACCTGGTAGCGGGGCGTGATGGTTTGCGTGAGGTACGCGTCGGAGAGGTCGTGGTAAAAACCGATCTTGCGCAGGCGTGAGGTGAATGCCTGCAGGTTTGAGCGCAATGCTTTGTGGTCGGTAATTGAAGGGTCGCGGAAACCATCATCGCCAGGTAGCCTGTCTATGTATAAGCCATACCTTTTCCGCAGGAAGGCCGAGAGTTCGTCAACGCGCAGTTCCCTGCTGTGATAGCCGAGTCTTCCCCCGGGGCGTAGCACCGCGAGTTGCAAGAGAACCTCAAGTAATCGGCTGTCGAGAATGAAGCGGCGTGACGACATTGCGCGCGTGCCGGATTGGGCGACGAGCGCGCCGGGACGGTTTTTGAGGAGGAGAGAGTCGATGCACGCGGCGATCTCGGTACGGTGGGAGGGGCCGCGTAGCGCCATCAGGATCTCGATGTAGGTTCCGAACGCGTCGAGCCCCATTGTTGTTGCGGCTTCAATCGCGGGATCAAGGCCGCCATTGCCCTCTTCGCTGCCGTCTTGCACAAGACGGGACACTCGTTGCTGAAAGAAACTATTGCGTTCCGCCGTATAGGTCGGCTCCAGGCAGTGCCAGATTTCTTCCACGCGAAAATGGCCCGTCGCGGGGTGCGGCAACTTGGCGCGCTGGGCGAGAGAAAGAGCGAACTCGTGCAGTTTTTTTGTTGTGAAATATGCCTTGACAAACGCGGGAATCCGGCGGAAATGGGTGTCGGCGCTCTGCTGCGCCGACACTGCCATGTGCGAGTCTGATTGTGCAGTGAGGTCCACAAGTAACCCAACCTGATATGGGCAGCTCGCTTGTGTTTCGCCGGAGTCTGTTTCGCTGAGGCTTGTTTCGGGGCGCTGCCGGTCGAGCGTGCACTGTGCACAGTGCGTGAGGTTGGAACCGGCCTCTTTTTGCTGCAGGAGTGCCGGCAAGAGCTTGAGAAGGCGTAGATGATACAGAGCCAGATGGAAGGAGAAAAGCACCTTCACATAGTCAACCATCACAGAGCGTGGCACGAAATGCTGATAGCACAATAGTCGCATCACATCTGCGGCGAGCAGGTCTGCAGC
>JGI24723J26617_10002681_pt1 | contig 13743 bp, 11 predicted proteins | sample Cruoilmetagenom6_FD_26617 | JGI IMG/M metagenome (IMG submission 26617)
ATACGTCATATTCAAATGATAGGTTCCGCCAGACATGCCTCTCGCTATCAACGCCTTCAACCTTATCAACATTTCGCTCATAACTTTTTGGGTTTAATACATTCATAGCTCAATGACTTCCTTATTTTTGTAGAAATCTTAATCAAAACGCATCATGAAATTTTTTATCGATACAGCCAATCTAGATCAAATTCGCGAAGCCCAAGACCTTGGCGTACTTGACGGGGTTACAACAAACCCTTCATTAATGGCAAAAGAGGGTATTACGGGGCACGATAATATCTTAAAGCATTATGTAAATATTTGTAACATTGTTGAAGGCGATGTNTCTGCGGAAGTCATTGCAACCGATTTTGACGGGATGGTTCGTGAAGGTGAAGCACTCGCNGAATTACACCCTCAAATTGTGGTTAAAATTCCGATGATAAAAGAAGGAATTAAAGCCATAAAATATTTCACTGATAAAGGGATAAGAACCAATTGTACCTTGGTGTTTTCAGCAGGACAGGCNCTATTAGCTGCCAAAGCTGGTGCAACCTATGTGTCTCCTTTTATNGGACGATTGGATGATATTTCAACAGATGGTTTAAATCTGATTGCTGAAATTAGACTCATTTACGATAATTACGGTTTTGAAACTGAGATTCTTGCAGCTTCTGTGAGACATACCATGCACGTCTTAGAGTGTGCCAAGATAGGTGCCGATGTAATGACGGGACCACTTTCTTCTATTGAAGGATTGTTGAATCATCCACTAACCGATATTGGTCTCGCTAAATTTTTGGCAGACTATAAAAAGGGAAATTAGATCTTTATAAGACATTGTTTAAGCCTTTCAATTTCTATTGGGAGGCTTTTTTAATTGAGAGAAACAAGCAATTGTGATTCCATTTCATCGGTGAAAAGGTTTCCATTGCTGGTGATGATCACACCTTCTTTATCGACGATAAACGCTTTGTTCGAAGAATTAAGAACAAGTTTTCGCTGTGCTTCGGAAATATTATCAAACTGATATTCAAATTCTTTGTTAAATCCAGCTCTAATTACCATAGCGCGCCATTTCTTAAAGTGCGTATCGGTATTGATTCCAACGAAATCATATTCAGGATATTTTCCTTTTAATTCCGCAGCCTTTANATGAATATCTTTGTAATGTGTCGACGAGCGTGCCGACCAGAAATACAATACCGTAGGTTTTTTGAGAATGGACGTTAGCGGTTGTGTTTCATTATTCGAACAGACAATCATGATTTCAGGAATTTTATTACCTGGTGTTAAGCTGATTGTTGCTGATGACAATAAACCAATTTCCTGCTTGTGTGCCTTGTTGGTGCTTAAAGAATTAAATAACACGGCCATTTCAGTCTGATTTTCTGAGTTTGTTTCGTGTAGCAGATAACGACGGGCAATAGAACGCAATAGATTGTTTTTTAAGGAATCATTGGTGATTTTCTCATTCACCAAGTTGATCTTCGCAGCATTGTGCTCATAAGAACGCTTGTCGTAAAGCTGATCTTTATTCTTATTGCTTTCGTAAACTAAATTGTCAAAGTGCGGACTAAAGAACGTATAATACGAATAGAAAAAGCGCAAATCTTCATTTCCGTAATCAATATTTTTTCTGAAGTCGAAAAACTCTTTAGGAATGCGACCACCATTACCATTCTTAATATTTACTGAAGCATAATACTCCTTCATGGTGTAGATATCGTATTCATTACTCGCTTCCACATATTGACTAAAGTTGGAAGAAACCTCGTGGTCTGCTTGATATTCAGCATAAATATTTTCGCGAATGTCTTGTAACGAATCAACTTTCGATTCAAATACCTCTGGGCTTAAATTATACCAGGTTGCTACCTTTTTATCTTCTATTTCATTCAAAAGAAAATACTCCATCAGCAAATTATTGCGATCGGCTCCTCTACCTGTATATGTAAGCGACTCATCAAAATCGATCGTATTCACACGAAGCAATAAACTATCGCCAGGTTGAACATAGAAATACTGAAATTCATTGTGGCGGAAAGAGTACAGACCTTCCTCCAATGAATTGGTGGCATACATAAAATGATTGGAGGCGTCTAAACGAAGGGTATCAATGACGCAGTTTCCTTTTGAGAGGATTACAAAGTCCGACTTGGGGTTGACGATTTCTCCGCCAATCCAAATTTTAGTCTTTTCTTTCTTGGAGGTATTGCAAGAAAATAGGAGCAGGGACACGACTATTAAGCAAGCCGTTCGCTTCAGTACAATTAGATTCATAATTCAAACAAAAATAATCTAGATGGCATTGTTATATTGTTAATTGAGCGTTAAAAGGAATTTATAAACGTTAATATTTCTTCAATCCCCCATTATTGGTTACTTTTGCGCCGAATTTAATACCTTATTTTTTACATGCTTTCAGTTTCAAATCTATCGGTTCAATTTGGCAAACGTGTGTTGTTCGATGAAGTGAACACACAATTCGTTCAAGGAAATTGCTACGGAATTATTGGTGCCAATGGCGCCGGAAAATCAACCCTTTTAAAAATCATTTCAGGAAAACAAGATCCAACCTCAGGTCATGTACATCTTGAGCCTGGAAAACGTATGTCGGTTCTAGAACAGAATCATAATGCATATGATGAATTTACGGTTTTAGAAACTGTTATTCGAGGAAATAAGGAACTATTCAGTATTAAATCTGAAATTGACAAGCTTTACGAAGATTATACCGATGCCAATGCTGAGCGCATNGGCGAATTACAGGTGATCTTTGAAGAAATGAACGGTTGGAATGCCGATAGCGATGCAGCTACCTTATTNTCAAACTTGGGGATTGATGCCGCGTTGCATTATAACCTTATGGCCGATCTTGACGGAAAACAAAAAGTTCGGGTGTTATTAGCNCAAGCGTTATTTGGTAGTCCTGATGTGCTCATCATGGATGAGCCAACAAACGACCTGGATTATGAAACTATTAGTTGGTTGGAACATTTTTTAGCAAACTATGATAATTGTGTTATTGTAGTTTCTCACGACCGTCACTTTTTGGATGCAGTNTGTACACATATTAGTGATATTGACTTCGGAAAAATAAACCACTTTAGTGGTAACTATACCTTTTGGTATGAAAGTAGCCAATTAGCAGCTCGCCAACGCGCGCAGCAAAACAAAAAAGCTGAAGATAAAAAGAAGGAACTTGAAGAGTTTATTCGTCGATTTTCAGCAAACATGGCAAAATCAAAGCAAGCGACAAGTAGAAAAAAGATGATCGATAAACTGAATGTTTCCGATATCAAACCATCAAGTCGTCGTTATCCAGCCATTATTTTTGAACGTGAACGCGAGGCAGGTGATCAAATATTAAATGTTGAAAATTTATCGTCGACCTTAGATGGTGAAATTTTGTTTAAAGATATAAATATCAATTTAACAAAAGGGGATAAGGTTGTTGTGTTTTCACGTGATTCACGTGCTACTACTGCTTTCTATGAAATTATTAATGGAAATCAAAAAGCAGATTCTGGTGAGTATCAATGGGGAGTTACAACAAACCAAAGTTATTTACCGCTCGATAATCACAGTTTCTTTGAAAGTAATATGTCTTTGGTTGATTGGTTACGTCAATGGGCTAAAACAGAAGAAGAGCGCGAAGAAGTTTATATTCGTGGTTTCCTCGGAAAAATGCTCTTNAGTGGAGAAGAGGCACTTAAAAAATGTAACGTACTCTCTGGAGGAGAAAAAGTGCGTTGTATGCTTAGNCGAATGATGATGATGCGTGCCAATGTTGTTATGCTTGATGAGCCTACAAACCACTTAGATTTAGAATCGATCACCGCCTTTAATAATTCGTTGAAAAACTTTAAAGGAACGGTGCTACTCACGACACATGATCATGAATTTGCTCAAACGGTTGGGAATCGAGTGATCGAATTAACACCATCTGGAGTGATTGATCGTTATATGTCGTTTGATGAGTATATGCANGACAAAAAGATCAAAGAACAGCGTGACGCTATGTACGCAGCGAAAGCTTAATTAGCTTTCTTCAATTTCGTTTAAATACGCATCAATTTCAGGTTGTGCCATTTCAACTTCTTCATTTCTAATGAATAGTTGAACTTGTCCCGGAACACCTTGTGCGAAACCGCTAATAATGCCACTTTCATGGTCGTCACGGCGCACCGGAGAAATTCCAATGGCATTAAGTCGTGCTACTAATCCTTGTGCGATCATAGCAGGNCCTGTNTAAATTCGCTTTGTTTGTTTTGCTTTATCTGTCATAATTAGGTGTTGTAAAATTTACTGTTCCAAATAGCTCCGTTGAAATTTTTTCCTTTGGCAAACCCATAAAANAGNGCGATNCCAGCCATGCCTTTAAAGACAAAAAGCAACAACATAATGTATTCTTGTGGACTATGTGTTTTCGAAAACAAATCTAAAGGTATTATTGACGTAACAAGAATACTCAATAGAAATATGGTGAGCACTAAATTCTCGAAACTTTTATAGGGCCACATAAGCCATTTTCGGAGTGGGTGAAGATCATTCCCCCATTTGTGAATTAGATAATAATAATTGTTGCCCATAGGAGCAAAAAGCAAAGGGTCATCTGAATTTTCAAGTTTAAGAAGTTTAGCTGGCGCCACGATCTTAAAGTCGGTTAACGTAGTGTCATGGATTTTTTCCAAGTTTCGTATTTCAGAAATAGCTTCTTCGGGAAAATGTCCTTTAAAAAATCGAGCATCTAAAAAGCGCAATCGATACGTCACGCATAGTTTTTCTATATCGTCAATGTGGAATAAACGTTCTGATGCAATTAAGTCAAGATCAAAACTATTCTTTCTTCCTGTTGGTCTGCTATTCAAGGTCTCGCGGATGACAGTCCGCTCTGTTTCATTGTCATTTAAGATTTGGTGTACTTCCAGTAAAAGCTGTGAGGGCGTGCTTCTTCTATTCCGAAGATTACTCAATTTCACCTCAATATTTGTCTTCTCAAACATCTGCAATCATTTTTTAATAAAATTACAAGCTAGATCAATTGAAAGCAAAATTTTTAAGTTAAAATGAAGCTATCATTAAATAATCCTAAGGAAGCAACGTTTTGGTAGGGTATTTGATTATTTTTATACCGAAAAATCACACCTATGCGTTTTAAAATACTGTTATCTGCTTTTGTTATCGCTATTGCTACAACAGCTGTACATGCTCAAAAATACGAGTCTACTTCGGTTCAGCCAGCAACCAAAAAGTATAAAGAAGTTGTTTTTTCTTCGGAAAAGTCACTTGCCGAAAATCTGTCGTTATCTGAAGATTTTAGCTATATATCGAATGTTATAAGCGACGAACAGTTTGCTGAAGATCTTTCGGCTTCAGAAATGATCACCGTTTTTGTAGTACGTAATAAGACCTTTACCGACATGCCTGAAGAAAAACGGGATTCTATTGTTGGCAATAAAAGTTTGATGCAAAGCATNCTTAAATTACATNTTATTCCTGGACGTGTAGATAGTTATGCTTTAGAAGATGGTATTCAGCGAAACAATGGAACTGTTTATTATACTACACTCACGAAGGAGAAAATAGGGTTCAGAAAACAAAATGGGAAGGTAGTAATGTTTGATACTGCTAATAATAGCGCGGTTCTAACCGATACTGATTATTTACATAGTAAAGGCTATTTTCATATAGTCGAAGGAGTTCTTTTTCCGTTGGCTAAATGATGTAAACACCTTTCATTGAAGATACAAAAAAAGCGGCCATTAGCCGCTTTTTTACGTTTTATGGTTCTCCTAACGAAGCGAAGCGCCAAAATCGCTTTCAAAACGCTGCTGGAGCTTGCCCATAATTTTATCGATCTGTTTGTCGGTAAGTGTTTTACGTTCATCCTGCAGGGTAAAGCTTAAGGCGTATGATTTTTTGCCTTCTGGTAGTTTAGAGCCTGTGTACACATCAAAAAGGGATACTTCTTTAAGCAATTGCTTCTCTGTTTGAAAAGCTGCTGTCTTTAAGGAGTCAAAACTTACTGTGTTGTCAAGTAACAGAGCGAAGTCTCTTTTTACCTTCGGAAATTTAGGAATGGGTTTTAAATGGAAATTCTTAGAGGATATTTCAGAAAGCATTGCATCCCAGTTAAAATCGGCATAAATAGTTTCTGCTTCAATATCGAAATGTTTGGTCACTTTTTTCTTCAGAACACCCAATTCAACCAATGTTTGATTGTTTTTTGTAAGTGAAATTCCTTCAGAAAACACATCATTCTTAAGTCCTTTCTCTGAGTAATCTGTTATTCCCAAACGCTCCAGAATGGTGTTGACCACGCCTTTTCCGAAGAAAAAGTCACTCTTTTTACTAGTGTCAATCCACGAGTCGGGTTGTAAGGTGCCAGAAATAATTAGTGATAAATGTTTCTTTTCTTCACGACCATTTGGATATTTATGATAGGTCTTCCCAAATTCGAACAATTTTACATCGCTCATTTTTCGGTTGCTGTTATACGACAAAGCTTCTAATCCGCCAAAAAGCATCGATTGGCGCATCACCGAAAGATCGTTGCTTAAAGGATTAAGCATTTCTATTTGATGCTCGGCCTTTAAGGAAGCGCTTAAAGGTGTGTACGCTGGTGATGTTAATGAATTGGCTAGCATTTCATTAAATCCGAGTGCGGTAAGCTGTGAGGCCACCTTATCTTGAACTAAATAGTCTTCAATGGGTAGTGTTTTCGCCATGGAAGCATTTAGCTTTTCGGTAAACTGAATTTTATTATATCCGTACACACGTAATACTTCTTCGATCACATCTGCTTCTCTTGTTACGTCATTACGATACGCAGGAATGGTCATGCCGATCCCTGTTTCTGTTATGTTGTTCATTTTAATATCGAGGGACGAAAGGATCTCTTTAATGATTTCCTTCGGAATTTCTTCTCCAATAAGTCGTGCTGTATTTTCAAAGTTTAAGAAAACTTGGTGGTCTTCAATTTTCTTCGGATAGATATCTACAATGTCGCTAGTAATTTCACCGCCCGCTATTTCAGTGATCAAAATAGCAGCGTGCATTAATGCGTATTCGGTAGCATTTGGATCGATTCCNCGTTCAAATCTAAAAGACGCGTCGGTATTTAGACCATGTCTTTTGGCTGTTTTACGAACACTTACTGGATTAAAATAGGCGCTTTCCAGGAAGATGCTCGTGGTACTTTCACTAACTCCGCTGTCTTTTCCACCGAAAACACCAGCAATACACATGGGTTTTTCAGCATCACAGATCATGAGATCTTCTTCGTGAAGTTCACGTTCAACATCATCTAAAGTAACAAATTTAGTTCCTGCAGGTAATGTTTTGACGATCACTTGATTTCCATTGATCTTGGAAGCGTCAAAAGCATGTAGGGGCTGCCCTAGACCGTGCAAAACATAATTTGTAATGTCTACAATATTGTTAATGGGCGTCAAGCCAATGGCTTTAAGTCGGTTTTGGATCCAAGCCGGAGAGGCTTCAACTTTGATACCGCTAATAGTAACTCCGCAGTATCGCGGTGCTAATTCGTTATCTTCTACAGAAACATCCATTTTAAGGGTTCGGCTGTCGATATGAAAGCTGCTCGTTGATGGAGTAATAAGTTCTAAAGATACTTCATGTTGCAAAAGACCGGCTTTTAAGTCGCGGGCCACACCCCAATGACTCATAGCATCAGCGCGATTTGGAGTAAGACCAATTTCGAAAACAATGTCATTTTCAACTTCTAGAATCTGAGAAAGAGGAGTTCCAGGTGTTGCGTTTTCGTCTAAGACTAGGATGCCATCATGACTTTTTCCGAGGCCAAGTTCATCTTCAGCACAGATCATACCCATGCTTACTTCACCGCGAATTTTACCTTTTTTGATTTGCCACGGTTTTCCTTCAGCATCATATAACGTAGTGCCTACCGTTGCTACGGGCACTTTTTGTCCTTTGGCAACATTAGGTGCACCGCAAACTATTTGAACAGGTTCTTTTTCACCTAAATCAACAGTAGTAACCTTTAGTCGATCGGCATTAGCGTGTTGCTCGCAAGAGATCACATGCCCCACAATAACGCCTTCAAGACCACCGGGTACAGACGAAAACGATTCTACACCTTCAATTTCGAGTCCGAGATCGGTTAGAAGCTCACCTGCTTTTGTGGCCTCCCAGTCTAAATTTATGAATTGTTTAAGCCAGTTGTAAGAGATCTTCATAAGTGCCGTTGATTAAGCTGCAAAGATAAAATATTGCACGTAGGATTCAAACTATGGTTCATAATTTGTACATTTAAAATTCCTAATCTAAACACCTAATTTAAATGAAAAAAATAGCAACTCTTTTCGCTTGTATATTTGTATTAGCAGCAACATCGTGCCGCGATACAAATAAAGAGGCTGAGGAAACCGAAGCCCTTGTAGAACAAATTGAAAGTATCGAGGCAGAAGCAGAGAAAATTTCAGAAGAAATTGAAAACAATGCCAATGAACTCGAGGAATCTTTAAAAGCATTAGACAGTATTTAATCGTAAATTTTAAGAAATGAAAACAATAAAACAATTCGCCATTGCTGTGCTTCTCGTATTTTTTGTAGGAGTTCATGGTGCTAACGCACAATCAACTTCTTCCGAAAAAGTGAAGCAGGACATGATGGGTAAAAAGGAACAGCTCGAGCGTCAGGCAAAAGCTGAGCAAGAAAAAGCAAAAACAAATGCTAAGGATGTAAACAAAGACGTTCAGAAAGATGTCAATGGAGCTGTCGATAAGAAAAAACAGGAATTAGAAGCTCAGAAACAAAAAGCGAATCAAAATATTGATCCGAATAAAGAAGCTTTAAAGCGTCTTGAGGCTGAGTACGCTAGCATCAAAAAAGACTATTACGCACGTATGGAGAAGGCAAGTCCGACAGAGCAAGCTAAGTTAAAGGAAGAAATGATGGAGGCGCTTCAGAAAAAGAAAGAAGAAATGGTCCGAATCGGTAAAGAAGCTTCTTCGAAGGTCGATGCTGCAAATTCAGGCACAGCAACAAGTGCAACAAAGCCCGTGACAACGGCTAATAAGAAAGATGTGCCTGTTGCAAAAGGAATGGCTAAAATTGAAGCGGCAAAAGCGAAATTAGATCAAAAGAAAACAGCAATTAACAGTAAACGTTCTTTGGTGGCCAAAGCCGAAGAGAAAGTAGCTGATAGTAAGCTACGGCTTGCTGCTGCCATTGCGGAAGGGAATTTAACGGAGGCTGAAATTGCTAAAAAACAAGCTGCTATTTCGCATGCAGAAGGTCTTATCGCAAAATTGGAAGAATCACTTTCTTTGGGTGAAAGCACCATGGAAGAGCAAAAAGCCAAGCTTACGGTCGACAAAAATTAGATAAACTTTAAGATTTCATGCAATAGGCGTTAGGTAACTAACGCCTATTTTTGTTTGAAACAACCATAACATATGCGTCTCACCAATCTCTCTAAATATTCAAAACATCTTGGCATCCTGTCACTTGTATTTATTTTTTGTTCTTGTCAAAATGATAATAATGCGTTAAAAACAGGGCCTTGGCGTGCAACGCTTGAGATAAAAAAAGGGAAGGAACTTCCGTTTCTTTTANATCTCAAAGCAGATACGACCATGGTTTTTTATAATGCGGAAGAAGAAATACAAATNACTGATATCACTTTAAAAGGCGATTCAATTATTATTGAACATCCTGTGTTTGAAGGAATATTTAAAGGAAAATACACGCCTGATTCTATTTACGGAAGTTTTATAAAGCCAAGTTTAAACCGTGTGGTCCCATTCAGTATGCGGCATGGTAACGACTTACGATTTCATGTTACGGGAGCTCCAAATACGATCATTACGGGAAACTGGGAAACAGTTTTTAGTCCGAAAAACGCCAATGATCGCTATATAGCGAAAGCTATTTTTGAGCAAACTGGAAACCGTGTTACAGGAACGATTCGCACCACAACGGGTGATTACCGCTATTTAGACGGTGTTATTCAAGACGATTCCTTAAAGCTGTCTACTTTTGATGGCGCTCATGCTTTTTTATTTGAGGCTGAGGTCAAAGATAGTTTGATGCAGGGCGTTTTTTATAGTGGAAATCACTGGAAAGAACCATTTACAGCGAAGAGGAATGATGCATATAAGCTTCCGTCACCAGATTCGTTGACCTTTCTCAAAGAAGGATACGAAAAGTTGGCATTTTCTTTTCCGAATACTGAAGGAAAGCAGGTTTCGTTGGCTGATAAGCAATTTAAGGACAAAGTCGTGGTAGTTCAAATTATGGGAACGTGGTGTCCCAATTGTCTTGATGAGACTAAGTTCTTGTCAAATTACTACAAGAAAAAGAAGAGTAAAGATTTGGCGTTTGTTGGCTTAGCATTTGAGTATGCTCCAACTGAAGAAAAGGCCCTTGGGGCGCTAAAACGATTGAAAGATCGAGTAGGAGTTACGTATCCACTGCTATTGGCGCAATATGGAAGTAGTGATAAAAAGAAAGCTCAGGAGAAATTGCCAATGTTAAACCATGTTCTTTCCTATCCCACGACCATTTTTATTGATAAGGAAGGCAAGGTAAGAAAGATTCACACAGGGTTTAATGGGCCGGCAACGGGTAAGGAGTACGATATTTTTGTTCAAGATTTTGAGCGTTTTATCACTGAATTGCTGAACGAATAGCTTGTTTTTAGCTGTCTCTTCGGAAACTTAACTAATATAGTTCCAGATGTTTTTGTATTTGGCTAACTGAGCGTAGGTACGTTTTATGGGAAGGTTCTCTGCTGCGTTTAATGCGGGATCTGCTTTTAACACTTGCATTGCGTAGCTTCTCGCTATTTTCAGAATGGCCGTATCATTAATAATGTCTGCAATTCGAAGGTTAAGCACACCACTCTGTTGGGTGCCCATCAGATCTCCTGGTCCCCGTAATTTCAAATCTACTTCTGCAATTTCGAAACCATCACTTGTACGAGTCATCGTTGCGATCCTTGTCTTTGCATCAGCAGAAAGTTTGTGGCTCGTCATCAGAATGCAATAGCTTTGTTCNGCACCTCTACCAACCCGACCTCGTAATTGATGCAACTGTGATAGTCCAAATCGTTCAGCGCTTTCAATAACCATGACACTCGCATTTGGTACATTTACGCCAACTTCGATTACAGTAGTGGCTACCATAATTTGAGTTTCGCCTTTTACAAAACGATTCATTTCGTACTCTTTATCGGCAGGTTTCATTTGTCCATGTACAATTGAAACCTGGTATTTTGGCAAAGGGAATTCACGTACAATGCTCTCGTAACCATCCATCAGATCTTTGTAATCTAAGGCCTCGCTTTCTTGGATCAATGGGTATACAATATAGACCTGTCTACCCTTCGATATTTCATCTCGAATAAACCTAAAAACCTTTAATCTATTAGCGTCATATCGATGTACTGTCTTGATGTCTTTTCTTCCCGGAGGTAGTTCATCAATAACACTAATGTCTAGGTCGCCATATACGCTCATTGCCAAGGTTCGAGGAATGGGGGTTGCGGTCATCACTAGAACATGTGGAGGTAATTCATTTTTATGCCATAGTTTGCTACGTTGTGCAACTCCAAACCGGTGTTGCTCATCAATAATCGCTAAGCCCAAGTTCTTAAATTTTACCTTATCTTCGAGCAGGGCATGGGTCCCAATAAGGATGTTTAACGTGCCGTTTTCAAGGTTCTCATGAATGTCTCGCCTTTTTGAAGTTTTAGTTGAACCAGTTAACAGTGAAACACTGGTGTTTAAACCTTTACATAATTCAGTAATACCGTTATAGTGTTGGACTGACAAAATTTCAGTTGGCGCCATGAGGCACGCTTGAAAATCGTTGTCAATAGCTATTAACATTGATAATAGCGCCACAATGGTCTTGCCTGAACCTACATCTCCTTGAAGTAATCGATTCATCTGTGCGTTACTGCCTAGGTCACTGCGTATTTCTTTAACAACTCTTTTCTGTGCATCTGTTAATTCGAATGGCAAATGGTTTTTGTAAAAGCTAGTAAAGTGCTCCCCTATCTGTGTAAATGGGTAGCCTTTTATTTTTGCTTTGTGAAGCATGTTTTTCCGAAGTAATTGCAATTGGATATAAAACAATTCTTCGAATTTTAGACGATACGTAGCACGTGCCAATAATTCCTGACTCATTGGAAAGTGTATGTTAANTAGGGCTTCNTTTTTTGTCGCTAATTTGAGCGTGTCTAACAGGTACTTCGGTAGGGTCTCTTGGAACTTANTTTTGTGCTCTAAAAAGAGCTGTTGCATGAGTGTGTTAACCACGCGATTTGTGATGCCTGCATTGGCTAATTTTTCAGTGGATGGATAAACCGGTTGCATGGCAGACCGGATATTTTTTTCGTGAATGTCTTGTAATTCCATTTCTGGATGTGGCATCGAAAAGGAACCGTTGTAGTAATTTGTTTTTCCGAAGATCACATAAGGTACATTGATCTTTAAATTTTCACGAATCCATTTATGACCGCGAAACCATACAAGTTCCATTTTACCTGTATCGTCCAAAAAAGTAGCTACAAGTCGTTTGCCTCGTTTCTGTTCTACAACCTTAATATGCGTGATCTTACCAATGACTTGAATTTCGGCGTTGGTGTTGGGTAGTTGTCCGATCTTGTGGTATTGGGTTCGGTCTAGGTAACGATTGGGAAATAAATTTAGAAGATCTTGAAAGGTATGAATGCCCAGTTCAGTTTTTAGCAAACTAGCTCGGTTAGGACCGACACCCTTTAAGTATTCTATAGGCGTTTGCAGAAAATTGGAATTCATAAAACGAAAGTAAAGCATTTCAGTTAAAAGCGGAAATAATTCTGATATCTAGAAAACAAGGTTCTAAGCCTGCAATTGTTTATTTTTGGTTTTATAATTGCTGTGATTCTGCTATGAGATATGTCTTTCTGTTATTGCTTTTACTAACCAGCCTCGTCCATGCACAGCAAACGGAGGTGGTANATTTTATTGAATTAAACGCTGTGGTCACCCCAAATGCTACGGAAGAGAGTATNCATGGTTCAGTGGCTGTACAATTTGAAATCCTTCAGTCTACTTCTGAAATATATTTAGATGCTGTTGCAATGACGATTTCCGAAGTCNCTTTAAAATCAGTTGCTAGCGCTTCCGAAGAAAAGATCAAAGCAATTTCCGAAGAAAATAAAATACGCTTCAAAGCGGCCTTTCTGCCGGGCGAACGTTACATTATTACTTTTCAATACAGCGCCAAACCAAAGCAAACCCTTTATTTTACGGGTGATCAGATCTGGACACAAGGACAAGGGAAGTATACGTCACATTGGTTACCCAGTTTAGATGATATGAATGATAAAATNGTTTTTGATCTTGGGGTCGTCGTTCCAAAGGATAAGACGGTGATAGCGAATGGGGTTATGACTACCGTGAAGCCCCTAGGGGCGAATAGACTATGGCAATTTGATATGATCAAGCCTATGCCTAGTTATTTGGTGGCATTTGCGGTAGGTGATTATGCCAAGCAGAGTTTTTATACGACTTCAGATATCAAAGTTGAATTGTATACAGCGCAAACTGATATCGANAAATCTGAACCTACCTATCGGTATACCAAAGAGATCTTTGAGTTTTTAGAAAATGAGATCGGNGTTGCTTATCCTTGGCAGCGTTACAAGCAAGTTCCCGTGCGGGATTTTTTATACGCAGGCATGGAAAATACGACTGCTACGTTCTTTTCGGAAGCCTTTGT
>JGI24723J26617_10002690_pt1 | contig 13724 bp, 14 predicted proteins | sample Cruoilmetagenom6_FD_26617 | JGI IMG/M metagenome (IMG submission 26617)
CAAACTCTAACCCTAGAAAGGTGGTGTAACCACATGCAGGTATCAGTACGCGACAACAATGTTGATCAGGCACTTCGTGCCCTCAAGAAGAAATTGCAACGCGAAGGTGTCTTTCGTGAAATGAAGCTTCGGCAGCATTACGAAAAACCAAGCGTTAAACGTGCCCGTGAAAAGGCCGAATCAATTCGTCGTGCACGCAAACTGGCTCGTAAAAAAGCCCAGCGTGAAGGTCTTTTGTAAGATTTCAAACATATATCGGACTTAGGATTTACCAAAGTCCAATTAAAACCCCCGCAAGCACACGCTTACGGGGGTTTATTTTTTACTACTACGGTTTGCTGGCTTTAATTCTGACCTTCGTCATTTTCGTAGAATTTGGTGGTTTCAACACCATCAAGTTCACCAAAACGCTTCATTAACTTTGCCGGAAAAAGGGTGCGCTTCACACCATTGAAACCTACAAGTTGGTGCAGAATATCAAGTGTATTGACTGCACAAGTGGCATCTTTTGCCCGCCCTTGGCGTTGTGCCGCAGCAATCGCCTGTTCCGCAACTTCAGGGGACACATAGATTTTTTGCGATACCACATGATGGGTTTTGCGCGCATGAAACGATTTATATTTCTTCATAACCTGCGGGGTCAGTCCATAAAGGAAATCATGCCGTTCCGGCACTTGTGTGTGTGACCAACGGCCGGCGGGATCATACATTACGGTTTGACTGCCATTGATCAACAAAGATGAATGCCCGCCGGCACCCGTTCTGTTGTTGATCATTGTCATCAATGTCAAAGACGGAGCTTCTTTGCTGCTATAAGAGTATTGTTCCACATGGTTCATAGACGCGTACTTGTCTTTTGTACCATAGCCACAGGCTGTCAAAAAAATCGCCACGCACAAAAGCGCAGCATTACGCAACAGTTTCATAAAATTCCCCCAAACACTAATTATTTACGAGTTAAAAATCGCCAGAAAAATCAAAACGGCGATACTGATACATGAAACCCGTATAACCCAACGGATAAACCCGCTAAAGGCAGCTTCTTGTGCTGTTACATTCATTTCGCCGTGTACATATTTTGCCATAACCATTTCCTATCTTATTTTTTTTGAAGTGTATTTCACAATTTCGTGCTTTTGCAAAGCTATGATGCGTATTTTCTTAGCCAATGGTTGCTTCTTCCAATTCTTTTGCCAATTGAAACCCGATGCGGTTTGGTTCTTCTTGTTTATTCTCTTTTGTCGCAGCGACCAACATTACGCTTAACTGGCTAATATGCTGAACCAATTGCACCTTCGATCCATCTGGATCTTCGCCGTAAAATGTAAGGATATCAGGGGCAAAATAGCCCATGCCCTGAATTTTCAGTGTTCCAACATCACCGCCTGTAAACCCCATAGCCACTTCATGTTCGCTATCAAGTTGCTCTTCAAAATCCTTGATATAAAGCACGATGCGCTCATAGGCCCATTCAGCGGGTGATTTTTCTTCCAGTGACTTTTGAGTTACCCCCGCAGGCAATGGTTTCGAGGCAACGCGTTCGCCCGTATCAGAATCAACCTTTACGGCATAGGCTTCGGGTAAAGCGGCCGCCTCTATCGCTTCTGCAGTAGTTTTGATCTGATCGGACATATTCGTTTTTATTTGCTTTGCCAAATCCAAACTCCATCATCATCGGCTGTTCTTGTCACTTTATCTGCCATCAACAAATGGTTCAAATGCGCCATCGCTTCAACCATCGCCAGCCCGTAATTGCCTCCTTCGATCTTACGTTTGAACAGCATCGGAAAACAGTCCACTGCAGTTTTGGGTTCTTTAAGGAATTTTTCCAAGCGCTCAAGACAGCTATGATGGTTTTCAATCAANTGGTTCAGNCGNGCNGGAAGGCCGGTAAAAGGTAACTTATGACCCGGAAAGACAAAATGATCCTCGGTTGCAATGCTAGATAACCGTGTGCAGCTTTCCAGCCATTCGGTCAGTGGGTCGGCATCCGGTTCCGTTGCATAAACCCCGATATTCGATGAAATACCCGGTAGAATTTGATCGCCGGCAAGCACCAACGGCTCTTCATTGCACCATAGTGTTGCATGTGCGGGCGCATGACCGTTTCCAACGTGAACCGTCCATGTACGGTCACCGATTGTCAGTACATCATCCTGACAAATCCGTGTAAATCCAAGCGGCATTGGATGCACGATGTCAGCGTAGTTAAACGGTCTGTTGTTAAGGCGTTCTTCATAGATCGCTTTATCCATACCCGTTGATTTATAAAAAGTGGCCAGTTCATGTGGCCATTCTTCTTGTACATCCAGAGTCATCATACGCGAATAAAGCCATGCGGTACGAGTTGAGATCAGTTCAACATTATGGTGTTTCTGAAACCAACCAACATTCCCAATATGGTCAGGGTGGTGATGCGTCATGATCACTTTTTTAACAGGCTTGCCCTGTAATGGCCCCGCCAACAGGGTCTCCCACAGTTTCACCCCGCGTTTGGAATGATAGCCCGTGTCCACGATCAACCAGCCATCGCCATCATCCAGCGCATAGATGTTTACGTGATTAAGTGCCATCGGCAGTGGTAGGCGTATCCACAGGATNCCTTTNGCAACTTCGGTAGCCTCACCCTCTTCAGGTGGGGTTGCAAATGGAAANTCGATATTTCCAAACATTTTATTCATTCGATNACACTTCCATTAGAAACAGAGTCTTTGCATCCTGTTTGATGTCGGTTTAAGACAGGTCAACCTTTGCACGGTAGCGCGATGATGCGGTGTCGACAACATGGAATTAACGACAGATGGCTGATTTGCAGACTAAGGTTTTAACGGCCAATCAAAGCGGTGTGAACCGGGCTGCAGCAATTTTGTCTGCAGGCGGGCTTGTCGCGTTTCCGACAGAAACCGTTTACGGGCTTGGGGCCGATGCCTGCAACGGGCGTGCGGTGGCCGGTGTTTATGCGGCCAAGGGCAGACCCAGTTTCAATCCGTTGATTGTGCATGTGGCAGATCTGGAAACGGCAAAACGATATGCCGGATTTAATGATCTGGCTTTATCTTTGGCGGCAGAATTTTGGCCCGGGCCATTAACTTTGGTATTGCCCCTTACAAAAAATCATGGACTGTCTGAACTGGTAACAGCCGGTCTAGACAGTATTGCTATTCGCATTCCACAGCATCCTGTTGCACAGGCTTTGTTGAATGCTTTCAATGGCCCGCTTGCAGCGCCTTCAGCCAACCCGTCGGGGCGTATCAGCCCAACGCAAGCAGCCCATGTTGTAGCCGACATGACCGGTAAAATAGACGCTGTTCTGGATGGCGGGAATTGCAGTGTTGGGCTGGAATCGACCATTTTGAAAATCGANGATTCGAAAGTATNCCTGTTACGTGCGGGGGGTGTATCGGTCGAACAGATTACAAATGTTATGAAGCTAGATATTGCTATGTCAAGCGACCCGAAAACGCCACAATCACCGGGTCAATTGAAATCCCATTATTCGCCAGAGGCGCTAGTGCGATTGAATGCCAGCACCGTCAAAGACCATGAAGTTTTGCTAGGCTTTGGCCCTGATTGCAAAGATGCGACCCTGAACCTGTCACCCACGGGCGACCTGGTTGAAGCTGCAGCCAATCTATTCTCATATTTGCGCAAAATGGATGCAATGGCACCTGGCGGAATTGCGATCAGCCCCATCCCAATGTCAGGGCTTGGACTTGCAATCAATGATCGTTTAAAGCGGGCTGCTGCACCACGACCCTAAGCCGTGCCACCCTCTGCCGACAACAGGCGCGGATCGATGCCAAGACTTTCGATGGCACCACCCCATTTACTCTTATTTTTATCAGAGAATATCAATGCGGCATCCGCATCGCATGTCAGCCAACCGTTGGCGCGAATTTCATCCTCTAGCTGACCCGGCCCCCAACCAGCATACCCTAGGGCCAAAAGGCAAGAGTTCGGGCCATTGCCTTGCGATATATCTTCCAGAATATCCAGTGTGGCAGTCATACCAAACTCGTCATTGACCTCTAGGGTCGAATCCTTGGCAACGTAATCTTTTGAATGCAGCACAAACCCGCGGCCATGTTCGACCGGCCCGCCAAAATGCACTTCAATCGGGCGAAAAGATTTGGCCGGTGTAATATCCAATTGGTCAAGCAGATCAGAGAATTGCAGATCAATTGCAGGCTTGTTCACAATCAACCCCATCGCCCCGTCTGCGGAATGGGCACACATATAAATAAGAGCTTTATCAAACCTCGGATCACCCATGCCTGGCATTGCGATCAAAAGTTTTCCGTCCAAATGTGGTAATTTTGTTTTCTTGTTCATATATTGAGGATGGGATAGAAAGCTGCGATGCGCAAGAGATGATCTTGCCAAGTGCGGAAAGTCGCCAAAATGTGATTTCCAGTTCATCGATAAAGATATAAATAGGTAGAATGATACAAGGCCTGCACCCTATGATGATAAAGACAATCAGCGCCATTGCCATATTGGCAACACCCGTTGCCGCACAAGACACATCTACACAGATAGGGCTGAAAAATATTGAAGTGATACAGGGCTGGCACACAGAAAACGGGACATATATGGCCGCCGTTCATTTTGCATTGGAAGACGGCTGGAAAACCTATTGGCGCGCACCAGGGGCAAGTGGCATTCCACCAAGTTTTGATTGGGCAGGGTCTGAAAACTTGTCCACGGTAACTTTTCACTGGCCCTCACCTAAACTATACATACAAAACGGCATCAACACCCTTGGTTACAAAGATGATTTCATCTTGCCGATTGAAATCAAACCGTCTGTGCACGGCAAGCCTGTCAGGATCAAATCACAAATCGATTATGGCCTTTGCAACGATGTCTGTATTCCTGCAAACTCGACCATAGAAGCGGTACTGACAGACGGTAATCCTCTAGGTCATGCCCTGATAAAAACTGCCCTTGCGGCAGGGCCACGTGCAGCCAAAGACAGCGGGGTTCAATCCGTGTCATGTGAAATTGAGCCCATAAAAGATGGCCTGAACATTGCTGCAAATATCACATTCAAGAATACCGCGCCCGACATTGACTTAACCGTCATCGAACTTGCAGCACCTGACATATGGATAGTGCAAACGGACCTGAAGCGCACTGAAAACGTTGTGATGGCACAAGCCGAGCTTATGTCTTTTTCCGACACACCATTTATTCTGGATCAAAACAATTTGCGCGTTACGCTGATCGGTGATGCACAAACAATTGAAATAAACGGCTGCCTAGAGACAGACTAGGTCGATTTGTACTCACGGGCCAAAAGGACCAACGCAACACTTGTCACCAGCATAATCCCAAGCAATCCGATCAATACGCATAATAATGTCGCTATAACTGGCGCGGTTTGCACCATGCCCGCAAATTGACCCGGCAAGACTTTCACAATCCAAGGGGCTGCAGTCTGCGTAACCACCAGATAGACCGAACTAGAAGCCAGCAAGAGGATAGAGGCAAGCGTGGCAACAATAAAAAGCCCACGGAACTTTATGGGCAATTTATTTGCCCGCAAAATACGACGTAAAGTAGTAAACAGGTTAGACACATCATTTTGCACTACAACCAGTGACGGCACAATCAACAGCACCAGTAACATACCAAAACCCAGACCGTAACATAGGGTGATGACGGTCGGTTTCAGGAACAAAGCCTGCCGCGATGTTTCGAACAAAAGGGGCATAAGGCCAAGCACAGTCGTCAATGTCGTCAGCAAAACGGGGCGTAAACGATCCGCAGTGGCGTCGATTATTGCAGGGAACAGCCCGCGTTTTTGCGCGTATTCATCAATTGTTGTCACCAAGACAATCGAGTCGTTAATGATAATCCCGCTCATCCCCAACAACCCGACAACCGAAAAGATCGACAAAGGCGTGTTCCAAACATAATGGCCATAAATCGTACCCACCAGACCAAAGGGTATGATCGACATTACGACGATGGGACGCGACCAGCTTGCAAAAATCCATGTCAGAGCCAGATAAATACCAAGCAGACACAGAATAAACCCTTTAAACGCGTCGGTTAGAAAGTCCTGTTCCTGTTCTGCCAGACCCGACAGACGCCATTCCACACCCATTGTTGACGCTATTTCAGGTAGTATATTATTACGCATACTATCAACGATTTCTTGCGCGCGTGCGGGGTCTTCTTCGGAAACATCACCTGTCACAGTAACCACCCGAATACCGTTTTCACGGCGCACTGTGGAGAACCCAGACTTGGTTTGCACTGATACAATATCGGACAGGTATACATATTCACCAGTCGTCGTTCGCATTTTGGTTTTATCCAGAAAATCCGCCGTCAATTCCGCTTCAACCAATCGTACTGTCACATCGGACGTACGCCCACCAACGGGAAAAGAAGCAGCCGTAATACCGTTCAAGCGATCCCGCAATTCGCGACCGATTGTGTCAATGGTAAAGCCCAGCGCCTGACCCTGCGGGGTCAGTTCCAAGATCAGTTCTCGTTTGTCGTAAGCCAAAGTATCTTCCAATGATGACACTTCCGGGAATTTGGACATTTTTACTTTCAACGCTTCGGCAGCTTGTTTTAAAACTTCGGTACTGGCTCCGAAAAACTGTACATCCAGCGCATCACCGCCCGGACCGGACCGCCAGCGACGAAAACTGATGGTTTCCAATTGCGCGTGATTACGCACAGCTTCTTTGACACTGCCCAAAAACACGAAAGACGTATAGGGGCGAAAATCCGCATCGATTAACTCTACCGCTATTGAACCCAACAGGTCTTTATCTTTTGTTTCCGTACCAGACAGGCCCCGCCCGGTATTGCCACCGACTTCGGCCATCACATAGGTCACGGGGTTCACACCGTATTTATCTTCATACTGTTCCGCGGTCACCTGCACCGTGCGTTGTAGCTCACGCACCATTTCCAAAGTATCCCCGCGATCAGCCCCGGGCAGCATAGCGATATTGGCCGATATTGAACCGCGCTCAGGCGCATTAAAGAACCGCCATTTTACATCACCATTGAAGAACAACGCAAGTTGCAAGGCCAAAACCAAACCAACCAATGCAAGTACGGGATAGCGGAACACCAAGACCCAATGTATGAAAAACTTGAATACAGTTTCGCGGAACTTCTTGAAGCCGCGGTTGAACCATTTGCTGGGCAAATCATACCATTTATCAGCCTGATTTCCGATGGAGTGGCTCATGTGATTTGGCAAGATCACAAAACATTCCACCAGTGACGCCAGCAAGACGATAATCACGGTTAGGGGGATATCAATGATCAAAGTGCCGAAATGGCCCCCTACAAAAGTCAGGCTCCAGAATGCCAACACGGTTGTCACGGTTGCCGCAAACACCGGTGGGGCCATGCGCCGCGCCGCATTTTCAGAGGCCGTTACAGCGTCTTCGCCCAGTATGCGGGTGCGAAAATCAGCATGTTCCCCCACAACAATCGCATCATCCACAACAATACCAAGGCAGATAATCAGGCCAAACAAGGACACCATATTAATGGTTAGCCCGGCCATATACATGGCAGCAATTGCAGCAAACATTGCAGCAGGAATACCCGCGGCCACCCAAAATGCGGTGCGGGCATTCAGAAACAAAAATAACAACATAATAACTAAGGCTAGCCCCATGATCCCATTGTCCAGCAGAATCCCCAGGCGATCGGAAATGGCTTGGGAACGGGTGCGGATCAGATCGATTGTGACACCTTCAGGCAGGGTTTGTTGCATTTTGTCAGCAACCTGCTGCACGGTGGCCTGCATCTGCATCGCATCACCCTGATCGGCGCGATCAATGCGTATGGAAATCGCAGGTTTATCACCAACAAAATAAGCACGATCCCTGTCACTGCCCAAAGCTTCAACCGATGCCACATCCGAAATTCGCAATTTCGAGCCATCGGGGTTTGATTTCACCGCAATGGATAGAATGTCTTCAGCCGTACGTTTTTCAACCCCAGTTTTCACCCGTGCCGAACCACCAGCTACATCACCCGCAGGGTCCGTATTCACCTCACCCGCAATAACCTCGGCGATTTGGCGCAAAGTTACATCATGTTGGATTAGGGATAATTCAGGCGCAGACACTACAATTTCAGGGGCAGAAACCCCGCGAATAGTGGTGCGTGTCACCCCTTCNCGAAACAATCGCGCNACAAATTCATCGGCAAAACGACCCAGCTGCATAGGCTGCACCGGCCCTGTGATCACCACATCCGTCACACGGTCACGCCATGCCCCACGCCGCACAACGGGGTCATCTATACCGTCGGGCAAATCGGTCACGCTGTCCACTGCCGTATTTACATCATCATCGGCGCGCGCCATATCCCAATCCGGTTCAAACTCCAGAAAAATCGTAGCGCGGCCTTCGCTGGCATTGGATGAGCTGCTTTCAACACCATCAATCGCAAGAAACGCAGGCTCTAATAACGCCACAACCCCATCATCAATTTCGACAGGCCCCGCGCCGTCCCATTCAACAGTGACAGTGACATTATTGATAATAACATCGGGGAAAAATTGTGAACGGATTTGGGTGGAGGCGGCAAAACCAAGCACCAGCATAATGACCAACAACAGGTTCGCCGCCGTGCCGTGGCGGGTAAAATAAGACAGGATACCACCTGCTGATTTTGAAAGTTTCCGCATCGCCATAATCTAGCCACCCGTTGTTTTTACTTGCAACGACGTGTTGTCAGTGCGTCGCGGATCGACCTTAATACCTGCACCCAGTTGCGGCGCACGATCCAAGACAACTTCACGCCCTAACAGTTTTCCGATTGCTACAATAACTGCATCACCCTGTTTGCGCAGAACCTTAACATTTAACACTTCCAAACGGTCACCTTGTCCCAAGACCATAACTTCACCCGCTGCGGAAACCGCTGTGGCAGGTAGAATAGCCACATTATCAAGTGCCGATTCTTCCAGTCGAACCGAAACAAAGTCCCCAGGGCGCACGGTTGCAAGCTTATCCACATCAAGTGATGCATATAATTCACGTCCTGTTTGCCCTTCACCTACAGCTGCACTAACACGATCAATGATCGCAGGTATTTCGGCATTGATACCAACAAAACGAACAGCCACTTTGGCCTGACCTATAGGCTGACCATTGCTCGTGATATGATTGAAATCAGCATTTGAAATTCGAAACGCCACTTCTAATGCGTTCGGGTCAATCAGTTTGGCCAAACGCTCGCCTGCGTTTACCAACGCACCCAAGTCACCTGTGACATCACTTAGGACTCCGTCAAATTTTGCCGTGATCGCAGTTTCAGCCAATACACGCACAGCCTCGGTATAATTGATATGGCTACGCGACAGGTCAATTTTCGCGCGGTTGATGCGTGCTTTCGCATTGGCCAGAGCTTGGCGTTTTACAAGCGTGGCCTGCTCTGCCGCAGATACCGCCAAAGCCGCTGTTTCCAGTGCGGTTTCGGTTCCAATGCCACGTTCACGCAACGATGTCTGGCGTTTCAAGACCTGCTGGCGCAATGCGTACTGATGCTTTGCCGCTACCAGTTCATCGCCTGCCAAACCCAACGCTTCATTGGCCTCTGTCAATTCCGCGTTTGCATCATCAAGGGCCGCTTGTGACAGTTTTGCGTTTGCCGAAGCAGTTGCGGGATCGGTTTGAAACAACAACTCATCCTGCTCCACCACACCACCTTCGCGAAAATTATCTGACATTTGCACCAATGCCCCGTTTGACGCCGCGCGTAATTCCAGTGTGCGTCCACTGATCACTTCGCCAAAGGTTTCAATAACGGGTGTGGCTGTAATCGGCACAACCTTTGCCACATTCACCGCAAATATACGTTCGCGCGAACCACTACCATGCTGCGCACTGGACGGATCATCTTTCAGTGCTGACATCACAACGGTCACGGCGGCCAATATCAGCGCTGCTGTTACGGTTGCAAGAAACAGGCCAAACAGGCCGCGTATCATAAATCTCATTATACCCTCTGTGCGCATTATCAGGGTTGTCAGGTTTTATACGTTTGTAAACTAACATTACGTCGGTGTCTGACAAATGATTTTTCGCAATCAACCATGGTTTGCAAAGTAATAGGACAACACACGGTGCGCAGCAGGGATCAGATTAAACTGACCGAGTTGGCTATGGTGAATAAAAGCAAACCCCGCCCCTTCGTGTAAAGACAGGTCTGACACGTCAACAATCTGCGTGCAAAGAAACACGTAATGTTGCCCGTTTCTGTTGGTTTCCGACAAGGTTTTAACGAAAGGTGTCAAGCTATCCTGCTCCACCACGATGCCAGTTTCTTCCGCCAACTCACGCACGGCGGCTTGCAATGCAGTTTCGCCAATCTCAACTTCACCGCCAAAAAAACCCCAAAAACCGCCCTGTTTCACACCTTCAAAATCATCGCGAAATTGGATGGACACACGACCATACTTGTCTTTCAGTAATATAATCGCGGCTTTGAAACTGTCGGGGTTTACCCAGCTACCCAACGTATGAAATTCATCATCCATTATTTTCGGCGTAGATGTTCATCAAGGCGCGGCATCATTTCAATAAAATTGCACGGCATATGGCGGTAATCCAGCTGGTGTTGCAAAATCTCATCCCAACCGTCCTTACAGGCCCCGGGGCTACCCGGCAGGGCAAACATATAGGTACCGTGAGCCACCCCGGCACAAGCGCGGGACTGTACTGCAGAGGTGCCTATTTTTTTGATCGAGATGATCGTGAACAGGGTTGAAAACGCATCGATCTGTTTTTCATAAACATCACGGTGCGCTTCTACAGTAACATCGCGCCCAGTCAGCCCCGTGCCACCTGTAGAGATAATCACATCTATCGATTTGTCTTTGCACCATGTACGTAATTGATCCGCCACCAGATCACGTTCGTCTTGAATAATCTTGCGGTCCGCCAACATATGCCCTGCGGCTTCGATCCGGCCGACCAGAATATCGCCCGAACGGTCATTTTCCAGTTTGCGCGAATCCGATACGGTCAGCACAGCGATCCTGATGGGGACAAATTCACGCGGTTCACTCATAACTTATTCCTTTAATTTGGCCTGAATTGACAACAAATCAGCCCAGGCACCAGCTTTTTTAGATCCATCACGCAGCAAAGCTGCTGGGTGGAACATTGGCATCACCGGCTTATCAAAGGCAGATGTCCAATTGCCGCGCAGGCGTGTAATACCTTTACGCCCCAATACTGCCTGACAAGCCGTATTCCCCATCAGCACGATTATATCGGGGTTCACCAATTCTATGTGCCGCTTCAGGAACGGCAACATCATCTGTATTTCTGCCGGCTCTGGGTCCCGGTTTTGCGGCGGTCGCCACGGCATCACATTGGTGATGTAAAGCGCATCTTTCTCGGTTTCACCCGTTCGCATCATATCAATGGCCGTGAACATCTTATCCAGTAACTGCCCTGCAGCCCCGACAAATGGCAGGCCCTGCACGTCCTCATCCCGACCGGGNGCTTCGCCCACAATCATCACCCGCGCACTTGAGTTACCGTCTGCAAATACCATATTTTTGGCGCCTTTTTTCAAAGCGCAATGATCAAACACCGCCATTGCATCACGCAAGGCTGCCAGATCGCTACACCGACCCGCCATAATATCCGCGATATCAGCTGCACTTTCCTGCACAGGAATAACTGACGGCATCACGCTGACATGTGTAATATTCGATGTTGGCCCCAGTTTCAGCTTTTGCGGCTTAACATCATAGCGATTGACCGGAACCTCGCCGATACATTCATCCACACCCAGCTCGATCTGCCATTCAAGGGCTGCTTTGGCAGCAATATAATCAAAGTCAGGCGTCATTCATCATATCCCAGATTCTACCACAGAATAGAAACTCTGCCACGTGGCGTAAATCCCTTGTTTCTGAAACCGTCCCATCTTATAAGCGGCAAAATAATATACGAGGGCCTTCATGGGAATTTCGGTGCGCCACCTTTTAGGGATAGAACAGCTTTCCCCTACCGATATTACAACCATTCTTGATCTGGCCGAAAATTACGTTGACCTAAATCGCCAAGCCAATAAGCATTCAGAGGTGTTGGCTGGATTGACTCAGATCAACATGTTTTTTGAAAATTCCACTCGCACACAAGCCAGTTTTGAACTGGCAGGCAAACGGCTGGGGGCCGATGTGATGAACATGGCCTTAGGCGCATCATCCATTAAAAAGGGTGAAACTCTTGTTGATACCGCTTTGACGTTAAACGCGATGAACCCCGATCTTTTGGTCATGCGCCACCCGCAATCAGGCGCGGTTGATCTGTTGTCGGAAAAGGTGAACTGCGCTGTACTGAACGCAGGCGACGGACGCCACGAACACCCGACACAAGCCTTGCTGGACGCACTGACCATTCGGCGCGCCAAAGGGCGACTGCACCGCCTATCAGTGGCAATCTGCGGTGACATTGCGCACAGCCGTGTGGCGCGATCCAACATCTTTTTATTAAACAAAATGGAAAGCCGCATTAGGTTGATTGCGCCGAAAACTTTGCTGCCCGCAGGCATCGACAAGTTCGGGGTCGAGGTTTTTGACGATATGAACGAAGGTTTAAAAGACGTGGATGTCGTAATGATGTTGCGCCTGCAACGCGAGCGCATGGATGGCGCTTTTATCCCGTCGGAGCGCGAATATTACCACCGCTGGGGGTTGGATGCAAAAAAACTGGCCAATGCCAAACCAGATGCGATTGTCATGCACCCCGGCCCGATGAACCGTGGTGTTGAAATAGACGGCGACATCGCCGACGACGTAACCCGTTCGGTTATTCAAGAACAAGTCGAGATGGGCGTCGCAGTCAGGATGGCAGCAATGCATTTGCTGGCGGATGGGTTGCGGGCAACGAAGATGGAGGACGCAACATGTTGATCCTTACCAATGCCCGTCTAATCGATCCAGAAAACAGCACCGACACTCTTGGCTCTGTTGTCATCAAGAACGATAAGATTACCCAAATCATCTATGGCGAAACGCCCAAAGGCGAAACCATCGATTGCGGCGGCAAGTGCCTAGCGCCAGGTATCATCGACATCGGCGTGAAGGTTTGTGAACCAGGTGAACGGCACAAGGAAAGTTTTGCCTCTGCAGGCCGCGCAGCGGCGGCAGGTGGTGTAACAACGATGGTTATTCGCCCAGATACCGCNCCNGCGATAGACAGCCCCGAAACCCTGCATTTTGCACTTAGTCGTGCGGTGGAAGATGCTTGTGTAAACGTTCTGCCAATGGCTGCAATGACCCGCGGGCGTAATGGCAAAGAGATGGCCGAAATCGGCTTTTTGCAAGATGCGGGTGCGGTCGCTTTTTCGGACGCCGACAGCGTGATCGCCGACAATAAAATTTTCGGCAGGTGCCTAACTTATGCCAAGGGTTTGAACGCTTTGGTCATGGGGCATATTCAAGAACCGTCACTTAGCAAAGGTTCTGCAGTTACATCCGGCCCGTTTGCCACCAAACTGGGTTTGCCGGGTGCATCCCCTATGGCTGAACGTATTCAGCTGGAACGCGATATGGCGTTAGTGGAAATGACAGGTGTACGTTATCATGTCGACCAGATTTCCACCGCAGTAGCCCTGCCGGTTCTGGAGCGCGCAAAAGCCGCTGGATTAAATGTAACGGCGGGTGCATCAATCCATCACCTAACGCTGAATGAACTGGATGTTGAGGGCTATCG
>JGI24723J26617_10002695_pt1 | contig 13711 bp, 12 predicted proteins | sample Cruoilmetagenom6_FD_26617 | JGI IMG/M metagenome (IMG submission 26617)
GATGGCGTCCCCGAGGACTGGATCAAGGGCGCACAAAACAGCCCGGTCTGGAAAATGGCGATGGAGTGGAAGGTGGCCTTTCCGCTGCACCCGGAATACCGGACCCTGCCGATGGTCTGGTACATCCCGCCGCTGTCACCGATCCAGAACGCCGCCGAGGCTGGCAAGATCGACACGGTGGGTGACATGCCGGATGTCTCCAAGCTGCGCATTCCGGTCAAATACCTCGCCAACATGTTGACGGCGGGTGATGAAAAGCCGGTGACGGTTGCGCTGGAACGGATGCTGGCCATGCGGTCCTATATGCGGTCAAAAACCGTGGACGGTGTGATCAACGAGGGCATCGCCGAAAAGGTCGGCCTGACCGGTCGGATCATCGACGAGATGTACCAGATCATGGCGATTGCCAATTACGAGGACCGCTTTGTCATCCCGACCACGCATCGCGAACATGTCGAGGACGCCTATGACCTGCGTGGCGGCTGTGGCTTTACCGATACCAATGGCTGTTCCACGGGTATCAACAAAGGCACGTTGTTCGGCGGCAAAAAACGCGCCCTTAAAATGCCGGAGGCCCTGTGATGGAGAATCCTATGGACCGCACATTCAAAGCCATATCGCTGATCCTAAGCTATCCTACGGTCGAGTTGCAGGCGGCAATGCCGGAAATCACCGCCGTGATCCTGTCGGACAGTCGCATGACCACCGCCTGCCGTCGTGACATCAGCCCGCTGCTGGACCAGTTGGCCGAAAGTGACATCTATGCCCTGCAAGAGGCCTATGTGGGTCTGTTCGATCGCTCGCGCACTTTGTCGCTGAACCTGTTCGAACATGTTCACGGCGAAAGCCGCGACCGGGGCGGGGCGATGGTGTCGCTGGTGGAAACCTACCGCGATGCCGGGTTCGACCCGGTCACCTCGGAACTGCCGGATCACTTGCCGGTGTTGCTGGAATTCCTGTCGCTGCGTCCCAAGGACGAGGCACGGGACGTTCTGGCCGATGCCGCGCATATCTTTGCCGCGCTGGTTGAACGGCTGCAACGGCGCGAAACCCCCTATGCTGGTGTATTCGCCGCTCTGTTGCAGCTTTCGGGGCAACAGGCGGACGCCGAAGCCGTGGCCGAACTGCTTGAGCAGCCAGAGGACGATCCGGATGATCTCGAGGCGCTGGATCAGGTCTGGGAGGAAAGCGAAGTGGTTTTCGGCCCCGATCCCAATGCTGGCTGCCCGCAGGTGCGCGACATGCTCGCCAATATGGATACGCCCGTTAACCCCGCACCAAATGCCGCCCACGCGGCTGAGTGACAGGAGGATATGATGCATAACTTTATCTTCGGTATTTACCCCTACATTGCGCTGACCGTGCTGATTTTCGGATCAATCGCGCGCTATGAAACCGAGCCTTTCACCTGGAAATCCAGCTCCAGTCAGTTGCTGCGGCGCAAACAACTGATCATGGGGTCGGTGCTGTTTCATGTGGGTGTTCTGGTGATCTTCTTTGGCCACCTCATTGGTCTGCTGACGCCAATCGCCTTGTTTGACGCATTGGGCATCAGCCATGGCGCGAAACAGACGCTGGCCGTGGTTGCGGGCGGTATCGCCGGAATCATGGCGCTGATCGGTGGCGGCATGTTGTTTCACCGCCGCTGGACGGACCCGCGCATTCGCGCCACGTCTGCCTTTGCCGATATCGCCATTCTGGCGCTGCTCTTGGCGCAGTTGGTGCTGGGGCTGGGTACGATCATCGTGTCGCTCCGCCATCTGGATGGCCACGAGATGACCAAGTTCATGTCCTGGGCCCAGGGGATATTCACCTTTCAGGGCGATGCCGCCGATCACATCGCCGATGTGGCCTGGGTGTTCAAGCTGCACCTGTTCCTGGGGTTGACCATCTTCCTGTTGTTCCCCTTCACCCGTCTGGTTCACATGTTGTCGGTGCCTATACGCTATATGTGGCGACCAGGTTATCAGGTTGTGCGCTCGCGCCGCAAACCACAAACACCACCCCAGACCCCGGCGGAGTAAGGTGCCATGAACAAACCCTTATTCCCCGAAATCGTGGTTAACGGAACCACCCTGGCCCCGGCGGATATTGCCGCCGAGGCTCAGAACCACCACGCGCCAAAGGGCAAGCCGGGGCTGGCCTGGCGGCGCGCGGCGCGTGCACTTGCCATACGCCAGCTGATGCTGGAGACGGCGGCGGCGCAGGGTCTTGAAACCAACCCCCGCGAACTTGCCCCCGGACAGGTGGAAACCGATGAGGAGGCGCTGATCCGTGCCCTCATGGAGCAGGCCGTGACGCCCGAACCGGTTCGCGAGGCAGACCTGCGCGCGGCCTATGATCGCAATCCTGGNGCGTATCGCGCGCCGTCGCTGTATCAGGCCGCGCATATCCTGTTTGCGGCCAGACCGGGCGATCAACCGGCCCGTACCCAGGCCCGTGCCCGCGCAGAGGCGACGCTGGAAACCCTGCGTCGCACGCCCGGTAAATTTGCCGCAATCGCCGGTCGCGAAAGCGAATGCGCCTCGCGCGATATGGGCGGAGAGCTGGGCCAGTTGACCGGCAGCGACGTGGTGCCGGAATTTGCCGCTGCGATGGCGGTGGCAGTGCCGGGCGAGATCCACGACCACGTGGTCGAAACCCGCTTTGGCATGCATGTGCTGCGCCTTGATGCGCGGGCGGAAGGCGACATTCTGCCGTTTCAATCGGCGCGTCCCCGTTTGCAGGAAGCGGCCGAGAAAGCCGCCTGGACCCGCGCCGCGCAAGGCTTCGTTGCCGGGCTGCTGAACGAAGCAGAAATCACCGGCATTGACATGAATGTTGCCGCCTGAGCCTTGGTGAACATGTGATGGGCCCACAGGATCATAACGCCAGACACCGCCAGGGCCGTTCTTCGGACGACCCGCTGGACCAGATATCGCAAGAGCATCTGCGCCAGCGCGAAGTCTGCGCCATACTGGACAAGCTTGCCGCGCTGGACCGGCCCGACCCGGACCTTGCCGCCGGGGTGCTGCCGCATTTTGATACGCTTCTGGCACGCCACGTGCATGACGAAGAGGACGACCTTTTCCCGCTGCTGCGGCGGCGCTCTGATCCGGGCGATGACCTCAACGACACGCTTGACCGGCTGGCCCGCAGCCATAGCGAAAGCCTGAAACTTGCGGTCAGGGTCAGGGGCATTGTCCGCTCGATGGCCGATGACAGCGCCTTGCCGGATGCCGACGAGGCCGCGGCGTTGATCGGGTTTGCCGGGCATGAACGCCGTTATCTGATCGTTGAAAATGCAATTGTTCTACCTTTGGCACGGGCCCGTCTGACAGACGGGGATCTGCGGGTTTTAAGTGCGCGGATGCAGCAGCGTCGCACAGAACACGATACCGGGGGATCCAACGATGATAAGTGATTTGCTTGCGCGCAACCGCGTGGTCCGAGGTTCACAAGGTCGATTGACCGGAAAGGGTTCGAAATGAGTGTTTATTCAGCAATGGTCTCGTCTGATTGCGGCTGCGACGACGCGGCCCTTGTGGCACCGTTGATGACNGTGCCCAATGCCCTNGAGGTCGGGCTTGGGATGGCAGGGCAGGTGGCCGAGACGGAAATCGTGCCGCTGAATCAGGCCCGTGGCCGGGTCTTGTCGCGGCCCGTGCGAGCGCAGGCGGACATGCCGGCCTTCGACAATTCAGGCATGGATGGCTATGCCCTCTGCACCCAGGATCTGGTGCCGGGGGAAGCCTCTGGTTTGCCGGTGCAGGCGGTCAGTGCCGCNGGNGATGGANTGGCCGAGCTTGCNCCCGGCACGGCCATGCGCATCTATACCGGCGCGCCGGTTCCAAAAGGGGCTGATGCGGTGGTGATGCAGGAGCATACCAAACGCGAGGGCGACACGATTTCCCTGACCCGGATACCCGAACCGGGCGAGAACATCCGCCGGCAGGGCGAGGATATGCGCCGCGCTGACCGGGTGCTTGACGCGGCTCGTTTGATGGACCCCAAGGCGATTGCCGCCTGNGCGGGGGCNGGGGTCGGGCAGGTGGATGTTTGGCGCAGGCTGCGCGTTGCGCTGGTGTTGACCGGTGACGAGTTGACCAAAGCCGGAGAGGCGTTGCAGGGCGGCGCGATCTGGGATGTGAACACACCCATGCTGTGCAGCCTGATTGAGTGCGGTTGGGCCGTGGTGAGCGAGATACGCCAGGTGGCGGATGATCGCACCGCGATGATCGCCGCGCTGGACGAACTGGCGGGGCGGGTCGACATGATCGTCACTTCGGGTGGGGTTTCGGTGGGCGACCGGGACCACGTGAAACCGGCGCTGAAGGCTTTGGGCGCAAAGATCGGCGTCAGCGGCGTGGCGATCAAACCGGGCAAGCCGATCACCCTGTCGGTTCTGGGCGACACGATGGTGGTCAGCCTGCCGGGCAACCCGGTCTCGGCGTTTGTCACCTGGGTTGTCTTTGGCGCACCGATTGCCGCGCGCATGGCCGGACTGACCGGACAGACCGGGACCGGACAGCCGCGCCGTCATGTGCGGGCGGATCAGGCGTTGCATCACAAACCGGGGCGTTGTGAATACCGCCCGGCGCGGATTGCCGGCTATGGCAGTGATGGGCTGGAAGTGGTATCGACGGGAACGGGCACCCATTCCGCACAGCTTGGCCCCTTGGCCGAGGCCGATGGGTTGGTGCTGATACCGGCCGGTGTTGACTGCCTGAATCCGGGCGATCTGATGGAATTTCTGCCATTTCCGGCATAAGCGAAGAAGGACGTTAAGCGATGCATCTGGCCTATGTAATGACTGAAACGCGCGGCACCACGGACCGCCTGTTGACCCTGTTTTCGCAACAGCTAATCGCGCGGGGCGACCATTTGGTCGGGGTGGCGCAAACCAACACCGAGTGCGCCGACGAAACCCTGTGTGACATGGATGTGCAGGTGCTTCCCGATGGCCCAACGATCCGTATATCACAATCGCTGGGCTCCGGGGCCAAGGGTTGTCGGCTGGACCCGTCGGCGCTGGAACAGGCGGTGGCGCTGGTTTCGGCCAGTCTCGACACCAATCCGCAGCTTCTGGTGGTCAACAAGTTCGGTAAACACGAGGCCGAAGGCCGTGGTTTCCGTCCGGTGATCGGCGACGCCCTGGCGCGTGGCATTCCGGTTCTGGCCGGGGTCAACACGGTGAACCACGCGGCATTTGTCGAGTTCACCCAAGGCATGGGCCAACGCCTGGCGGCAAAGCCAGAGGTGCTGGATGCCTGGTTCGGCGATATCGAACAGGACGCATCGGCGGTGGCCTGACCCGGGGCGGATGTCAGGCCTGTTCCAGCGCCTGATCCTGCATCAGTTCCTTCCAGCGGTGGCAGGCCACGTCGTGTTCCTTGCCTGAATGCTCAAGCTTGGGTTCATCCTTGCGGCAGATATCAATGGCGTAAGGGCATCGCGTCTGGAACTTGCACCCCGGAGGCGGGTTGGTGGGCGAGGGGATTTCCCCTTCCAGCTTTTCCGCCTTGCCGCGATCATCAGGGTCCAGCGACGGGATCGCCGACATCAGCGCCTTGGTGTAGGGGTGGCGCGGGGCGGCGAACAGGTCGCGTGTTGGTGCGGTTTCCACNAGCCGGCCCAGATACATCACCGCCACGTGGTCGCANACATGCGCCACCACGCTGAGGTCGTGGCTGATGAACAGGAAGGTCAGGCCCATATCGGTCTGAATATCTTTCAGCAGGTTCAGTACATCCGCCTGAATCGACACATCCAGCGCCGCCACGCTTTCATCCGCGACAATGAATTGCGGTCCCGACACCAGCGCGCGAGCGATGGAAATCCGCTGACGCTGGCCGCCAGAAAACGCGTGCGGGAAACGGCGCAAATGCTCAAGGTTAAGCCGGCATTTGGCGGCAATCTCGCGAACGCGGGCGTCGGTTTCTTCGCGGGTTTTGGTCAGGCCCATCACCTCAAGCGGTTCGGCGATGATATCACGCACAGTCATGCGTGGGCTAAGGGCGGCATAAGGATCCTGAAAGATCAACTGGGCGCGTTTGCGGTAATCCTTGAGCTGCGTCTCGGTCAGCGAGGGCAGGTCGTACTGCACCTCACCATCGTCATAATCAATCGAGCCACGGGTGATGGGGGCGGCGCGCAGCAGGGCACGCCCCAGCGTTGTCTTGCCCGATCCGGATTCACCTACCAGCCCGAAAAAACTGCCCTTTTCGATGTCGAGATTGACGCCTTCAACCGCACGCACCACCGGTTTGGGGCCGAAAAGCCCGCCGCGCAGGGGGAAATGCACCGCCAGGTCGCGCACGGACATCAGGGGTTTATCGCTCATTTCGCGGTCTCCTTGGCCGGTGATTGCGGGAACAGATGGCACGCGACCCGGTGAGTTCCCGACACGGTCGAGAAACCGGGAATGGTGCTTGAACAGACATCTCTCATGACCTGATTGCACCGGGTGTTGAACACACATCCGGGCGGGCGTTCCAATGGCGAGGGAATGTCGCCGGGGATCGGTTGCAACGGTGTGTCCAGATCATCCAGCGATGGCAGGGCGGCCAGCAGCCCCTGGGTATAGGGATGTGCCGGATTGCGGATCACCTCGCGCACCGGTCCCTGTTCCACCAGCCGGCCCAGGTACATCACGGCGACGCTGTCGGCGGTCTGGGCGATCACCCCAAGGTCATGGGTGATGAATATGATGCCCATGCCGAATTCATCCACCAGATCCTTCATCAGGTCGATCACCTGCGCCTGAATGGTCACATCCAGCGCCGTGGTCGGCTCATCCGCGATCAGCAGCTTGGGCTTGGTGGACAGGGCCATGGCGATCATCGCCCGCTGACGCATCCCGCCCGACAGTTCAAAGGCGAATTGCTTGAACCTTGTGGCGGCGTCGGAGATGCCCACCCTTGCCAGCATTTCAATCGACACTTCCTTGGCCTTGCGCGCATTCATCCCGGTGTGGATCAGCAATTGTTCCACCATTTGGTCGCCGATGGAAATGGCCGGGGCAAAGCTGGCCATCGGTTCCTGAAAGATCATCGAGATCGCCCCGCCGCGCACCACCTGCATGTTCTTGCCCCTGAGCGACATGATGTCGACCGGGCCATCGTCCAGATGCAGGGTGATGTTGGTATCATCCGAATAATGCGCATTGCTGGCGTTCAGCTTCATCAGCGACTTGGCCGTCACCGATTTGCCCGATCCGCTTTCGCCCACCAGACCCATCACCTCGCCTGCGTCCAGCGAAAAGGACACGTTATCCACCGCCGTTATCCGCCCCTCGTCCGTATCAAATTGCAGGGTCAGGTTCTCAACATCCAACAGGCGCGTCATTTCTTGGTATCCCCATAAGGGTCTGCGGCATCACGCAGCCCGTCACCGACGAACACGAAAGCAAGCACAAGGGTTATGAAGAAGACCACCGGAATGAAATACCATTGATAATTCAGCAGAACATCCGCCGAGGTGACCGATTGCAGCATCACCCCCAGGCTGTTGACCGGGTCTTTCAACCCCAGCCCGATGAAACTCAGCGCGGTTTCACTGAGCACCATGTATGGAAACGAAATCACCAGATCGACGATGATATAGCTGGTGAAACTGGGCAGCAGATGCTTGCGGATGATGTGTGGTGGCGAAGCGCCGCAAAGCTGGGCCGCCAGCACGTATTCCTGATTGCGTTCGGTCAACAGATGCGTGCGCACCCGTCGCGCAAGCGTTGGCCAGCCGATGAACCCCAGGATGATCGAGATGAAGAAGAATCTTTCTTCCGCGCTCCAGGTGTCGGGGATGAAGGCAGCCAGCGCCATGAACAGCGGGATGGCCGGCACCGTCCGGATGGCATCGGTCAGCATTTGCAGGATACTGTCGATCCACCCGCCGTAATAGCCCGAAACCCCGCCGATGATCAGCGCCATGACAAAGGCAATGAACACGCCGATGGTTCCCACCGCCATCGAGGTTTTTATCGACTGGAAGGTACGTGAAAAGATGTCCTTGCCGGTGGCATCGGTGCCGAACAGGTGGATTTTTCCCTGATCGACGCCAAACAGATGGGTGCTGCCGGAAATCCCGAACAGCTTGTATTTATCGCCCTTNGGCAACATCACAACATAGCGGCGNGCNTCGCGGTCCACCGATGTGACCCATCGGAAATTGGTCTTGATCGANCGTTCGCGTGAATAGGTATAGATGAAGGGGCGGGCGGAAAANCCGTTCTCGTCCCAGAACTTCGGGATCTGCGGCGCGCCGTTTACNTANTCTTTATCACGCCCGGCAATGGTGGGATCGTAAGGCGTCAGGAACGGCGCGAATATCCCCGATANGATCAGGAATATCAGCACCCAGGCCCCGACCATCGCCGCCTTTTGCTTCTTGAACCGGGCCCAGATCAACTGGCCCTGCGAGGCGGTGAAATAGGCCTCTTTCAGCTTCTGGTCGACCTTGGTGTCTATCTGCGTTGCATCACTCATGTCAGTCATCCCACAATACTGCGACGAACGCGCGGGTCGGTCAGGGCCAGCAGAATGTCAGTTATGAAATTCAGCCCGACGATACTGGCGGTCAGTAGGAAAATGATCGCCCCGGCAAGCTGTTGGTCGTTGGAACGCGCCAGTGCCTCGATCAGCAGGGCACCGGCCTCGGTCAGGGTNAGGATCAGCGCGACGATGGGCAATTCGTTGAAAATCCGGTTCAGATCAAAGCCAAGNCTGTTGATGATCGGCCCCAGCGCGTGCCGTGCGGGATAGCGCCACAGCAGCTTTGACCCGGTAACCCCCCGCGCGGCGGCGGCGGTGACATAGAGCTTGCCGATCTCGTCCGACATCAGTGCGCGCACGGTCTGGATAGCAAAGGCGGTGGCCGACCAGGCCAGGATGAACACCGGCAGCCAGATGTGTTTCGAGAAATCGACAAACCGGTCCCAGGACCAGTCGGCATCGCGGTATTCCTTGGAAAACAACCCCGTCAGGCTTTCGCCGAAATACATCGTTGAAAACAGCATGATCATCAGTGCCAGCAGGAAATTAGGCATCGCCAACCCCATATAGCTGACCAGACGCAGCGAATTGTTCAGCGCCGCAGAGTTGGAGGTGGCCGAGATGATGCCGACCGGAATGGCGATCAGATAGGCCACCAGCAGCGACGCCAGACAGATCCCCAGCGAAATCATGAACTTGTCGCCCAAAAGCTGGCTGATGTTGACGCGCAGGATGCAGCTGTCGCCGAATTCACCCTGAAAGGCGTTGAAAATCCACACGCCCCAGCGTTGCAGATAGGGTTTGTCCAGTCCCAGCCGGATACGTTCGGCCTCGATGTCGGCAATGGAAATGCCGGACCCTTGGGTGTTCTTGAACGCCAGATAACGTTCGGCGCAATCGCCCGGCACCAGTTCCATCAGCGAGAACACGATGAACGACACGAATATCAGCGTGAACACCGCCAAAATGGCTCGGATTGCTGCAAATCTCAGAAACTGAAGCACTTAGGTCGCCCCCCTGCTACCTTTTGCCCGCGACGGCAGATCCGGCGCATTCTGGTTGCGGGCGGCCAATCGACCGCCCGCAACAGTATCAAAGCGTCAAACGCGGCTTATTCGTCCAGGAACCACTGGTCCGGGCGATAAGGCGTGGTGCGATAATACTCGTAGCTATGGGTCTTGAACTCGACAAAGTTCTTCAGGTCGTTGTTGTGATAGATCGGTGCCGGTGCCTGAACGGAGCCGATGAACAACAGGTTAGACACCATGTTTTCGACAAGACGAGCACCCAGCATGTTGGAGTCATCTGAACCGGCCGGGGCCGACTGGAACGCGTTGATGTCCTCGATCATCTGTTTGACATATTTCGGCGGCTCGACGCCTTGCGCGCCGTCAGTATCAACCCATTCGGCCCAAAGCATACCGGAACGCAGGTTGAAATAGTTCTCAAAAGGCGGCACCCACAATTCGTTGTTACCCAAGACGATGGCCAGTGGTTGCGACTTGCGCCACATGGCGACGTCCAACTGGTTTGATGACTGCGCCGAACGATACTCGTCCGGTGTCACCTCTTTCACAGTAGACTGAATGCCTACTTCGGCCCAATTCTGTCCGACCAGCTCTACAAGTTGGCCAGGGATACCCTGGGTCGAGAATTGCAGGTTGACCACCAGCTTGTCGCCATTTGGCAATTCGCGAAGTCCGTCGCCGTCAATGTCTTTCATGCCAATTTCATCCAGCAGGCTATTGGCCATATCCGGATCGTATTGATTCATAAATGTTTTCCACTTGTCATCGACAAAGTCTGGCGCGGGCGAAAAGCCAATATATTGCGACGGTGCAGCCAGACCAAAGAAGGCAACTTCGTTTATCTCTTCGCGGTTCATGGCCACCGACATTGCGGTGCGGAACCGCAGATCGCCAAAGACCTTACGTTTTTCCAAATCTTCATGCGTGACGTTAAAGGCGAAGCTGGATTGCGTAACTTCTGGCCGCAAGTCGATGGAATAGTTACCCTTTTCCTGATTTTCCAGCAACAAAGGAGCAGACGGCAATTGCAGCGACTGCGACTTGTAGTCAACTTCTGCGTTCACCAGCTTGAGGATACGAACTTCGTTATCGTTGATAAAGATCTCGTCCTGTTCGCTGATATAGGGCAGCTGCTGACCAGTAGTATCGACCATGAAGTAATAGGGGTTGGCAACCAGATGGCGGCCTTCGGTCGATTCCGAAATCAGGATGTGTGATTCCAGCGTCGGCATGGTGTCGGCCGGCATCCCGGCAACCTTGTCGGGGCTTGCCAACATCGGTGTCGGCGTGTCGGTCCAGTCTGAATTGCCGTAATAGGCGGAAATCACCGCCAGCCCGTTTTCAAACCCGATCGCTTGGGCACTCGCATCGGCATTCGGGTCGATATCCGGGTGGAATTTGCCGAGGAAATGCATTGGCTGGAAACCCTGCGCGAACGAGTTGGCAAAATGCGCCAGCAGGCCGGGCTTGGGGGCCGGAAGGTTGAAAACAACCGTTTGCGCATCAGGCGTGTCGACCGTCATCGGCTCGCCGCCGACCAGAACATAGTCCTTGGGTTTGGGGATGACATTGGCATCCAGTGCCAGATTGTCATACCAGAACTTTACGTCTGCAGACGTAAAGGGCGCACCGTCCGACCACTTGTGGCCCGCGCGCAAATGGAACGTCAGTTGGGTGAAATCNTCGTTCCAGTCCCAGCCCTTGGCCACATCCGGCACGATGGTTTGCAGATCGTCCGAGAACCGCACAAGGTTGACGTGGCGCACCGACAGGAAGTCGGAAGTGCCGGCCTCGGTGGCGTTGGACAGCACGTCGAAAGTGCCGCCGTATTTACCGATCTCGGCATAGGGCACGACGACCAGAGGCTCGGAGGGTAGGCGGTCAGCCAGTGCCGGCAATGCGCCATTGCCGCGAATGCGCCCGTTCAGGGCTTCGATATCGGGGTTGGCGGAAAATTCCAGTTTGCAGTTGGCGTTGGCCTGATATGTGGCCAGCTCATACTGCTGAGGGTACATGCCGGGGGCAACGCCCTGCATGTCTGCGACGGTTATGCCGGAACAGCCAGCGCTGGCTGACCCCGCAAGCGCTGCATATGCAACCCCTGTCAAAAGTAGTTTCTTCATCCTGATTTCTCCCATGATAGTTAAAGGATGTTATGTTTAAAGGCAGCATCGCTGTCAGACCTTGCCCGTGCCGCGGAATAAGGCCGGGTGGATTTTTGGTTTTTCCGACAGTTATGTGTAATTCGTGTGACTCTCCTGAATAAAGTTTCTGTGGGCAAAAGGCGCTGAGCGAGCAGGCCTGTTCATATGCAGGCAAACAAAGTCGAACCAGTTCTGCGTTGGTGTGCGACACAGCGCGTCATACATTTTTGTTATTCTTTTCAAACAGGTTTTGGCCTGAAGTTTCGCAAACAGCCGGTTTTCAGGTCACCGGATTCCCCATCTGAAACACTCTAGGAGACGAAATGCGCCCACGTCAACAATTCCCGCAATTACGATATGGCACGGTGCCGGACCAAAATTGTGGGCGCTAACGCAAATGCTGCAAAAGTTCGAGCGAAGGTTCCCCTGTGACCGCCAAACCATGCTTGCGCTGATAGCCGCTGATCGCCGCCCGTGTGTTCGACCCGATCACCCCGTCCGCGCCATCGGTGTCAAACCCGGCANCNGTCAGCCTTTGCTGCAATTCGCGCCGGTCGTCGATGGTCATGCCCTGCGCATCCGGCGGGAACGCGCCCCGGATCGGCGGCCCGCCAACCAGACGGTCCGATAGGTGGCCAATGCCGATCACGTAAAGCGTGGAATTGTTGTAGCGGCTGATCACCGTGAAATTCTGGAACACCATGAACGCCGGGCCAGCCGCCCCCNCCGGGATCAGGATCGAGGCCGCCCCGTGGTTGGGCACCGCCCGCCCGTTCATGTCGCGCACGCCCTGTGCGGCCCAGTCGGACGGGCTGCGCTTGGTGCCGCGNCCGGTCTGNCCGGTNCTGAACCCATCGGGCAGTTTCACCTCGACACCCCAAGGTTGCCCCCTGGTCCAGCCCGAGCGTTTGAGGTAAGCCGCCGTGCTGGCCAGCGCGTCGGTCGGGTCGTCCGACCAGATGTCGCGCCGCCCATCGCCGCGAAAATCCACCGCATAGGCCTGATACGAGGTGGGAATGAACTGGGTGTGGCCCATCGCTCCGGCCCAGCTGCCGGTCATGTTGGCGACACTGACATCGCCGTTTTGCAGGATCTTCAGCGCCGCCATCAATTGACTTTCAAAGAACGCCCCGCGCCGCCCGTCATAGGCCAGCGTCGACAGCGCCGAGATCACCGGCACGTTGCCACGCCGCGCGCCATAGCGGCTTTCCAGCCCCCAGATCGCCGTGACGACGTTGGGCTCAACGCCATATTGCGCCTCGATCTGCGACAGGACCGAGGCATGTTTGTGCAGCATCGTCTTGCCGGTGGATACCCGGTCGTCCGAGGCGGCAATGGCCAGATAATCCTCAAGCGTGCGGGTGAATTCGGTCTGGTTCCTGTCCCGTTCGATCACGCCCGGCAGATAGCCGGCATTGCGGAACGCCACCGACAGGGTGGACTGGCTGATGCCGCTTGCGGATGCACGGGCGCGAAACCCGGCGACCCAGGTGTCATAACCGGCATTGGCGACGGCGCGCATTTGCGGTTCGGCCTTTTTCTGGGTGGGGACCGTGGCGGTGCACGCGGTCAGGGTTGCCGCAGCAATTGCGAAAGTGACCGTCCGTCGTGTTAGTTTCATGCCTTCGGCCTCGCGATTATCCATGGTGTTACCGGCACAATGCAGGGGCACCGCGCCGGTATCAAGCCGATTGCCTTCACAGGCTGGCGACATATCCCGCCGTGTCATCCAGCGCGCGTTCAAAGATATCGAACATATCGTTGACCTGCGCGTCGGTGATGATCAGTGGGGGGCAAAACGCAACCGTATCATTGACCAATCCGCGCACGATCAGCCCGTGGTCAGTGGCGCGTTCCACCGCGTAAGCTCCGACACCCTGTGCCGGGTCAAAGTTGCGCCGGGCCTCTTTGTCGGCAACCAGTTCAACCGCGCCGATCAGGCCAATCCCGCGCACCTCGCCCACCAGCGGGTGATCCGCCAGCGCACGCAGCCGTTTCTGAAAACCCACCGCGACCGATTTGACATGGGTGCCCATGTCGCGTTCGTCGTAGATCCGCTGGGTTTCCA
>JGI24723J26617_10002696_pt1 | contig 13711 bp, 13 predicted proteins | sample Cruoilmetagenom6_FD_26617 | JGI IMG/M metagenome (IMG submission 26617)
CAATAGTGCGGTGCGTCTTTCGCCCGCAGCGATCAGCCACGGCAAGCTGACCGTGCGGATCGATGAGTCCCCGCGGATCAGCCAGCCCGATCCGTTCAGCGAGGGCGTCACCGCGCAGGAAGAATCGAGCGAGATTTCAGTAGAACAACAGGGCGATGCCGTTGCGCTGTTCGAACCGGAGCCTCGCTGGCGCAGATCGTCGATGCCCTCAACATGCTGGGAGTTGGCCCGTCCGACCTTGTCGCTATTCTTGAAGCGCTCAAGCAGGCCGGTGCGCTCAAGGCGGAAATGGTGGTGATATGACAACCGTCAGTTCAATCACCGATGTCTCAACGCAAACCCCGCGCGCGAGTGATCGCGAACAGCTGGGTGATGCGGCGCGGAAATTCGAGGCGATTTTCATTCGCCAGATGCTTGCCGCTGCGCGCAAAACCGATTTCGGTGGTGACCTGTTATCCAGCGAAGGTCTCGATACCTTTCGCCAGATGCAGGACGAACAGTTCGCCGACATTGCTGGCAAATCCGGTGCTTTCGGACTTGCCGCCATGATCGAGGCACAGCTCGCGCGTTATTTACCACCGCAGGAAGGATAAACGATGGCATCCGACCTCCTCTCAATTGCCAAGAGCGGCGCGCGGACCGCGCGCATTGCGCTTGACGTCACCGCGCAGAACATCGCCAATGCTTCGTCCGAAGGCTATGTACGGCGCACCGTGCGGCTTGAGGAAGTCGCGGCGGCGGGCGGTTTCGGGCGCGTCGGCGACGTTTCACTTTCAGGCTCGCGGCTTGATCAGGTGGTGCGCAACGCCGATCTATTCCGCCAGGCTGAAGTGCGCCGCACAGGTGCGGATTCCGCGCGCGCCAATGCCGAAGTCGCGGGGCTTGAAAACATCGAAACCGCTGTTGAACAAACAGGCGTGTTCCGCGCGATCGTCGATTTCGAGGCATCGCTGGAACGCCTGTCCGGCAATCCTGTCGATACCTCGCTGCGCGCATCCGTGATGGAAGAAGCCCGCACGATGACACGCACGCTCAATATCGCGGCGACCAGTCTTGATGCAGTGGGCGAAGGCCTGCGCTTCGAAGCGGCCGAAGATGTCGCTCAGGTCAACCTGATGGCAGGCGAGCTGGCGAGAGTGAACCTGCGCCTTGCCCGCGCAGCGGATGCATCAAGCGACCAGACACTGTTGCTCGATCAGCGTGACTTGCTGCTTCAACAAATCTCCGAACATGTCGACGTATCGACCACAATCGCGGCTGATCACACAGTTGAAGTGCGCCTTGCCGGGGCGGCGGGACCGCAGCTTGTTTCCGGTGGAGATACTTTTGATTTTGCCATGGCCACCGCTGTCGATGGAACGATTTCCTTCACCCTGGACGGCTCGCCGGTCACGCCGCTCTCCGGATCGCTCGTCGGGCGCGGGCAGGCATTGCAGAAGATGGTTCAGATCGGCGACGATCTGGACGCCATCGCAGCGGGCGTGATTTCAACTGTCAATGGTGTGCAAACCTCAGGGGCCGCACTTGATGGCTCGGCGGGCCAGCCACTTTTTTCCGGCACCGGCGCGGCGGATATCGCCCTTGCCTTCAGCGATGGNGCGGGGATTGCCACGGCACCGGCAGGCGCGCCGGCCGGAAGCCGTGATCCGGCGAACCTTGATGCGTTGCGTACAGCGCTTGCCGGTTCCAATCCGGCGGGCGCGATGGACGCGCTGTTGTTCGATATTTCCGGCACGGTCTCGGGTCGTTCGCGTACCCGTGACGCCATCGATACCATTGCGGGTACCGCGCGTATCGCGTTGCAGGCGCAGGCGGGCGTCGATCTCGATCAGGAAGCGGTAAACCTCGTGCGCTTTCAACAGGCATTCCAGGCATCAGGCCGGGTCATGCAGGTCGCTTCGGATCTGTTCGACACGCTGCTTGGCATAAGGTGAGGGCAGTCGCCATGATATTCAGCACCAGTACCAGCGCTTTTTACGAACGGGCCAGGCAAGACATGCAAGGCCTGCGCGCCCGCGCCGAGAACCTTCAAGAACAGCTGGGCCGCGGCGAGCGGCTGGGCCGTTCCTCTGATGATCCAGTTGCGGCATCGCGGCTGCGGACCCTTTCGCGCGCTGACCGGCTTACCACTATCGACACTGCGAACGCCGATCGCGCCGCCACCGATCTGACGCTGACAGACTCAGCGCTTTCCACCTTCGCCGATTATATCATCCGTGCGCGAGAGTTGGCTATTCAGGCGGGCAACGATACGCTGACGGCAGAGCAACGCGCCGGTATCGGCGTCGAGCTGGAGCAGATTCACGGTAACCTTGTATCGCTTGCCAATGCCCGCGATTCGGCGGGTCATGCGCTGTTCGGCGGGATCACCGCAGGCCACGCCTATACCATCGACGGCGCCGGCAACGCGGTTTATCTTGGCACGGCAAATGCGGGTGAGCTTTCGCTGGGCGAAGGCCAATCGATCACGCGCGGCGTCACCGGCCCGGAATTCCTGGATTATGACGTTGGCGGCTCGCCGACTAATATCATGGCCGTGGTCAAGACGCTGGGCGAGGCGCTCGGCGGTGCGGTCGCCGATCCGGCGCAGGGCGCACGCGATGCGCTGGCCTCGCTGACCGCCGGGCTGGATGCAGTGACCACCACACAGACGGTAGTCGGCTCGCGACTTGCATGGATTGATCTGACGCTTGAACGCCAGATCGACCTTGGCGAACTGCGCGCCACCGAAGAGGCCGACATCGGCGGCACCGATATTGCCGGAACCGTGGCGCAACTTCAGGAAATTCTTGTCGTGCTTGAAGCCAGCCAGGCCAGCTTCACGCGGCTCGCGGGCGTCAGCCTGTTCGATAACTTGCGATAAACGCACAAGGCCTGGGGGCTAATCTAAAATGTATGCTGCAATCGGGATCGTCGTCCTGCTGATATGCGTGTTCGGCGGGTTTGTTCTTGCCGGAGGTGCGATGGGGCCAGTGCTTCATGCCCTTCCTTTCGAAGGGCTCATGATCGGCGGCGCCGCGTTGGGCGCGCTGATCAGCGCCAACTCGCTGCACGGGATAAAAGCCGTGGGCGGCGCGATTGGCAAGATATTCAAGGGCCCCAGGCACACGAAGGAGGACCATGTCGATGCGGTGATCCTCACCACCCGGCTGATGAAACTGCTGCGCAGCGATGGACCGGTGGCATTGGAACCGCATGTGCAGGAGCCGGAAAATTCCGCGATTTTTGCCGAGTATCCAAACATTCTTGCAAACAAGCCGCTTACCGGTCTGATTTGCGACGCACTTACCCTCATCGTCGTCTCCTCCGGCACGCTGGAAGTTCACGCGGTCGAGGAAGTGATGGACAATGCGATGAAGACTTTTTTCCATGAAATGCACGAACCGCAGCACACGCTGCAGAATATGGCTGACGCGCTGCCCGCACTGGGAATCGTCGCCGCCGTGCTTGGCATCGTCAAGACGATGGGTTCGATTGACAAACCGCCCTCGGTGCTTGGCGGGATGATCGGTTCGGCGCTGGTCGGCACGTTTCTGGGCGTGTTCCTAGCTTATGGTATCGTCGGGCCGATGGCGAGCCGGCTCAAGCAAGTCGTTGAACAGGATGAGCAGATTTTTCACGCGGTAAAGCAAGTCGTGATCGCCAGCCTCCGTGGCTATCCGCAACCGCTGGTGGTGGAATCCGCCCGCTCCGGGCTTGGCTATGAGTTCCGCCCCGGACTTTCCGAAATGCTTGACGCATTGCGTGGCAAGTAAGGGGCTGAGAGATGGCTGCGAAAAAGAAGGGTGGGAAGGAACCGCCCGCACCGATTATCGTCAAGAAGGTGACCGTGGTCGAAGGCGGCCACCACGGCGGCGCGTGGAAAGTGGCCTATGCCGATTTCGTGACCGCGATGATGGCGTTCTTCCTGATGCTGTGGCTGCTGGGCGCGACGACGGAAAGTCAGCGCAAGGGCCTGGCGGACTATTTCACACCGACACTGGTCAAGATGAAGCAGCAAAGCGCGGGCGCGAACGGCCTGCTCGGTGGCTCGTCGATCACCGATGTCGATAGCTATCCGCATGCAGCGGGGCAGACCGGCACGCAGTCAATCACTATTCCACGCGATGCCACTGGCGGACCGAAAGAGGGCGCCGGAGACATCAAGCGCACACTGCGCCAGCAACGCAACAACGCGATCAAGCGCAACCTTGAAACGCGCCTGCGCACCAGCGAGGTATTGAAGAAGCTTGCCGGGCAGGTGCGGATGATCGACACCAGCGAAGGCATGCGCATCGACATGGTCGACAATGCCGAATTCTCGATGTTCCGCATGGGCACCACGGTGTTGACCCAGGACGCGCGCGGGCTTTTGAACGCGATTTCCGAAGCCGTGGGCGGGGTGAAGGGAAACCTTACCGTGCGCGGTCACACTGACGCGCTGCCCTGGCGGCCGGGGACGACCGGCAACAACTGGTCGCTCTCCGCCGGGCGGGCCGAGGCAACGCGGCTGGCNATGCTGCGCGAAGGCATAGACGCGAAACGCTTCCGCCGCATCGAAGGCGTCGCCGATCGCGAACCACTGATCGCTGCCGACGCAACAGACCCCAGGAACCGGCGGATCTCGATCCTGCTGATGGATTAGGCAGCGGCGTTCGCGCGGCATCTTTTCCTGATCTTCCTCGGGATCCCTTGCCTGCCCCTGCCCCTGCGCAGGCAAGGGATCCGGGGGGGCAACTGATGACCGTCCCCACGTTCAAACGCGTGTGCCGTAAGGATCGACCCNGTCCGGGNTNATCCGCTCGACCAGGGCGAACGTCCACTCTTGAGCCATCGCGAGAAACTGTGAGGGGATCGTGATGAAGCGCGCGGCAATGCCGGCCTCTCGCGCCGCCGCGCAATGGGTGCGATGGCGCCTGAAGCGGTGACCTTAAACCGCTTGTGGCGATGTTGGCCAGCTCGCGCGTCTATGTCCTGCAACCCTTGCGCCCTGTCACCCTCGCGCATCAGACCCTCAACTTGCCAACAAAAGCTGTGCGGACACGCGGGGCGTCGGGGTTTCAGTTGTGTCACCTTGGGCCTTTACAACACAAAAACCCGGCGATCCTTTTGAAGGACCGCCGGGCCGATGTGGCTCCATGGATTTATTGGGTGGAGCCGTTGGGGTGGAGAGTNGGACTTAACGCAGCAGCGACAGCACGTTCTGCTGGCTTTGGTTGGCCTGTGCGATCATTGCCGTCGATGCCTGGCTGAGGATCTGCGCCTTGGCGAGAGCCGTCGTTTCATGGCTGTAGTCGGTATCCTCGATCCGGCTGCGCGCGTCGGAAAGGTTCGTCGCGTTCGTGGTCAGGTTGTTGACTACCGATTCCAGGCGGTTCTGGCCTGCACCGAGCGTGGCGCGTGCGGCGTTTACGTCATCGAGGGCGGAATCGACGTTGGTGATCGTCGTCGCGGCGAGCACGTCGGTATCGACGTCAAGCGCAGCGGCGGCGATGTTGGTGCCGTCGATGGCCGAGCTGGTCAGCGTGACGACATCGGTTGTAGCTGCGCCTGTGGCGACATCGACGGTTACGTCTGTGCCCGCAGTCGTGCTGAACAGCGTTACGCCATTGAACTCGGTGTTGGTCAGGATGTCATCGATCTGCGACTGCAGCTCGGTAACTTCCGCGTTCATGTAGTCGCGGTCTTCGGCGGCATAGGTNCCCGACTTGGACTGAACTGCCAGTTCACGAACGCGCTGCAACATGTTGCTGACTTCGTTAAGTGCGCCTTCGGCNGTCTGGGCCAGTGCGATGCCGTCATTTGCGTTGCGAACGCCCTGGTTCATGGCGCGCACGTCGGCGGTCATCTTGGTGGCGATGGCCAGACCTGCGGCATCGTCCTTGGCGCCATTGATGCGCTTGCCTGTCGACAGGCGTTCCATTGCCGTGCCGAGCATACGGTTTGCGGAAATGGATGCGTTCGAGGCCTTCATGGCTCCGATATTGGTGTTGATTACTGACATAAGATTACTCCCGTCTCGTCTCAAAAGAGGCGAAGCCTGCCGGCCCATCCGGCTTGGCTGCCACGGGTTAGAGCGACCGTTTCTGGCAAAGTTTAAGAGCAGGCCAGTTTGCCGCGGCCACAGTATTGGCCTTCCCGCGGTTTATCCTGACGACAAGGGCTAGGGGGAAATACAGGGCCTTAAATTACCAGTTGGTTTGCCGTTAGCGTGCGAAACGTCCTTTCGAAAATTGGTTAATACCGAAAGGCGGGACAGATGGGCCGAGTGCAATTCAGTGACGATGTGAAGACACGGCACGAGGCAATAGTGCAGCGCGCTATGCCCATTGCAAATGCGATGTTCGCCCATGCCGGGCTGGTGGTACGCGATGAAATGGACCGCGCCGCCCCTGTGCCGCGTGCCCGCACGATCAGCCTTGAGCGTGCGCAAAAGGCAGCAATCGTGCGTGAGGGCGCTGCTCACACCCGGATCACTTATGTCGATCCCAACGCAGAGGACACGCTGGCGATGGTTATCGCGGCGATGGCCGGACCGCGCGATCCGATCGCGGCGGATCCGGAAAGCCTCTCGATCCTCGCGCTGGCGGACCGGCTGGCGGCAAGCGATATCCCGGTGCTGATCGGCGGACCGACTGGAACCGGCAAGGAAGTGCTTAGCCGTTTTATTCATGATCGCAGCGACCGTGCGGACGGACCGTTCGTCGCGGTGAACTGTGCCGCGCTTCCCGAAGCGATGCTCGAAGCAATGCTGTTCGGCCATCAGAAGGGTGCGTTCACGGGCGCGATGCAGGCGAACGAGGGCTTCATGCGCGCGGCCGAGGGCGGCACGCTGTTGCTCGATGAAATTGCGGAAATGCCGCTGCCGCTTCAGGCCAAGCTGTTGCGCGCGTTGCAAGAGCGTGAGGTTGTCCCGCTCGGCTCGACGACTCCTATAGCTATCGATACGCGGGTGATCGCCTGTGCCAACCGTGATTTGCCGCTTGAAGTAGCCGAAGGCCGCTTCCGTGCTGACCTCTATTATCGCCTCAACGTTTTTCCGTTGTCGCTTCGCCCATTGTTTGAACGGCCGGAAGACATCGCGCCGCTCGCCTTCGCGCTGGCCCTGCGCCACGCAAGCGATGCGCGCACCGCATCGGTTTTTTCCGCTGCCGCGCTGGATCTGCTCAAGCGCCATAGCTGGCCGGGGAACGTGCGAGAGCTGGAAAACGTGGTGCGCCGTGCGATCCTGCTTGCTGGAGACGCCAGCACGATCGAGGCCGGGCACATCGTTTTCGATGATTCCGTGCGCCTGGTTTCGGCCAATGCGGACACTGATCCGAACGCAACATTGCCGCGCGCTGAGAAGGCGGGCGCGCGCAAGCTATCGAGCATTGTGCGCGATTCCGAAGCGCAGGCGATCCTTGAAACACTTGAAACGTGCGGAGGTAGCCGGATCAAGGCGGCCCGCGCACTGGGCATATCAGAAAGGACTCTGCGCTATCGTCTCGCCTCGTTCCGTGAGGCCGGAATCGAAATCGACCGCGCCGTTGCGGGAGGCGCACGATGAGCGGCGTTGGCGGTATCGGCGGCGGTGGAGCCGGATCGGTGCAGCAGATCATCGCGCTGCGCCAGCAGATCATAGAGCGATCCGATACGCTGCAAAAGTTGCATGAACCGCAAGGCTTGCAGCCTGCACCGCCAAGCGAAAGCGGGCCTGACTTTGCCGGTTCGCTCAGATCCGCGCTTGACGGCGTGAATGCCACCCAGGCGAAATCCGCTGAACTTGGCGAAGCCTATCAACGCGGCGAGGTGACCGACGTCGCGAAGGTGATGCTCGCGCGCCAGGAGGCGGGAATTGCCTTCGAAGCCACGCTGCAGGTCCGCAATAAGCTGCTCTCTGCCTATCAGGACATTATGAGGATGGGAGTGTGATAAATGGCCGATATCGCCGCCCAGAATAGCTCGCCTTCGTCCGCAGTTGCGACCACGCAACCGACGCCGGGAAGTGGCCTCATGGTCGATCGCTTTCGCGAACTTGCCGGGACGGACATTGTGCGCCGTGCCTTGCCTGCACTGCTAGGCGTAGGCGTGCTTGCCGCTGGCTTGCTGGCGTATTCGACGTTGGCACCTTCGCCGCAGCGCATGCTTTACTCACAGCTTGAAGATGGTGAGCGCGCGACGGTTATCTCCGCGCTGGAGCAGGCCAGAGTGGACTATTCAGTCAACAATGCGACAGGCGCAATCACTGTCGACGAGAACGATTTTTACCGCGCACGGATGCTGGTCGCCAGCGATGGCGGACTGGCCGCGCCGCAAGGCGGGGTCGAAATGCTAGACAGCTTGCCAATGGGCGCAAGCCGCGTGCTTGAAGGAGAAAGGCTGCGCGTTGCGCGTGAGCGTGATCTGATGCTGACGATCCGGGCGATCGATGGTGTGGAATCAGTGCGCGTACATCTTGCCGAAGGCGAAAAGTCGGTTTTTGTGCGCGAGAACGTGAAACCCTCCGCTTCTGTGATGTTGCGGCTGGCGCGGGGACGAAGCCTGTCCGAAGGCCAGACCTCGGCGATCGTCAACCTTGTTGCAGGTTCGGTGCCCGGCCTGTCGATCGATGCCGTTCGCGTGATCGACCAGCACGGGCGGCTGTTGTCGCAACCGGGCGGGGCCGACAACGACGGGTTCGAACTGCAGACGCGCATGGAACACAAGCTGCGCACGCAAATCGTGCAGTTGCTTACGCCTATGTTGGGCGCAGACAGTTTTTCCAGTGAGATCCAGGTCGAACTCGACATGGTTGATGTCACGTCCGCACGCGAATCCTATGATAAGGACGGCGTCGTGCGCTCCGAAACGCAGGCGGAATCGACGCGGACCGGCACCAAGGCCGCCAGCGGCGTTCCGGGTGCCTTGGCGAACACGCCGCCCGCCGATCCGCAAGCAAAGCCGGGACCGCCGCAAGGAACAGAGGGACAAGGCGAACAGCAAGCACCGGTTACCGGTGAGAGCACTTCAACCCGCACATACGAGCTTGGCCGCGAAGTTTCCGTCTCCAATCAGCAGCCCGGCCGGATCAGGCGCATCTCGGTCGCAGTGGCAATCAGCAAGGACGCGATGAAGGGGGCAAAGCCCGCCGATATCGAACAGTTGCAACAGCTGGTCGGTGCCGCCGTTGGCGCAAATGAGAAGCGCGGCGATCAAGTCAAGGTAATGCTGCGCTCGTTCGAGCCGGTGAGCGAGGAAGAAATCCCGTTCTACGAGACCGGGTGGTTCGCTTCGATCGTTCGCTACGGTGCGGGGATAATCGCGCTGCTACTGGTCTTGCTGCTGGGCGTTCGTCCACTGGTCAAGGGTATGAAACGTCCCGGCGGGAACGACGGTGACGGTTCCGATAAGACGATAGACAGCGGTGAACCGGGATCTGGCCGGCCAGCTTCCGCGCAGGCGCGGGCGCTTGGCAAAGTCGTGGATCGCGGAATGCTTGACGAGAAAATCGGTCTGGCACGCAGGCTCGTCGCCGAACAGCCTGACAGCGCCGTCGCGGCCTTGCGCCAGATGCTCAACGAGCAACCTGACGAGGCCGAAGAGAGCATGGCGGGGGCAGCGTGATGAACGAGATGCCGCAAGAGCCAGGAATGGTGGCAGCCGCCGCCGTGATGATCATGCTGCTTGATGACGAGCAGGCCGCGCAGGTACTTTCCTTGTTTGACCCCGGCGAACTGAGGGTGCTGGGTGAACAGATGTGTACGCTGGGCGACGTTGAGCCTGAGACGATAAGCGAGGCGATTGCCGGCTTCGTCGCTCATACCGAAAAGCTGGGACTGGGCGGTCACGACCGGATCGGTCATGTCCGCTCACTGATGACCCGCGCGGTCGGCGACATGAAGGCGGATCACCTGATGCGCACGATCGCGCCCGAGGCGCCGCGCGCCTCTCCGCTCGAACTCGCGCGGTGGCTGACGCCTCAGTCACTGGCGCCATTGATTGCAGATGAACATCCGCAGACCGTCGCTGTGTTGCTGGTCCAGCTCGACCCGCAGGTGGCCGCCGAGGTGCTGCACCTGCTGGACGAGGACAAGCAGCACGATGTCGTCCATCGCATCGCGACGCTGGATGCCGTCAATCCCCAGGCATTGCTGATGATCGAGGAATTGCTCACACGCCGGATCGCGCAACTACATGGTCAGGCCGCGCTGGCGATGGGTGGCCCGCGCGAAGCCGCTGAAATAATCAACAATTCAGGCAAGATCGTTGAGAAACGGGTGATGCCCCAGATTGCCAAGCTCGACAAGGCGCTGGCCAAACAGATCGAGAGCGAGATGTTCAAGTTCGAGCACCTCTTTGAGCTGGACTCGCAGTCGATGGGCATACTCCTGCGTTCAGTCGACAACGTAATGCTGATCGATGCTCTCAAGGGCATTTCCGAAGACGAGCGCGAATTTTTCTTCGTTGCGATGTCAAGCCGCGCCGCCGATGGCGTGCGCGAGGAGATCGATGGACGGGGGCGCGTCAAGCTGGCCGATGTGGTCGCCGCGCAGAAGGAGATCGTCAAGTCCGCGCGAATGCTCGCTGCCGAAGGCGATATCCAGTTTGGGTCGGGCGATGATGAATATGTCTGAAGCAGGCGCGCGTATTCCGCTTTCGGCATTGTCAGCGCGATCAGCCTTTCGTGCTGGTTCACGCGTTGTGGGCAGTGGCGGCGAGTATCGTGAGGGGATAGCGGTGGATCGCCGATCCCAGGGGCAAGATCCCGTCGCGGCTGCATTTGCAGAAGGCCTTGCCGCTGGAGCCGAAGAGGCACGCGCGCAGGCACAGGAGCAAGCGCGCATGGACGCCGAGGCGCGCGAGCGTCTGGACGTGTCTTTCGCCCGGCTCGATCAAGTGATGACGGAAGAATTGCAGATGCGTCTGCGTGAGACTGTTGCCGCCCTATGCGACACCGCCCTGGCAAGCTACGCGCTTGACGAAGACATGTTGCTGCAGCGTATCGAATGTGCCGCCGCCATGCTGGCGCGGGCCGATGATGAGAGGGTGATCCGCCTCAATCCTGAAGACATCGTGCTGGTTTCCGACCGGTTCATGTCAGACTGGAATATCGAACCCGATCCGGCGCTGGAGCGCGGAGCCTTGCGTGTTGAAAGCCAGACCGGCGGGGTCGAGGACGGTCCGGCAACCTGGCGGCGCGCGATTTGCGAAGCGCTCGACCAATGTTGAAACAATTCGAGCCGATACTGACCAATCTTGCCTCAAGCCCACTTTCGCTTGCCCCGGCGCGCTATGGCCTTGTCGACGCCTGTGATGGCGGACTGCTTGAAGTGAGTGGCCTTTCCGTGCCGGTAGGCGCGATGTGCCGGGTGGCGCATGGCCGCAACCTGACACTGGCTGCCGAAGTGATCGGGTTTCGCAACGGGCGCACGATGATGATGCTCCTTGGCGATTCCGTGATGCTGCGTCCGGGCGCGAGGGTATGGCCCGATGGCCGACCTGGTCTGGTGCCCGTGGGCGATTGTTATCTGGGGCGCGCGGTGGATGGACAAGGCATACCGATCGACGATGGCGGGCCGCTGACGAGGCGCAGCGAATGGCCCTCTGACGGATTGCGGACTGGCGCGCTCGATCGCAGCCCGGTTCGCGAAGTATTCGACAGCGGGGTGCGCGCCCTTAACGCGTTGACTACATTCGGAGTCGGACAGCGGATCGGCATCATGGCTGGTTCGGGCGTCGGCAAGTCGATGCTGATCGACATGATTTCACGCGGCGCGGATGCCGATATCGTGATTTTCGGCCTGATCGGGGAACGCGCCCGCGAAGTGTCCGACATGGTCGAACGGCATATGACGGGCGAGCGGCGAAACCGTACCATCGTAGTCGCCGTGCCTGCCGACCACGCGCCCAACCTCAGGGTTCGCGGGGCAATGCTCGCAACCGCGATGGCCGAATACTATCGCAGCGCTGGCAAGCGCGTGCTGCTGATCATGGACAGCCTGACGCGCGTTGCCCACGCGGCGCGAGAGATCGGCCTGTTGTTGGGCGAACCCGGTGCGGCGCGCGGCTATCCGCCCTCTGCGTTGTCGGCGATCACCAAACTGGTGGAACGCGCAGGCAACTCGGCGGCCTCAGGCGGCTCGATTACCGGGATCTACACCGTGCTGGCTGATGGCGATAACCAGGACGATCCGGTGGTCGATACCGCGCGTTCGATCCTTGACGGGCATATCGTTCTCTCACGAGAGCTGGCGCAGCGCGGCCAGTATCCGGCGATTGATGTCGCCGCCTCGCTCAGCCGGGTGATGGCCGATATCGCCACCCCAGATCACCTTGCCAACGCACGCACGTTCCGCAACCTTTCGGTGCTCTACGAAACCAACCGCGACCTTCTCTTGATGGGGGCCTACCGCGCCGGGGGCGACCTCCAACTCGATCGCGCCATCGCCATGCACGAAGCGCTCGAGGGCTTTTTGCGGCAGGAAATGCGCGATGTCGTTCCGCTGTCCGATAGCGTCCTGCAACTTGCCGCCTTGATCGGCGAAGACGCCGCGCCGTGAAGGCCGAACGCAACAGGCTGAAACGGTGGCAGCGACTTGAACGTATGCGGGAAATCGCCAAGCGGGCCGCAGCGATAGAGGCTGCAGAGGCTGAAACTGCGCTGGCCCAACTGGCCTTGCTGTCCGAACATGCCGCCGCGCTTGCCGGGCAATACGGCGCGCGCAGTGGTGAGACCAACGGCGCTGCGTTGCGCCACCTTCATGGCTTTGCACGCGCGCTTGCCGGGATCAGCGCCAGCACCGCCAGCGATGCTGACCGCGCGCGCACTGTCGCCGATGCGCGGCAGCAGGATCTCGCCTCCGCCGAACGCAGCCGATCGACGGTGGCTGAGCACGCCGCGCGCAAGGGCCGAGAACTGGCGCGGCGCGAAACGGCGGTCTCTCTGGTCGCGCGGCGCGGGTTTGGCACGGGTCTTGAATAGTCCTTCACAAGACATGTGAAACCGTTCGTTGAAGGAACCCGAATCCGATGCTGCCTGCCTCTCCCATTTCCCCGGCTGCCGCGATTGTTCCCACGCCAGGCAAGTCGCAAAAAGCGCTGGATAGCGCCGATTTCCTTGCATTTCTGAAAACCGGTGTCGGTGAAGCGCCGATTGCCGACGGAGAAATCACGCTGGAGCCTAACGCGGCAGAATTTGCCGGGCCGGAGACTGCCGGCGGCAAGGATTTGCCGGTTTCATTGCCGGGCTTGCCGGGCGGATTGCCGGAAGGCCACGAGGCTTTGCTGGCGGTCCTGCCGGTTGCGCCGGTTACTGGCGAGGCTGCGCCGATCAACGCGGCGCCGCGCTTTGATAAACCTGCTGGCACCTCGGTGCTCCCGTCCATCGCGACCGACGACCTGCCGCCATTGTCCTTATCGACCGGCGAGCGGGCGACGACGCTGACTGATACCGGCAGTATTGGCGAGAGCGCCGCGCATAAGTCAGCTATNCGGTCTGAAATTTCTGCGCAGCCGCTGCCTGCGTCCNTGAAGGGCGTCTCGCCTGACGAGGAGGCAGCTAATCTGGCCGAACGAGCCGCCACGCGGCTTGCTCAGGGCGCATACGGTCCTACTCCCGCGCGGCCATCCGGTACACCGGCCGCCGCGCTTGCGGTCCATCAGGCAACCGATGCGCCGCGCGGGCCTGCCCCGATCGCGCTGTCGGTTCCGGCGCAGGCAATGCGCGCCGAGCGGGCATCGGCACCAGCGGCCAGCACCATAGCCATCGCCA